>ERZ1090861.84-NODE-84-length-59864-cov-8.538765_pt1 | contig 59864 bp, 52 predicted proteins | sample MGYA00478482_ERZ1090861 | MGnify/ENA primary metagenome ERZ1090861 (study PRJEB33644, sample SAMEA5815744) | chicken gut metagenome | biome: Chicken; feature: Gastrointestinal Tract; material: Caecum | place: Ireland | collected 2019-01-01 | study: A study of the... | reverse complement strand
GATCGCGGCGGCGGCAGGTTTGGGCTGTACGCAGATCGTCATCGGGCTCGGCGGCAGCGCGACCACCGACGGCGGCATGGGTGCACTCTCGGCGCTTGGCGTGTCGTTTCTCGACGCGGACGGCAACCGCCTTGCCCCGATCGGTGCGCATATGGCCCGCGTGCACGCGATACAAGCTTCCCCCGTGTTTGAAGCCTGCCGCACCATACGCTTTATATACGCCTGCGACGTGCAGAACCCGTTTTACGGGGAAACCGGCGCGGCGTTCGTGTTCGCCCCGCAAAAAGGTGCGACGCCCGACGAGGTGCAGGCACTCGACGCGGGGCTTCGCCAACTGGCCGGCGTATATCTTACCGCGTTCGGGCGGGATATACGCAAAAAGCCCGCCATGGGCGCGGCGGGCGGGCTTTGCGGCGGGCTGTATGCTGCATTCGGCGGCGAAGTGCAAAGCGGGTTTTCGATCTTGGCAAAAAGCTGCGGGCTGTCTGCCAAAATCGCCGCTGCCGATCTTGTGATCACGGGCGAGGGCAGAACGGACAGCCAAACCGCGTTCGGCAAGCTCCCGGCGCGCGTGTGCGCGCTTGCAAAGGAACAGGGAACGCCCTGCGCGCTTATTTCGGGCGCGATCACGGCGGACTTTTCCCCCGCACGATTCGGCTTTTGCAATGCCGCCGCACTGCAAACGGATGGCAGGACTGCGGAGGATTCCATTCAGAATGCTGCAATCTACCTGCGCGAAGCCGCAAAGCAGGTTTGTGTACGAGTTTTGCGTAAAGCCTAAAACATAAGCAAAAAACAGGGACGGTTCTGTATGAACAGAACCGTCCCCTATTGTATTTTCGTTCAGCCTGCCGTGCGCTGCACGTCCTCGTCCTCATCGGGGAAATTGCGGCGCTCGATCTTTGCGCCGAGTGTGCGGAATTTGTCCACGACGTTTTCATAGCCGCGCTCGATGTGCTGGATCTCCTCGATCTCCGAAATGCCGCTTGCCGACATGGCGGCGATGAGCATCGCCGCGCCCGCACGCAGGTCGTCCGCACGGATCGGCGCGCCTTTAAGCCTTTCTACGCCCTCGATTACTGCGGTCTTGCCGTTGACGTGGATATTCGCGCCCATGCGCTGCAACTGCTCGGTATAGCGGAAACGGTTGTCCCACACGCTTTCGGAAACGATGCTCGTGCCCTCTGCCAGACACAGGAACGTGGAGAACTGCGGCTGCATATCGGTCGGGAAACCGGGATGCGGCATGGTTTTGATGTTGCAGTGCCCCGGGCGGCGATCCATTTTCACACGCACCGCCTCGTCGAATTCCTCCACCGTCGCGCCCGCTTCAATGAGCTTCGCGGTGATGGACTCAAGGTGCTTGGGGATGACGTTTTTCACCAGCACGTCGCCGCGCGTTGCCGCCGCCGCGACCATGTAAGTGCCCGCTTCGATCTGGTCGGGGATGATGGAATACTCACAGCCGTGCAGGTTTTGCACGCCGCGGATCTTGATCACGTCGGTGCCCGCGCCACGGACATCCGCGCCCATGGTGTTCAAAAAGTTCGCCAGATCGACGATGTGCGGCTCCTTGGCGGCATTCTCGATCACGGTAAGCCCCGGCGCCTTGACCGCCGCGAGCATCACATTGATCGTCGCGCCGACGGAGACGACGTCGAGATACACGGAGTTGCCCATCAAATGCTGCGCTTCGACGTGCACCATGGCGTTTTCTTCCATAGTGACCTGTGCGCCGAGCGCCTCAAAGCCCTTGATGTGCTGGTCAATGGGACGAAGCCCTAAATAACACCCGCCGGGCATGGCGACGCGCGCGCGCGAAAAACGCCCGATGAGCGCGCCAATCAGGTAATACGAAGCGCGCAGCTGCCGCGTCAGCTCATGCTCCACTACAAAGGAGCCAACGTGGCGCGTGTCGATCTCGAGCGTTGTTTTGTTGATATATTTGATGCCCGCGCCCATGGTTTTGAGGATCTTCACCATAGCGGTGACATCACTGATGTTCGGTATATTTTCAATTCTGCAAATGTCCTGTGCCAAGATCGTGGCGGGCAAGATTGCAACGACTGCGTTTTTCGCCCCGCTGACGGAAACCTCGCCGGTCAGCCGTTGACCGCCGGTAATGACAAACTTCTCCAAAGACGGCTCACTCCCTGCATCCGAATCTATGTAACGCCCCGCACAAAAAAGCCGCATCTATGACGCGGGGCAGGAAAAATCAAAATCAGTTCATTCAAAATCTGCCGGCAAATGCCGGCCGGGCAAATGAAAAGCCCGTAGTTAACCTTTAGTATTATACCATGTCGCCGAACGCGCAAGTGTGAGGCGGGCATGGTACAATGTTCTTCGACACTCTTGAAAGCTTTGCTTTCTTTAGAGTGTCGCAAGGTTATTATACCACCGACGCATCAAAAATAAAAGTCCTTTTTTATAGAATTTTGCCCGCCGATTTTGTCGATTTTTTCGCCGTCTTTTTTACATTTTTTGGGTGTTTTCTATAAGGAACATCCTGTGTACGCAGCGCTCGCCGGCGGTCGCTTGTCCGTCTCCTGAAAAAGCAGCCCCCGCCCGCAGGCGAGAGCTGCTCTTGTAGTATGCCCATTTGTGCAGATTTTATGCTTTGCCCTCACAGCCGAGCACGGTCTCGATCTTGTGCGAAACCACACCCTCGATCGCGTCGCGCGCGGGGGTCAGGTACTGGCGCGGGTCGAAGTGGGTCGGATTCTCAGCAAAGTGCTTGCGGATCGCCGCCGTCATGGCGATGCGGATGTCGGAGTCCACATTGATCTTGCAGACCGCCATGGAGGAAGCCTTGCGCAGCATATCCTCGGGGATACCGATGGCGTCGGGCATCTGGCCGCCGTACCGGTTGATGGTCTTGACATCTTCCTGATTTACGGAGCTTGCGCCGTGCAGGACGATCGGGAAGCCGGGGAGCTTTTCCGCCACTTCCTGCAAAATGTCGAAGCGAAGCTGCGGCTTTTGGCCGGGCTTGAATTTATAAGCGCCGTGGCTTGTGCCGATGGCAATGGCAAGGGAGTCCACGCCGGTGCGGGTCACGAAGTCATAGACCTGATCGGGATCCGTGAAATGCGCGTCGTCCTCGCTGACGTTGACATCATCCTCGATGCCCGCAAGCTGGCCGAGCTCGCCCTCGACCACCACGCCGTGTGCGTGGGCGTAATCGACGACCTTTTTGGTCAGCGCAACGTTTTCTTCATAAGGCAGATGGCTGCCGTCGATCATAACGGAGGTAAAGCCGCCGTCGATGCACGCCTTGCAGGTCTCAAAATCCGGGCCGTGGTCAAGGTGCAGCGCAATGGGCAGACCCGTTTCTTCGGCAGCGGCCTTCACCATGGCGACCAGATACCCGTGGGACGCATATTTGCGCGCGCCCGCAGAGACCTGCAGGATCACGGGGGCATTGTGCTTCTTGGCGGCACGGGTGATGCCCTGGATGATCTCCATATTGTTGACGTTGAACGCGCCGACGGCGTAACCGCCTTCATAAGCTTTTTTGAACATTTCGGTAGTGGTGACTAAAGGCATTTGTTTTCACTCCTTACAAAATTACGGCGCGCCGCGCGCTTTGTCCGCCGCGCCGCGCAGGTACAGCTTTATTATACTGTTTGTACGGCGGCTTGTCAAACCTCAACGCGCCGAAAACAGCCGAAATATGCTTTCTGCGGACAAAAAGATTTGGATATTTTTCCCGTTTTGCCGCCGTTTGTTCCCGCGTTTATTTTCCCCGCAGTGCCGCGCTTTACGCACACTTCCGCACAGAAAACGTACCTTCCCGACATTATCAAAGAGCGGAGCTCGAATTCGTCGAAATGACGAAAATGTTTTAGAAGATTAGCGAATATAGATTCACCTATCGGCGTGAAAACCATAGGTTTTCCGGCAAAACGCCCTTGTTTTTTGAGCTCAATGCATTTTTGTCCAAATTGTTAATATAATGTTGCACAAAAATATTTTGAATTTTTTGGTAAAAAAGACTTGACAAATCCGATAGTCTGCCATATAATACCGGTAGAAAACAGGAAAGGAGTGAACAGAATGCTGTACGAAGAAAGAGAACGCGAAGTGCGCAAGCTGGTCAGCGAATTGGTCGCGTCCAAGCTGTCGTGGAAATCTCTGTGGAAGGCGTTGCAGCTTACCGCGCTCACCGAGCAGCTTTAAGCTGCCGCCCGAAACGGACGAACCTCCCGCGCACGCGGGTTTCTATATTGTTTTCCTCTCTTTTTTTGGCGCTTTATGCGCCGAATTCCCCTTACGCACTATGCGGCAAACGGGCGGGAAGCATATGCTTCCCGCCCGTTTGTTTTGGCTTGACCGCAAGCTTTACTTGCGCTTTGTGCGGTCCAGCTGTGCCGGAACCTTCGGTTGGCAGAAAAAGGTAACGCACGCCGCCTTCAGCGAGGCGTCGCCGCACTTTTTGGCGAGCTTCGGAAGAAGCTTGCCGGTCTGTTTGACCTGTTTCATTTTACATCCTCCTTTTGGATTGATTTGCTGTATTGTATCCCCTCATTTGCACGATGCACAAGACTTGGCGTTTTACCCGATTTTTTTGCCGTTTCGGTCGAGGGGAGCACCGTATTTTTCACACTTCGCTTCCGTACGCGCGGCGCTTCTTGCCCGGCGCGCTTGTAAAATACGGGCGGCAAGCACGGACCCGGCGACAGAAAACATGCCGTAAACGCAGGCGAACAGCCACGGCGCAGCCTGCGGCATAGCAGACAAAAGCGTCACCCCCACCAGCGCGAACAGCAACGACAGCAGTCTTGCTCGCGCGGACAATCGCGCGCGCTGCGCTTCCTCCATCGGGTTGTTTTCATGCTCCGCGGGTGCCAAAAAGAACAGCAGGATCGTCCCCGCAAGCAGCATCACAACCACGCCGAAGCGCAACAGCGTTTCCGTGCCGAAATGCAGCAGCAAAAGCAGTGCGCCGTAGACCGCCGCCAGCGTCAAGAAGCAGCGCAGGTGGGTGCTTGCATGAAAGCCGCCGCCCACCGAGCGGAACACCAAAAAGCTCGCCGTAAACAGCAGGGTGCACAAAAGCTCCCCCGACAAAAGCCCGCCGATCAGCAGCGCCGCAAAATTGAGCGCTTCCGCCAGCATCACTTCAAAGTGATATTCGTAAACCTCGCGTTCCGCCGCCTGCACCGCGCCCGTTCGGATGAAGTGCGCCGTAAGACGGGCCGCCAATTTCGCAAGCAATGTAACCCTCCGTTCCCCTGTGCCGCCGCAACCCCCTGCGCCGGCAGTAAATGTGATTATTAAGCACATTCCATGTTATAAGCATACCTCATTTTTCGATAAAATCAAGTCTTTTTGCCTTTTTAACGCATTTTTTTGCACAAACAGCGCAGCAACGCCCCAAGGCACAGCCTTGGGGCGTTGTAATTTGGGAAAGGGGCTCACAGCAGGAACACCGCTAACAAAACAAACTTTCCGTCTGCACTGCGCGTCTCCATTTCGCCGCCGTTTTTGCGCACGATCTCGCGCATATTCTCCAAGCCGAAGCCGTGGCGGCGCCGGTCGCGCTTCGTTGTCCGCGCGCCGTTTTCGGGCAGTGCACCGTCGGTCGGGTTTTCTATGCTGCACGAGAGCGTGCCGTCGCTTTCCAACAGCTTTAACTGAATATACCGCTTTTCTTCCGGTAGCTTTTCGCAGGCTTCAATGGCGTTGTCGAGCGCGTTGCCCAAAAAGATGCAGAAATCTATATCGTCCAGCGCCATTTCCTTGCGCAGAAAGCAGATCGGCTCAAAGCGGATATGCTTCTCGCGCATGCGTCTGACCTTGACGTTCAGCATGGCGTCCACGGTAGCCCTGCCCGTATAGACCGTTTGCAGACTGTCGGTCGCCACCTGCAGCATGTCGCGCAGCTTGCCTTCGGCGGCGGGCGCGTTGCCGTCCGACACCGTGCCGAGCACCGCCAGCAGGGCGTTTTTCATATCGTGCGCGGTCTTTTGCAGCTCGGTTTGTGTGCGGGCAATGTCTTTGTAATACGCCTGCTCGTTGGCGATCTGCTTTTCCAGCATATCCAGACGGACATTCCGTTCTACGATTTTCAGCTCGTTTTCAAACAAATGGAAAGCTACGGCAGTCGTCGCCAGCATACACAAAAAGATAAAAAACAGTCTTAACTTATTTCGCATGTCGCTGCTTTGGTAGGCAATATCGTAGAGTTCATAAGTAATGATAATATTTGTAATTGGGATCAACATGATGCCGAACCATGTCCGCAGTTTGAGGGCATACACATGCTTATTGCGAAGGCGCCCAATCACTTTGACAATGATCAATTCCACCAGCTTGGAAATGAACATGCCCTGAAAATAAAACAGCGTGTCATTTTTCATGTTGGCAACGCTGTCGGAAGTGAGCATTGCCAGCACCATACCTACGCCCATTTCGCTCAGTCCGGAGATCAGAAACAGCAGCACACTTAAAGCAAATTTGTTCTTCCAGTTCCCGGCATAGACCATACTGACGGCGAAGGCAAGCAGCAGAAAGCCGAGCATCCCCGCTATAGAATTGTCCGTAATCATCTTAAGCGTAAAAAAGGCGGCGGCAAACAGCAGATACGCCATCCACGGGCGGAATTTGCGCGTGCGCGGCGGCGCGGGCAAAAGCGCGTCGAAAAAGCTGTACATCACGAGCGTCTCGCCCAAGACGCCGATGACCTGCATCCATACATAATCCCTGCTCATACGCTGCACCCGGTGATATATGTATTGTACGTCAGCAGCAGATTTTCCTGATAGGTGCGACTGATGGTCAGCTCCGTCTGCGCTTCGTCCTCCAGCGTCAGCGACAGCTTGCCGATGCGGGCGATATACGCCATATTGACCAAATAGCTTTTGTGGACACGCACAAACCGAAACGGCCGCAGTTTGTTTTCCTCCGTATCCAGCCGCCCGCGGAATTCATGACACTGCCCGTCGCTCGTGTGCACATACAAATGCCGGTTTCGGGACTCGATATACACGATGTGCTGGATGCGGATCTTGGTCGCTTCGGCGTGGTTATAAAAGGTATACAGGTAGTGGTCCTCGGCATAGCGCTTTTCCGCCCGCCGAAGCTCCGCAACGATCTCCTCGTCCGTTGCAGCGCCTTTCACAAGATATTGAAAGGCGTTGATCTTAAACGCACCGGACACATAGCTCGTGTAGCCGGAGACAAAGATGATGATCACGCCCGGGCGAAGCTGCTGCAGCTGCTGCGCGACCTCCAGCCCGTTCATGCCGGGCATTTCGATATCCAGATACACGGCATCGTATTCCCTTTCGGGCATCGCCGCAAGCAGCGCCGCGCCGTTTTCAAACAGATCATCAGGCAAAATTTTCGTATGCGGCGCCAATGCGCGCAGCAGGCGTTCCCGGAACGCTCGGTCATTGTCACAAACGGCGACCCGCATGGTTGCTCCCCCTTTACCCGTTTGGGCGGTTCTGCGTCTGCCAACAGTCTTGCAAAGCGGCTCGGAAAATATGCCCCGCTGCGCTGCAGATGACTTGTTTTTTTATATATTAAGTATATCTTATTTTTCGTCAAAATCAAGTTGCAGCGGATAATTTTGTATATTTTTGCAAGAATTTGAGATAAAGCGCAACATCTTGCAAAAGTAAGTCGAAGCGCCGCCGTTTGCGCCAAAAGGCCGCGCGGGACAAGGCAAGCAGCCCTGTCCCGCGCAAGCCGTAACCCTTATATGCGATCATAATGCAAACCGATATTCATAGTCCGTCCATTCGTGCTGCACAAAATTGCGCACGCGCACCACCAGCTCATTTTCATACACCTCGACCTGCAAGCCAAGCCCCGTTTCCTGCGCATCCGCATCCCCGTTGGTGTTTTCCGAACCGAAGGAAGGCACGTTGATATAGGTGATCAAACCCTCCTCTTTATAGCCGCCGTCGCCTTCAAACACACCCATATGTAAATGCCCGCTGAAATAAAAAATGCGGCTGCCGTATTTTTGCAGCGCGGTCTTCAGCTCGTCGCTCTGCGCGCCGACATGTCCCTCCGTCCACACCTCCGGGAACACATCGTTCAAAGGCCAATGGTTGAACAGGAACACCGGCTTACCGCTTGCCGACGCTTCCTTGAGCACGCCGTCCAGCCACGAGAACTGCTCGGGCGAAATGTATTGCTCAACGCCCGCGTCTTTGTCGGAACCAAGCACAACAAAATAATATCCGTCAATGACTGCATAATGGTACAGCTCGTCGATCTGATGATCCAGAAAGGCGTTGTTATAGCGAATAAAGCGCTTCTTCAAGCGGTCGTAATCCGCCATATTGTAATCGCTGCCGAAAATGTCATGGTTGCCCGCCGCCATAAGGACGTTTTCGATCGGGTTGTATTTGCGCAAAAGGCCGTAAAGCATGCCCTGTTCAAACAGCTGCCCGTTCATGGTGTTGTCCCCGACCATGACCAGCGCACGGGACGGCACCTCGGCACGCGCCATATCCAAAAATCCCTCGCCGTAATTGTTGTGGCGTTCGGCGTTGTTGGACTCCAGATGCCCGTCCGAGATCACTGTAAAGCTGATTTGCAGATCGTCTTTGTCCAACGGTGCATACGGCGCGATTTGGGCGTCAGACGGTGAAAAAATAAAGAACGCCAAGATCGCTGCAAAAAAACGCAAAATGCGGGACATCATTTCTCCTTCCTTTCCACTCGTATGCATGCGTTGCTTTTCGGTATGCGCTTTCGCGCCCTGTCTTTATCTTACCATTGGAAAAGCTGTGCGGCAACGGGGAATTTCCACAAAAAAAGCTTATCCTTTTTGACACGCAAACACGCACACGGCTTCTGCCGTGTGCGTGTTTGCGGTCTATGCTTTTGCGTATGTCATTCGTTACAGCGATGTAAGATAGGCGGAAACCTCCGCTTCGCTCTCCAGCGAGAGCGCCTTTTGCGCGATCGCATCGCAGGTCTTTCGGTCGAGTTCGGCGAGCGTGCTGCGCACCGAAAGGACGCTTGCGGGATTGACGCTGCATTCGTCCAGACCGAACGACACGAGCAGCGGCAAAAGGTGTGGGTCGGCTGCCGCTTCGCCGCACATCCCGCAGGGGATCCCGCGGTCGTTTGCGGCGGCGATGATCCGCTTGATCGCGCGCAGCACTGCCGGATCATAGGTCGAATACAGATACCCGACATCCGCGTTGCCGCGGTCCGCCGCCATGATGTACCCCGTCAGGTCATTGGTGCCGATGCTGAAAAAGTCCGCGTGCGCCGCCAGCAGATCCGCGATCATGCAGGCGGCGGGCGTCTCCATCATCACGCCGATCTGTATATCCTTTTTATACGGGATATTTTGTATATCCAGCTCCGCTTTGATCTCTTCCACCAGTGCGCGCACTGCAAGCAGTTCGTCCACGCGCGTCACCAGCGGCACCATAACGGCGACGTTGCCGAATGCCGAGGCACGTAAAATTGCGCGAAGCTGCACTTTATAGGTATCGCGGTTTTTCAGGCAGTACCGCACCGCACGGAACCCCAAAAACGGGTTTTCCTCGTGCTTGAGGTTGAGGTATGGGATGTCTTTATCGCCGCCGACGTCCAGCGTGCGGATGATGACTTCCTTGCCGTGCAGGCCTGCGGCGACCGCCTTGTACGCTTCAAACTGTTCTTCTTCGGTCGGCATAGCGGCTCTGTCCATGAACAGGAACTCGGTGCGGAACAGCCCGACACCCTCCGCGTCGCTTGCGAGCACCGCCTCCAGATCCTTATGCGAGCCGATGTTGGCATACAGCTTTTTCGGCACGCCGTCCTTTGTGGCGGTAGGTTTCCCGCGATAAGTTTCCTCGCGCGCGGCCTTTTCGGCAAAACGCTTTTGCACTTCCAGGAAGCGTGCTTTTGTCGCATCGTCGATGTCGGTATAGACCTCGCCCGTACCGCCGTCTACGATCAGTTCCTTTTCCGAGGGGATCAGCGTGAGTGCATTTTCCACGCTGAGTACCGCAGGAATTTTCAGCGAGCGGGAAAGGATCGCTGCGTGTGAGGTCCTGCCCCCGCGTTCCGTGACGATCCCCGCCACGTTTTCCCGGTCGAGCTCGACGGTCATGGACGGCGTCAGCTCTTCCACGATCAGCACCGTATCCGGCGGCAGGCAGCCGAGATCCATATCTTCGATACCGAGCAATATTTTTTGCAGCTGCTTTTTGATGTCCGCCACATCCACGGCACGCTGCTGTGTCAGCTCATCGTCCGTGCCGGAGAACACCGCGATAAACATATCGCAGACCGTTTCCACCGCTTTTTCCGCGCACACGCCGGTTTCGATACTCTCCTGCATTTGCGAGAGCATGTAAGGGTCTGAAAGCATGGCGATGTGCCCGCGCAGAATGTCGCCGTCCGCACCGCACGCATCCATGCGCGCGGCGCGCGCTTCATTTTTTTCGCAAAAGGTCTGTACCGCCGAGCGCAGGCGCTCTTTTTCCGCCGCCGTATCCGCCGGCGCTTTGTCCGCATACACGATCGGCTTTTCCAAAAGCTTACGCGCCTTGCCGATGCCGACGCCCTCCGACGCCCCGATTCCCTTGAGCATTACGTCTCACCAAGCCCTGCTTCGATCATGGACACAGCCTTATCGAGCGCCGCGTCCTCATCCTCACCCGATGCGGTCACCTTGACCTCTGCACCGCACTTGATGCACGCCGCAATGATGTTCATCAGGCTTTTGCCGTCCGCGTTTTTCCCGCCGCTCTCCAAAAGGATGTGCGACTTGAATTTGCCCATCTCCGCCGCAAATGCGGCGGCGGGACGCATATGGAACCCCTGCGAGTTCACGACTGTAACGGTTTTCGATACCATTGTTATTCCTGCCCTTCGTATTTAGGCTGCTGCCTTCGGCTTTTTCTTGAGCAATGCGAGCATCAGCATGCTGACGACCGAGCCGATGGCAAGCGCCAGCAGATACCAGTACCAATTCCCCACCACGGCGAACACGAAGATCCCGCCGTGCGGCGCCATCAGGGTGCATTTAAACACTACGGAGAGTGCGCCCGCGACCGCCGAGCCGACGATGCACGAGGGGATGACGGCGAGCGGATAGGACGCGGCGTAGGGGATCGCGCCCTCGGTGATGAAGCTTAGGCCCATGATATAGTTGACCACGCCGTTTTTGCGCTCTTCGGCTGTCCATCTGTTTTTGAAGAAGGTCGTAGAAAGTGCGATCGCAATGGGCGGGACCATACCGCCGATCATGACCGCCGCCATGATCTGATATGCCACGTTCGGATCCGCCATAGAGGCTGCCTGCCCGAGCATGACCGTGCTGCCGAACACATATGCCGCTTTGTTGAACGGGCCGCCCATGTCGATGGCCATCATGCCCGCTACGATCGCGCCCAGCAGAACGTCCAGATGGCGTGCGCTCAGCCACATCAGGCCGTCATTCATGGCACTGTTGATCATACCCATGAAGGGGTTGACCGCGCACATCATCACCGCGACGATGCCAAGACCTGCAAGCGGATAAATGAGCACGGGCTTGATACCCTCTAAGGAACGCGGGAGCCGGTCGCAGAGCCTTTCAAGTCCGCGCATCAGATAGCCTGCCACAAAGCTTGCCAGCAGTGCGCCGAGGAAGCCCGACGGAATGGTGTTTGCCGCGGCAGGGTCGGAGAAGGTCGCGCCGTTTGTGGCAAGGATACCGCCGACCATACCCACAAGGAAGCCGGGACGGTCCGCGATGCTCATCGCGATAAAGCCCGCAAGGACGGGGATCATCAGGTTAAACGCAAAGTTGCCGATGTTCTTGAACCAGGCGGCAACCGGTGTCACGGTGCCGAACGCGCCGCCCGCTGCATGCGGGTCAACGCCCATGGCTGTATCAATGAGGAACGCCAGTGCAATAAAGATACCGCCTGCGACCACGAACGGCAGCATGTGGGAAACGCCGTTCATCAAATGCTTGTAAATTTGTCTGCCGAAGCTCTCCTTTTGCCCGGACGCAACAGCGACTTTCGCTCCGGTATGGTGATAGACCGCTACCGCTCCGCTGCGAATCTTTTCAATGAGCTCCTCGGGCTTGTTGATGCCGTCCGAAACGGAAACGGAAAGCACGGGCTTGCCGTCAAAACGGCTCATTTCCACGCTTTTGTCTGCGGCGATGATGATGCCGTCGCAAGCGGCGATCTCATCAGCGGTCAGCACGTTTTTCGCGCCGGCCGAGCCGTTGGTCTCCGCTTTCAGCGGATAGCCCATCGCTTTTCCCGCCTTTTCGAGCGCCTCCGCCGCCATATAGGTATGCGCGATGCCGGTCGGGCACGCCGTCACGGCGAGCACGCGGTAGCCGTCTTGCTTTTCTTCTGCTTTCGGCTCGTCAAAGCGTTCGCGCTCCATGTCGTCGATCGCCGCCAAAAATTCCTCCGGCGTTTTCGCCGCCTTGAGCTTTGCGCGAAGCCCCTCGTCCATCAATAAGGTCATCAGGCGCGAAAGCACCTCCAAGTGCAGGTCGCCGTCCAGCGGCGCCGCGATCATAAACAGGATGTCGGAGGGCTTGCCGTCCGGTGCGCCGTAATCCACGCCGCTCGGCACGGTCATGGCCGCAAGGCCGGGCGCTGCAACCGTTTCGCTCTTGGCATGCGGGATGGCGATGCCGTCGCCGACCGCAGTGGAACCGAGTTCCTCGCGCTTGAGGATCTCTGCGCGGAACACCTCCTTATCCCGTACATTCCCGACCGACGCATGCAGGTCGATCAATCGTTCGATCGCTTCCGATTTGTCGGCAAGCGTTTGATGAAGCCTGATCGCTTCCGGCTTCAACAGATCAACGATACGCATTGTTTTTGCTCCTTTCTTATGCTCTTTTTTGGCACAAAGCCATAATTTCCTCTTTTGTTGCGAGTCGCGGCGAAAACGCCGTGGCGCTGCCCGCTGCATTGCCGAGCGTCAGTGCATAGTCGTAATCCCGCTCGGCGCCGACCAAAAAGCCCGCCACCATTGAATCGCCCGAGCCGACGGTGTTGACCGCCTTGCCTTGGAAGGCTGCCTGCCGGTGGACGCGGTCGAATTCGTCTACCAGCAGCGCGCCGTCGCCGCCCAAAGAAACCAGCACATTCTGCGCGCCTTTTGCTTTCAGCTCCCGCGCCGCTTCGGCGATCTCCTCATCCGTTTGCAGTTCCCGCCCGCAGATCTCCTCAAGCTCTGCACGGTTGGGCTTGATCAAAAACGGGTGATATTTCAGCACGTTCGTCAAGAGCTCCCCGGTCGCATCCACGACAAAGCGGATCTCCCGCCCCTGCAGGCGCGACAGGATCTGTTCGTACACATCCTGCGGCAGCGTGCCGGGGACGCTGCCCGCGAGCACCAGCGTGTCGCCGGCGGCGATCGCATCGAGCTTTTCATAGAGCTTCATGAGATCCTGCTCGCCGATCACAGGCCCCTGGGCGTTAATCTCGGTCTCCGCATCGCTTTTGAGCTTGACGTTGATGCGCGTGTTGCCTGCGGGCAGCCGGATAAAATCCGTGCGCACGCCTCGGCCTGTCACGGCACGGTCAAGCGCCTCACCCGTAAAGCCCGCGATAAAGCCCAGCGCGACCGTCTTGCACCCGAGGTTCGCAAGCACCGTGGAAACATTGATGCCCTTGCCGCCGAACTGGATGTCCTCGGACTTGGAGCGGTTCGTTTCGCCGCGGCGCAGCCGGTCGATACGCATGACATAATCGATCGCGGGATTAAAGGTCAAGGTATAGATCATAAGCTGTTCTCTCCCTCCACCGTCTTGATAACGGTCAGCTTTTTATAGCGCTCGTCGGGAACGGTGTCCGTGATGATGCACGCGCTGCCGATCTTGGCAAACGTTACCGAGGAGACCCTGCGAAATTTGGAGGAATCCGCCAGCACGTAAGAAATATAGGCATGCTGCATAGCGGCCTCCTTGATCAGCGCTTCGTCAATGTCGGGCGTGGTGAAGCCGCGCGCTTCATCAATGCCGTTCGTGCCCATAAAGCATTTGGTGAAATTGTACCGTTCGATCGACCGTACCGCACTGTCGCCCACGATCGCCTCGGTCGTCAGCTTGAGCCGCCCGCCCGTGATATACACCACATAGCCGCGCTGTGTCAGCGCCTTGGCGTGGGAAAAGCCGTTGGTCACGAACACCGCGCCCGGGGCTTCGATGTAAGGGATCATGGTCAGCGTGGTCGTGCCCGCGTCGAGATAAACAAGGTCGTCGCTGCGAATGGCGGCGGCGGCGTACTTTGCGATACGCTGCTTTAAGTCGGCATGGATGCCCGCCTTCGTCTGCACATCGTATTCACCCGTCACCACCGGGTTCGCCGCGCCTGCGGCGCCGCCGCGTACGCGCGTTAACTGCCCACGGCGGTCAAGCTCGATTACATCGCGGCGCACGGTCGACTCGCTCGTGCCCAAAGCGGCAGCCAGATCCGCAATGCTCGCGGTGCGGCGGCTGTTGACGATTTTCAAAATTTTTGCGGCTCTTTCTTCAAACATCATTTTTTTATGCCCTCAGTATACTTTATCCAACTTCGCCTTAATTATATATGCAACTTTTATCATTGTCAAGCATTTTCTTTCAAATTTTTTCAAAATATTTCAATAACGTGCAGATGCAGGCTGCCCATACAGAAACAGGAAGTATTCCCGGGCGAAATCTTTATGCGTTTTTCTCTCGGAAAAAGACAAAAAGCGGAGCCTAAAGGCTCCGCTTCCTGCTTATTATCTGTTTTTACCGCAGGTGCGAGTACAAACAAAGAAAGCCAAGAAAAAGGGATGCCTTTGGCATCCCTTCTCTTAATTTCCTCTGTTCTTACCGCAGGGCACCTCGGTCAGAAACATAGTCGCCCCGCGCAGCTTTCGGCGCTGCGCGGCGCTCCTTGTTTCTTCCTGCGCAAAGCCCTGCTTTTTCCGCCCCCGGCGGCGCAGGGCTTTGCGCCGGTTAACAGCCGCACGCGGCTGTTAACCAGAGCCGCAGGTGCGAGTACAAACAAAGAAAGCCAAGAAAAAGGGATGCCTTTGGCATCCCTTTTTCTTGGCTGGCTCCCCCAGTTGGACTCGAACCAACGACACCGCGGTTAACAGCCGCGTGCTCTACCGACTGAGCTATGGAGGAATGTATTTTTGACGCTCAAATATAATAGCAGATTATTTTCTGCGTGTCAATGGTTTTTTTCGCTTTTCCGTATTATTTTATGCGAGCCGCGGGAAATGTTGTGCCGCGGCGTTTTTGAAGAGCAAAAGCCGCCCGCCGGCAGGCTGTACTTCGGCGGGCGGGAATATACAGGATCATCTGCTTCCGCGGTTTTGCGGTTCACCCGTCCGCAAGCTCGCGAAAAATCGACCAAGACACGATGCGAACGCCTTTCTGCTCGGCGCGTGTAAGCAGGTCGCCGCTTTGCAGGAGTTTATATTCATACACGCGCTTCTGCCATTCGGGACCGGCGGATTCGAGCGGTTGCGCGGGGTGCAGGAACATTTCCGTCACGCCGGGCAGACAGCGATCCACCGCGTCGAGGTAATACCGGCGCAGTGTCTCATAGTTTTGAATACGCGCCATGTTCCACGGATTCGAAACGACATCATCGGGCATTTGCACGCCGCGTTTTTCGCCGCAGTGCACAAGCATTTGCTGTACCCACAGGAGCGGCGTCGGCAGCTTGCGCCCGATTTGGCGTTCGAGAAAGCCGGGCGTTTTCGGGAAGCGGAACGGCAGGCGGTATTTCGCGCACAGGTCGAATGCATCCAAAAAGAACCGCCGTCCGTTAATGCCGTACAGCGTCGCGCAGTGGTTGTCGGCATGGTCCACTGCACAGCCGCGCGACTGCAGAAAGCGCAGCTGTGTTTCCAGCTCCGTATAGACCTCCCGCCGTTTCGCGTGCAGTGCGAGCGCCGCCCCGTTTGCCCGCAAGCCTTTTGCATCGGAAAGGGAGCGTGCGCCGGTAAGGCTCTGCCAGCGCGCTTCGGTGCTGTCGGAATTGATGGTCCAATGCACGCCGACCGGGTATTTTTGCGTGCCGGCAAGCGTTGCCGCCGCTTCCGCTTCGGGCGCAACCGTCAAAACGGAGGTGGAAGTGATGCGCCCCGTTTCCAAAAGTTCTGCGATCGCGGCGTTCTGCTGTGGGTTGTAGCCGAAATCGTCTGCGTTTAGGATCAGAAATTTATCCATGGCTTTCGGCGCTTTCCGCGCTCGTCTCCTCCGAGTTTGCCGCGTTTTCTGTTTTCGGCTCGCGGAAATGCAGGAAGCAGGAGAACACGGCGGCAATGATCATGGCGATGGCCGGGAACACGCACAGCAGCATCTTTGCCGCAGCGGCGGGGTTGTCGCCGGGCTCGTCGCCGCTGACAAAGCCGTAGACGCTCGAAGCCACATAAAACGCAAGCGACGTATACAGCCCGTTTAAGCGGTTCATCACGCCCATCAGGCTCGTGATCGTCCCCTCACGGCGAACGCCGTGGCGCGCGTAGTCGTCGTCCATGATCTTTGCGCCGATGCAGTCCATCGTAATGAGGCACGCCGCAACGCCTACGCCCACGATGCAGTCGATAGCGACCGCAGCGGCAAAGCTCGTGACGAAATACAGCGGGATAAAGCCTGCCGCCATGACGATAAAGCCCGTGCGCCAAACCTTCATGACCGGAACCTTTTTAATCACAAACGACCAGCATACGATACCGATGACGGCCGCAAACAGCACGACGCCGAGCATGACGGTCGTCATGGTGCTGCTAAGACCGAGGGTGTATTTTACATAGAAGGAGACCGCCTGCGAGATCAGCGAAAACGCCGCCGAATAGCACGCGCCGGCGATGCCGAAGATCCAGAATTTCGGGTTGCGCACCAAGTCTATGATGCTGCGGATGAGGTGCGGGCGGGGTGCTTTGGTATAGTTTTCGGGATTTTCATGACAGCCGAAGGCGCAGAACAGCACAACGGCCAGCGCCGCCACGCCGTAGATGATCGAAGTTAAGCTGTACCCGATCGCGGAAGTAATCATGGGCGTGAGTGCGATGCTGATAACCATGGCGAGCAGCTGAAAGGACTGGCGGACAGCATTCGCTTTGGCGCGGTCGCGGTCGCTTTTGAAAAGCTCCGGGAACAGCGCACCGTAGCCCGCATTCATCACGGAATCGAGCGTGCCGGTGAGCAGATATGTTGCGAGCATGTACCAGAACAGCCTGTTTTCGTCACTTTGGACGAAGCTCGGCACATTATAAAACAGAATGAAGAACAGCACTAAAAGCGGAGTACCGATCACAAGCCACGGCCGCCGGCGCCCCCAGCGGGTGCGGGTATTGTCCGACAGAAAGCCGTAAACGGGGTTGTCGATCGCGTCCAGAAAGGTGTAGATGAACAGCACAAGCGAATAGTGCTTCATGCTTAAGCCCAGCGTATCCACATAGTAGATGGCGGCGAAGGACTTGAACATATTGACCGGGATGGACGTGCCGAACATCCCGACGCCGTACCGAAACGGTGACGTCGGCTTAACAAGCGGGGATGGGGATCTTGTTTCCTGCATAGCGTACCTCCTACACAAAATACACGGGGTTGCCGACGGCGAGCACGCGCGCCTTTGCGCCAAGGCCCCTTTGCACCTTCAGATACATAAAGGTCTCGTCGCGTACCGGCACGGTACAGCGAAGGCTCTGTGCGCTCTGCCTTTGCAGCGGTGTTTCGCCTTTGTCGGTCACAAGGATCACGCGCGCGCCGCGAAGGCGCGTCGCTTCGATCTTCAGTTCCGTCTGCGGCTGCCGCACCGCCGTATCCCCCATCCTCGCCGAACCGTACTCCATATACAGCCGCGGGCCGTTTCGCCCGCAGCTTACAAACGCATGCCCCGCCGCAAGGCTCATTACGATATCCTCGGCGCGCGGTGTCGGTGTGTAAACCGCCGTAACGGGATTCCCCAGACGGATATACGGCGTCTTTTTATGGAAATCGCTGCCGCCGACGATCGGCAGCCGCCTGCCCGCCCGCAGAAGTTCCGTCCACCACGCGATGCCGCGCCGATTGGTGCCGCGCATCGGGCCGTTCCACACCTCGACCATGTCAAATGCCTCGTCGTCCTCCCATAAATACGGACAGATATTGCACTTCGGGTGGTTGACCGATACGACCGCGCCGCGCGAACGCACCGCTTCGATGAGCGCGCGCATTTCTTCGCGGGAATTGGCGACAAAGGTATTTTCAAACGGCGCAGGCACGCCGAAAAAATTCATATGTCCCTTATAATGCGTCCATTCCACCGCGGGCACAAACGTCAGCCCCGGAATATGCGGCAGATGGAAATTCTCGGCAAAGTTGTTGTGGTTCGCGAGCGCTAAAAAGTCGAGTCCCTTGGCCTTTGCCATTTTGCCGAGCGTCGCCGCGTCGTATTTACCGTCGGAGGCATCGGAATGCACATGCGTGTCGCCGAACAAAAGATGCTCACGTTTTTCGTCAAATGTGACGGTATAGGTCACCTCCACGCCGTTCCCCAGCACCCGGTACGCGCCGACGAGGATCTTCCAAGTCCCCGCGCGGACGGGCGTGCAAAGGTAGCCGCGCGTCGAATCAAATTCGCCGACAAAAATCGTGCTGTGCGCGCTGCCCGACCAGCCTAAAAACTGCCCGTCGCCGTCCATAAGCCCGATGTCGATGATATTGGTCGGAAAAAAATCGCGCAGCACCCCCTTGACAGGCTGTGCATACGCGTAAGAGACCGTGACGCGCTCGGTGTTCTGCGGCACGGTAAAATCGACCGTATAATATGTCCCCTCTTTTTCTTTTGGGACGAAATGCGTGAACTTGTGCGTTGCCATTGGTGCCTCCGATACGCCCCTTTTATAATTATATTTATTCCGTATAAAAAGTCAATGAAAATTTAAATTATTTTATGGATATTGTCCGGTTTATTTTTCATCGAACTTTCCCCTTTTTTGATACACCTTCACCCAATCCACCACGAAATCATAGGGTACGGTTTTGTCATTTTTGTCGGGGTTGCCGCACCAATACGGCGTGAGTTTCCCGGTTTTGGGGTCTTTCTGCTTGCCCGGGTACGGTTTGCCGTTTTCCATAAAGCCCGCGACCTCGGTGGACAAAAGCAGATATTCCGGCACGCGGCAGACGCCCATGCGGCGCCCTTTATAAATATGCTCCGTCTCCCACGTCTTGTACCCGTCGATGTAAAAGCTGTATTTGTCCTGTTCCCAGAGCAGGCCGTAGGTATGGAAGTCATCGTACATGCGCGGCACATAAAAGGCGGGGGAACGCACGCTTTTGAGCCGGTCGTCATAGCCGTCGGCATGGATACAATGGATATTGCGGTTCTTGCCGAAGCGCGTGCGCATAAACATATGCGGGGATTCCATCACGTCGATCTCCACACCGTCCTCGCCGCTGAACTGCACGTCGTTTTCGGAAAACGCGATGTCATTGTCGGGCATCAGCCAAAACGCCGACCAGATCCCCACCGCCTTCGGCACCTTGCAGCGCACCTCAAAATATCCGTAGGTTTGCGAAAATCCCCGGTATTCGGGCGCGGTGCTGTCCACACTTACAAAGCTTCCGAAGCGGCCGGTATCGAGCATGGCGGAATACCAGCCCTCGCCGTATTTCCCGTTTTTCCACAGCGTGCGGATATGAAGCTGTCCGTCGCGCACAAACACAACGTCCTCGTCATCCACATTGAAGCAGCAGCGGCGCACGCCGTCGAGCGTGGGGTCCTTCGGGTCGTGCGGCAGGTCAAATTTCCATTTCGTGCGGTCAAGGAAGGCAAAATCGTCCGAAAAGGTACACACCCATTCTTTTTCGGGAAGAATCAGGCGTTCGGTTTCGGGGATCGGTTTCAGCATACAAAGGCTCCTTTGCAAATGCGGTATGCAAATATTTGAAAATGTGCTACAATACAAGGGACAGACTTTCGGAAAGGGGTTTTCCGTTATGCAGAAAACGGCTCTGGTGTCGGGCGCGTCGGGCGGCATCGGCGCGGCGATCGCCGCGCGATTGGCAAAAGAGGGCTTTGCCGTTGCAGCGCTGTACCATCAAGATGCAGCGGGTGCAGAAGCGCTCGTGCAGGAGATCACGGCGGCGGGCGGCACGGCGGCGGCGTTCGGTTGTGACATACGCGACAGCCGCGCCGTGGCGAATGCGGTGGAAGCCGTACACGAAAAGTTCGGCAGCATAGATGTGCTCGTCGGCAGTGCAGGTGTCGCGCGGCAAAAGCTGTTTCAGGACATTACGGACGAGGAATGGGACGAAATGCGCGGGGTGCACCTCGACGGCGCGTTTTACTTGACGCGCGCGGTGCTGCCGGATATGCTGCACAAAAAATGCGGGCGCATCATTCACATTGCCTCCATGTGGGGCGAAACGGGCGGCTCGTGCGAGGTGGATTACTCCGCTGTGAAGGCGGGGCTCATCGGCATGGTAAAAGCGCTTGCCAAGGAGCTGGCGCCCTCGGGGATCACGGTCAACTGTGTTTCGCCCGGCGCGGTGGACACACCCATGCTGCGCGCTTTGGGCGACGAAACGTGTGCCATGCTCACCGAAGAGATCCCGCTCGGGCGGCTCGGCACGCCAGAGGACATTGCGGGCGCGGTCGCATTTTTGGCGGGCGATGACGCCGCCTATATCACCGGGCAGGTGCTCTCCGTCAACGGCGGGCTGGTGATCTGAGCGGAAAGCCTGCCTACACCACGTCTAACATCTAACGTCTAACATCTAAAATCTAAAACGGACAGCCGCAAGGGCTGTCCCTACGGTTGGCGCCGGTTTTCGGCTACGCACAAACCCGCCTGCCCCACATCTAACATCTAACATCTGATATCTAACATCTAAAAAGGGGACGCGAAATCGCGTCCCCTTTATTTTAGCCGCGCGCAAAGCGGAACACTCTGCCCGCAAAATCCGCGCCGTAAACGCTGTCCTCTGTCAAGACAAGCTTGCCGAACACGGGCGCACCGGCCGAATAGGTCTGCGCAACGCTGCCGTCGGCGGCGTTCAGGCAGTAGATGTTCCCGTCTGACGCGCCGAACCAAAGCTGCCCGTTCTCTAAGATCGGTGTGCTTTCCACGGTCTGCGAGCCTTTGTTCGTATACGGTGCGGTAAAGACCATGGCTTCACCGACTGCCGTCTGCCACAGCACACGATTATCGGAGAGCGAAAAGGCGAGTATGCCGCTGTCCGCCGTGGCAATATAGGCGATGCCGTCCGAGGCCACAGGCTGTGCGCTGGAGGAAAGCGCGGTATCCTCTATATTCGTCTTACTGCGGATCTCGCCCGTCGCGGCGTCGATCTGCATCACGGCGTCATCGTCGGCAACCAGGATCGTCGTATCATCTACGACAACGGGGGTGGAGCTGCGGAAGCGCACATCCTCATCTTCATTTGCCCAAAGCTCCTTACCGGTGGCCTTGTCGAGCGCGACGAGTGCGTTCCAGTGGGAGCTGACAAGCAGCTTGTCGCCCGCGACCACAAATTCCGCCGCCGAGCCCTCGCCCTTATTACGGATATTCTCCCACACGACCTTGCCCGTATCCGCGCGCAGAGCCGTCACCGCCGCCGCGCAGCCCGTATACAGCACGTCGCCGTCCAGCGTGATCCCGCTGCTCGCGGCAAGCCCCGTGCCGAGCTGCACCTGCGTTTTCCAGATCACACCGCCGTCTTCCGCAGACAGGCAATAGACATACCCCTCGCAGTCCTGCGCATACACACAGCCGTTTGCGACCACGACATTGTTTTTGACGGAATTTTCGGTCATGTACGACCAGATCACACTGCCGTCGGCGGCAGACAGACAGTACACGCCGCAGCTGCGCGGGTAATCGTCATCTACCGTCGCGGTATACAGGCGGTCGCCGTCAAGCACCGTGTCGCAGAACAGGACGTTGCCGGAAAGCGTGTTGGAAAACTGCGCGCCTTCGGGCAGGGCGGGGGTTTCGGGCATATCGTAATAGTACATCTGCGTGGAGACCGTACCGTCCTCGGCAATCGAAATATACCGCGTGCCGCTGGCAGACTGGTCAATGCCGCCGCAGTCGGGACGGCCGGTGCAGATGTTCAGCACGCCGTCGTTGTTCTGCACATAGTTATAATGATAATGCCCGTATACCCAGGCGATCAGATTGTGTTCCTTGAGGTCAAGCGACTTCCGGTCAAATTCGATCACATAATTTTCGCTCGGCGAGATCGTGTGGTTGAACATGACAACCTTCATATCGGGGTCGGTGTTTTGGAGATCGTTTGCAAGCCAGCGCCAGCGGTCGTTTTTGTTGTACCCGGATTTGTAGTCGCCGTTTTGGAACGGCGTCACGACGTAGTGCACGTTGCCGACCTCAAAGGAGTACCAGACCGGGCCGTACAGGCTTTCAAACAGTTCCTCGCCGTATTTGCCGTCCACATAGTCGTGGTTGCCCATGATATAGCGCACGGGCAGCCCCATGTTTTCGGTGTTCATATCCTGAATGTGGCGCTTGAGCCCCGCTTCATAGCAAATATCGCCCGTGTGGATCAGAAATGCCGGCTGCAAGCTGTCTGCAAGGCTTTTCACATGCTCCAGCCATTCGCCCACACCGTCCTCGCCGATCTCCGTATCGGTGATCTGCAAAAAGCTGTGCGCCGCGCCCGCCGGGATGTCGGACGCCTGCAATGTGAAATCGTACCGCTCGGTATCGCTGCTGACGGGAATGTAGTAGTCTTCCGTTTCATACCCCGCCGGTGCGGTCACGGTGATGAACCGCGTTTTGCGATAGCCCGGAAGCTCAAAATTGCCGTTTTCATCGGTCTTGACGACGTTCCTGCCGTCGGATACACTGACATCGGCAAGCCCCTCGCCCGTGCCGGCAACGGTGACCGTACCCAAATACGGGCCGCCCGAGGACAGCAGAAAATACAATAAAACACCCACGCCGATCACCACGACCAGCGCGCAAACCAAAAGGATGATCGCCTTTTTCGACATAGTTTCTCCTCCCGTAATATCCCTGCCCTTCGGCAAATATGTTTTCATTTCAGTGTAACAAAACGCCGCCGCAAAGTCAACGCCGCATTCCGAAGAGCCATGCAAATAAACATTGACAAAATGGTCCTAAAATGTATAATAGACTGTGGATTGGTTCTATATAAAACTATTTTGCAGGTGAAAAAATGAAAACCACGGAATATCTTAACTGTATGCGCTGCATTGTCAAGCTGCATGAGTCCATGCTCAAGACCGTCTGCCAGCGCTATGCACTCAGCAATACACAGGCGGCTGTCATCAGCTTTTTGTGCAACAACCCCGACAAAAACACTGCCGCGCAGATCGCACAGCTTCGGATGCTCTCCAAAGGCAATGTTTCAACGGCGGTAGACGGGCTTGTGGAAAAAGGGCTTTTAGAGCGTAAAACAGATGAATATGACCGCCGCAGCCTGCGGCTGTGCCTGCTGCCGGCCGCAGACCCCATTGTGCGCGACGTGCAGCAGATCTTTGACGATCTTTTCGGCGAACTGACCGACGGGTTTTCCCGCACAGAGCTCCGTCAATTCCATGCGCTGACGCTGCGGCTGGAGGAAAACACTTATATAGCTATGCGGCGGAGGAAACGCCATGGGTGAGAAAAAGAACTTTTTAGAGACCGCACCTGTAGGGAAGCTCCTTTGGCGGCTGGCACTTCCGACGGTGGCGGCGCAGATCATCAACATGCTCTACAACATCGTAGACCGCATCTACATCGGGCACATCCCCGACATCGGCGCTGCGGCGCTTACGGGCGTGGGCGTCTGCCTGCCGCTCATTATGATCGTGTCGGCGTTCGCAGCGCTCGTCGGCAACGGCGGCGCGCCGCGCGCATCCATCTTTATGGGCAAGGGGGACAACGAATCCGCCGAACGCACCTTGGGCAACTGCTTTGTAGCACAGCTGGTCATTTCCGTACTGCTGACGGCGGTGCTGCTCGTTTGGAACGAAGAATTGCTGATGGCGTTCGGCGCGAGCGAAAACACCATCGGCTATGCGCTCGACTACATGAACATTTATGCGCTCGGCACCATTTTCGTACAACTCACCTTGGGGCTCAACGCCTTTATCACGGCGCAGGGCTTTACAAAGACCGGCATGCTTTCCGTGCTGATCGGAGCGGTGGCGAATATCGTGCTCGACCCCGTTTTCATTTTCGGTTTCGGCATGGGCGTGCGCGGGGCGGCGCTCGCGACGGTCCTTTCCCAGGCGCTTTCTTGTGTTTGGGTGGTGTCGTTCCTCCTCGGGCGCAAGACGATCTGGAAGCTGCGCACAAGCTGCATGCGCTTCCGCCCGAAGCTGTTGTTCCCGAGTCTTGCGCTGGGGCTTTCCACCTTTATCATGCAGGCAAGCGAAAGCATTATCACCGTCTGCTTCAACGCTTCATTGCAGCGCTACGGCGGCGACATCGCCGTAGGCGCGATGACCATTTTAAGCAGCGTCATGCAGTTCGCCATGCTGCCCATGCAGGGCCTGGGGCAGGGTGCGCAGCCGATCATCAGCTACAACTACGGCGCCAAGAATACGCAGCGCGTTAAAAAGACATTCAAGCTGCTTCTCTTCTCAAGTCTCTGCTATTCGGTGCTTTTGTGGGCGTGCGTGCAGCTTTTCCCGCGCGCCTTCGCCGCAATGTTCACTTCAGACGAAGCGCTGCTTTCGTTCACCGCGCCCGCACTGCGCATTTACACCGCCGTGCTGTGCCTGTTCGGCATTCAGACCGCTTGCCAAATGACGTTCACCTCCCTCGGACGTGCCAAGGAGTCTATTGCCGTGGCGGTCGTGCGCAAGTTCGTTCTGCTGCTGCCGCTCATCTATCTGCTGCCGGCAGTTTTGCCTATGGATGATACCATGGCAGTCTATACGGCGGAGCCCGTGGCGGATCTCATTGCCATTCTCTTTACCGCTGTGCTGTTCGCTTTCCGCTTCAAGCACGCGCTCAAAAAGCTGGCATAACACGACACAAGGCAAAAACCGGGCGGATGCGATGCATCCGCCCGGTTTTTCTGTTTTATTTCGATATTCCGAATCGCTTACTTGTCGTAGCGCGGGCGACGGTGGTCTCGGCGCGGCGGGCGGCGGTCGGAGATCTCGTTTTCGGGCGTTAAGCCCTCGACCTCAATGAGCGCCTCGCGGCGGGACAGGTTCAGTCTGCCCTGCTCGTCACGCGGGAGCACCTTGACGATGATCTCGTCGCCGACGTTCACAACATCCTCTACGCGCTCGGTGCGCTTGACGTCAAGATGGCTGATGTGCACCATGCCCTCCACGCCGGGGACGATCTCGACAAACACGCCGAAGCTCATAAGCCTTGTGACGACGCCCTTGTAGATCGAGCCGACCTCGGGTCCGTTCGCGATGGTATCCACAATGAATACGGCCTTTTTGGCGTTTTCGATATCGAGCGCGGAGACGAACACCTGCCCGTCCTCGTTGACGTCGATCTTGCAGTCGCACTCGGCGCAGATCTTCTGGATGACCTTGCCCTGCTTGCCGATGACATCGCCGATCTTTTCAGGGTCGATGTGTGTGGTAAGCATCTTGGGCGCCCACTTCGACAGCTCCTTGCGCGGCTCGGCGATAACGGGCAGCATGATCTCATCGAGGATATAGCAGCGCGCGGCGTAGGTCTTGTCGAGCGCCTCGCGGATGATCTCCGGCGTCAGGCCGTGGATCTTTAAGTCCATCTGGATTGCAGTGATGCCCTTCTTCGTACCGGCGACCTTGAAGTCCATGTCGCCGAAGAAGTCTTCCACGCCCTGGATGTCCACCATGGTCATGAAGCGGTCGCCCTCGGTCACAAGGCCGCAGGAGATGCCCGCCACGGGCGCTTTGATCGGCACGCCCGCCGCCATCAGCGACAGCGTAGAGCCGCAGATCGAGCCCTGCGAGGTCGAGCCGTTGGAGGAAAGCACCTCGGAAACGACGCGGATGACATACGGGAAGTCCTCGACTGACGGGATCACCGGCAGCAGTGCGCGCTCGGCAAGTGCGCCGTGACCGATCTCGCGTCTGCCCGGCCCGCGGGAAGGTCTGGTCTCGCCCACGGAATAGGACGGGAAGTTATAATGATGCATATAGCGTTTTTCGGTCTGGCTGTCAATGCCGTCCAAAAGCTGCGCGCTGCTCATCGGGCCTAAGGTCGTGACCGACAGGCACTGTGTCTGCCCGCGGGTGAACATGCCCGAGCCGTGCACGCGGGAAAGCAGATCGACTTCGGCATTCAGGGGACGGATCTCGTCGATGCCTCTGCCGTCCACACGCTTGCCGTCGTCCAAAAGCCAGCGGCGCACGACGAACTTCTGGAGTTTGTACAGGCAGTCGTCGATTTTGTCCGCCTCTTCGGGGAACTGCTCGTCGAATTTTTCATGCACGGCGTCGTAAACGGGCTTCAGGCGCTCGTCGCGGATGCGCTTATCGTCGGTGTCGAGCGCGGCGCGCACATCCTCGATCGCGAAATCCTTGACCGCTTCGTAAAGCTCGGGCGAGGGGTCGTTCGACGGGAACTCCACCTTTTCCTTGCCGACTTCTTCGCGGATGCCCTTGATGAACTCGACGATCTTCTGGTTTGCCTTATGGCCGAACATGATGCCGTCAAACATAACGTCGTTGGGCACTTCGTTCGCGCCCGCTTCGATCATGGCAACGAGCGAATCGGTCGAAGCGACGGTGACCGCCATCTCCGATTTCTCACGCTGCTCGGCGGTGGGGTTGATGACATATTCGCCGTCCACAAGACCCACGGACACGCCGCTGATGGGGCCGTCCCACGGGATCTCGGAAATGCTGATGGCAACGGAAACACCGATCATCGCGGTGACGTCGGGCGCGCAGTCGGGATCAACGGACATGACCGTTGCCACAACGCCGACGTCGTTGCGCATATCCTTGGGGAACAGCGGACGGATCGGACGGTCGATGAGTCTCGAAGCCAGCGTCGCCTTTTCGCTCGCTCTGCCCTCGCGGCGCAGGAACGAACCGGGGATGCGGCCGACGGAATAGAGCTTTTCCTCAAAATCTACGGAGAGCGGGAAAAAGTCGATGCCGTCGCGCGGCTTTGCGGACATGGTCGCGGTGCACAGAATTTCGGTCTCGCCGTAGCGCACCATGCAGCTGCCGCCGGCAAGCTGCGCCATTTTGCCGACCTCGACGACAAGCGGTCTGCCTGCGAGCTCGGTCTCAAAGCGTTTGTAGTCCTTGAAAAACATTACCTTACCTCTTTCTTTTGCGCACGAAGGCGCGTTTTCTATTTCCTCGGAGGCTCGGTTCGGTTTTTAGCAATAAATGCGGCCGTCCGAAAGCCGGAAAGCTCCATTTACCGCTAAAACATCCGACGCGCCTCCGCCGGGAACGGTTTCTGCAAAGCGGGCAAAAGCAAAGCAAGGCAAGCAGCCGCAGCGGACCGCTTGCCTTACGCGCATTTTATTTGCGGATGCCGAGCCTTGCGATGAGCGAACGATAGCGCTCGATGTCGGTCTTTTGCAGATACGCAAGCAGGTTGCGTCTGTGACCGACCATCATCAAAAGCCCGCGGCGGGAGTGATGGTCCTTTTTGTGGGTCTTCAAGTGCTCGGTCAGATCGTTGATGCGCTTCGTGAGCACCGCGACCTGTACCTCGGGCGAGCCGGTGTCGCCCTCGTGGGTGGCATACTCCGCCATGATGGCCTGCTTTTCTTCTTTGGTCATTTGGTTTCACCTCTTTTAGAATTTGCCTGTCGCGCAGCACAGAAGAAGGTTAGGTGAATACCCGGCGTTTGCGTACCGGGTCTGCGCCAAAATCCGTGCATGCCGAATCAGCGTTGCTATTATATACCGTCTTTTTCGGCTTGTCAAGGAGAATCTTGCTATGCGTTTATACAGCAAAACATGCCCGCTGTTTTTCTGTTTTGCGGATTTCCCCTTTGCAATTTTGCCCATACTATGGTTTAATAACCTCACGGATCTCGGAAACGCAGAGCTTTTTAGAGAGCCGGAGAACATTGTATCACGCCTGCCTCGCACTTGCGCGCTCGGCGGCATGATATAACAGAAAAAATCTGTTTGGCGGAAGTGAGAACATGATCGGCATCATTGACGTCGGCGGCGGCATGCGCGGGATTTTCGGCGCAGGCGTGTGCGACCGCCTGTTGGACGAAGGGGTGGACATCCCCTGCTGCATCGGCGTTTCGGCGGGCAGCGCAAACCTCATTTCCTATATTGCCGGGCAGCGCGGGCGCAATTACCGCTTTTATACGCAGTACGCGCGGCGCAAGGACTACATGAGTCTGCGAAACGCCGTGCATAAGCACAGCTATTTTGATCTCGACTACGTCTATTCCACGCTCACGAACAGCGGCGGCGAAGACCCGCTCGATTTCGACGCGTTTTCGTGTTCGGAAAAGCATTTTACGGCTGTGGCAACGCGCGGCAAGGACGGCAGGGCATGGTATTTTACCAATGCGGACTTTTCCCGCGACGACTACGCACCACTCAAGGCGTCGAGCGCCATTCCCGGCATCTGCACGCCCTGCCGCATCGGCGGCGAAGATTTCTTTGACGGCGGCGTTGCCGACCCCGTGCCGATAAACCGCGCGCTGTCCGACGGGTGCGACTTTTTGGCGGTGGTTTTGACAAAGCCCGTCGATTTCGTCAAAAAGCCCGAGCATTTTCGATACGCGTACACGCGCGCTTTGCGAAACTATCCGGCGGTCATACAAGCGCTCGACGCCCGCGCCGTCCGTTACAACGACGGCGTACAGGCGGCAAAACAGCTGGAAAAGGCCGGAAAAGCGGTCATTCTCGCGCCCGAAAAAGGCAGGCATATGACTGCGTTCACGCGGGACCGCGGCGCACTGGAGGCGCTGTACCGTGAGGGCTATGCGGCGGCGCGCCGCGCGCTGTCCGTGCTGCGGTGATTTTTACGGCTCTCCCCGCTTTCCCGTTTTTGTATATAACGCCGAAATCTTTTGCTTGCGGTTGCTATTTTGCGGAAATTAGTATATTATATACAAATAGAATATTCACCCTTTGGGTTTCTCGAAAATATTTTGGAGGATTTGTATGAATTACGCACTGTCCAAGAAGAAAGCAAAAGAGCTGCTTGAAGCCAAGCTCTCCCACTTTATGGGGGTGTCGCCCGAGGAGGCGACCGACGAGCAGTATTACAAGGCGATCGCGCTCATTTTGCGCGATATGATGAGCGAGGGCCGCGCGGAGTTTTCCGAAAAGGCAACCACGGCGGGCACCAAAAAGGTCTATTACCTTTGCATGGAGTTTTTGATGGGTCGCTCCCTCAAAAACAACCTATATAATCTCAACCTTACGCACGTTTTTGAAAGCGTGCTGGCGGATTACGGCGTCAAGCTCGAAAACCTGTACGAATGTGAGCCGGACGCGGGCCTCGGCAACGGCGGTCTCGGTCGGCTTGCGGCGTGTTATTTGGACGGGCTTGCAACACAAGGCTACCCTGCACGCGGCTACTCCATTCTGTATGAGGCGGGCATCTTCAAGCAGAAGCTCGTAGACGGCTGGCAGACGGAGCTGCCCGACTTCTGGCTGCCCGGCGGCGACGTGTGGCTTGTCCCGCACGAGGAAAGCGCGCTGGAGGTTCGCTTTGAGGGCGAGGTGCGCGACTCGTGGGATGACAAGTTCCATCACGTGGAGCTTGTGAATTACAACCCCGTGCAGGCTGTCCCCTATGATATGTATGTTTCCGGCAAGGACGGCAAGGGTATTTCCGTCCTGCGTCTGTGGTCGGCAAAGGCGCCCGCTTTGGACATGTCGCTGTTCAACCAGGGCGACTATATGCGCGCCATGGAGCAAAACGCCATGGCGGAGGTCATCTCCAAGGTGCTCTATCCTGCCGACAACCATCCGGAGGGCAAATCCCTGCGGCTTCGGCAGCAGTACTTCCTCGTTTCCGCTTCGATACAGGACATCGTCCACCGCCATTTGTGCGTGTACGGCACGATGGACAACTTCGCGGACAAGGTCGCGATCCACATCAACGATACCCACCCGACGCTCGCGATCCCGGAGCTGATGCGCATCCTGCTGGACGAATGCGGCTACGGCTGGGACGACGCATGGAAGATCGTTATGAACGCCGTCGCCTACACGAACCACACGGTCATGCGTGAGGCGCTCGAATGCTGGCCCGAGGATCTCTACCGCCGCCTGATGCCCCGCATTTGGCAGATCACGAAGGAGATCGACAACCGCTTCCGCAGCTTTGTGTGGCAGGCGACGAACGACGCCGACCGCGTGGAGCGTATGGCGGTCATTTCCAACGGCGTGGTGCGCATGGCAAACCTGTGCGTTGCGGCGTCACACGCCGTCAACGGCGTTTCGGCACTGCACAGCGAGATCCTCAAGGACTCCGTATTCCACGATTTCTATGCCCTCACGCCCAACAAATTCAAAAACGTTACCAACGGCATTGCACACCGCCGCTGGCTGTGCCAGGCGAATCCGCAGCTTTCCGCGCTTTTGGATGATCTGATCGGCGACGGCTACGTGATGCACGCCGACGAGCTTCTGAAGCTGCGCGACTACAAGGACGACAAATCCGTACTTCAAGAACTCGCGAAGATCAAGCGCGCGAACAAGGTGCGCTTTGCCGAGCACGTGCAGAAGCAGACCGGCATCCGGCTCGACCCGGATTCGATTTTTGACGTGCAGGTCAAGCGTCTGCACGAGTACAAGCGTCAGCATTTAAACGCGCTGAACATTTTGGCGCAGTATCTCGCCATCAAGGCGAACCCGAACGCGGATTTCACCCCGCACACCTATATCTTCGGCGCAAAGGCGGCATCGGGCTATTATATGGCGAAAAAGATCATCAGCTTTATCTGTGCGCTCGGTGATATGATCAACAATGATCCCGATGTGCGCGGGCGCTTAAAGGTCGTTTACTGTGAAGACTATAACGTCACGATGGCGGAAAACCTGATGCCGGCGGCGGACATTTCCGAGCAGATCTCGCTTGCGGGCACAGAGGCGAGCGGCACGGGCAACATGAAGCTGATGCTCAACGGCGCCGTCACCTTAGGCACCATGGATGGTGCGAACATCGAGATCCATGACGCGGTCGGTGCGGACAACATCTTTATTTTCGGCATGCGCACGCCGGAGGTCGAAGAGCTCAAGCGCCGCGGCTACAACCCGCAAAACTATTACAACAACAATACCGAGCTGCACAACGTGCTCGACTTCGTCGCCCGTAACGCTATTGCGGGCAAGACCTTCCCCGAGATCAGCGGACTTTTGACCAACGACCCGTACATGGTGCTTGCGGACTTTGCCGACTACCGCAGCACCCAGCACCGCGCGGTGGCGGCTTACGGCGATACGCTCGCATGGAACCGCATGTCGCTGATGAATATTTCGGGCGCGGGCCGTTTCGCGGCAGACCGTGCCATCAACGAATACGCGCAGAACATCTGGCACACGAAATCTGCCTTTGCGGCCGACGAAAGCGAGCCAAACGCGCGCACCGCATCGAAAGCCGCAGGGAAGGCGCCGCAAAAGAGTGCAAAAGCCGAAAAAACAGCGGCAAAGAAACCCGGCAAAGGGAAGAAATAAGCTCTGTGCAAAAATCGAACCGCTGTATATGAGCGGAAAATAAACGGCATACAACGCAGTACCCCCGGCGGAAAACTCCCGCCGGGGGTTGGTTTTACGCCCATTTTCACGCCTGTTACTGCGCACTGCCCTCTGATTTCCGACTTCCGAGACCTAAGCGCTGCTTACGGCGGGTGCAGATTCTCCGAATCCCGAACCCTTTTGTCCGCTTGCGCGGACATTTCCCCCGGTAGGTGAATCGCCCCGTCCTACAGGTCGGGGCGGATTTTTTGCAAAAGAATCCCCGCGCGCCGATCATTATCTCGGCACGCGGGGGACTTTTTTATATTGCGGTTTGCGCTTACTTCTTCGCCTGCTTGGAATATTTCTTAAGGTAGATAAAGCGCATCAGGCGGGTCTCGATCGGGTTGATCGCTTTGCCCGTGCCGAAGAGCTTTTTGCCCGCTTCGGTGCGGCAGCCCTTTTCCATGACCATTTCCACGGCGGTGGCGTCGTACTCACTGCCCGCGACGCACAGCGCACCGTTGTTGGCAAGCAGCACACCGTTGCGCCCTTTGAGCGCTCGGACAGTCTTTTTCGCCGTTTTCAGCGTGTTGTTCGGGTCATAGACTGCATTTTTCACAGTCACGCCTACGAGCTGTGCGAAGTCGTCGAGCAAGGGCTTCATCACCTTGTTCGTGCGGGAGACCGCCATGACCGCCGGGCTCTGGTTGTGCACGATGTAGTTGACATCCGCACGCTTTTTGTAGATCGCGCGGTGCAGCTCCGCAGCGGCGGGATAATCGTCGCCGGCGACCAGATCGCCGCTCTTGATATCGATGGTCGCGACTTCACCCTCGCCGTTGACGGCGGAGAGATGGAACACACTGCCGTCACGCGCACTGTTGCAGGCGGGGAAGCGCGTCGCCTCACTGCGTTTGGCATCGGCAAACTTTTCGCCGATGTAATCATATACAGCGTCAAGGCCCGCGGCGATGGTGCCCGTGACCTCGCTGTATTTACGGCGCAGGCTGCTTTCGCAGATCTTCTCAAGCTCGGAAGCAACGGCGAACGCATCCGCATAATCCTCGCCCATGCAGAGCGCGCCGTGGTGCGCCATGATGACCGCCTTGGAGTCGCTGCGCTGCATGGCGGCGACCACACCCTTGCGCAGCTTGCCCGTGCCGGGCAGGCCGTAAGCGGCAAGCGGCACGTTGTCGCCGACGATCTCGGCGCTTGTCGCTTCGACCGAATTGATGTCAAAGCCCAGCGCGCTGATGACCGACGCGAGCATTTGGTGTGTGTGGATCACAAAATTGACTTCGGGGCGAAGCTTGTATGCCTCGGCATGGATGCCCTTTTCGGACGACGGCTTGATGTCGCCGTCATAGGAAAGATCGGCAATGTTGACCAGCACGATCTCGTCGGGGGTCAGATCCTCGTAAGCTCTGCCCGAGGGGGTAATGACGAACTGCGTATCGCTCACGCGGCAGGAGATATTGCCCCATGTGCGGGCGATCAGCCCCGAGGCGACCACTTCTTTGCCCGCCCGGATAACGAGCTCTTTGGCTTGTTGGATGTCCATGAATGTCCCGCGGCTCCTTTCTCTAAGAAAAAGCGCGGGGACGGCGCCATATTTGCGCGCGCCCCCGCCGTTTGATTCTGTTTAGCCTTCGGTCTTGATGCCAACGTTCGCAAACACCTTGTCGAAGCACTCGAGCGCCTGGTCGATCATCTTCGGCGTGTAGGCAGCAGATGTGTACAACCGGCTGCCCGCAAGCGTTACGAGGCCTTCTGCCATGTAAGCGCAGCCCATGTGCTCCATTTCCTTCTGCCGCTCGGAGGTGGCGGAAAGGATGCCCGGGATCTGCCACGGCTTTTTCCAGTTGATGGAGAAGTGCATCGTACCAACCGTTTCGAGGTGGCAGATCGAGCCTTCGTTCCAGACCACGAACGGCAGGTTGTGCTTTTGCACGAGCGCTTTGAGGCCTTCGGTAAGACGGTCGCCCATCTTGCCCGCTTTCTGGCAGGCGTTCTGCTTGTCGATCTCTTCAAGCGTGTAGTAACCGGCGCAGCAGGATAGCGGGTTCGCGGACATCGTGCCGCCAACGAGCGCCTTGTGGATCTTCTTGCCGCTGGAGTCAAGGCCTGCGCCGAGATATTTCATGTATTCCTTCTTGCCGCCGACGCCGCCTGCGCCCGGATAACCGCCCGCGATGACCTTGCCGAAGATCGTAAGGTCAGGCGAAACGCCGTAGTAGCCCTGCGCACCTGCCATGCCGATACGGAAGCCCGTAACGACCTCGTCGAAGACGAGCAGCGCACCGTATTTGCGGCAAAGGCGCTCGACGCCTTTGTTAAAGTCCTTGTTGAGGGGCGTGGTGCCGCTCTCGGGGCCGACGGGCTCAATGAATACAGCCGCCGTGCCGCCGCGCATGCGGTTCATGCGAAGCAGACGCTCCAAAGCATCGAGGTCATTCGGCGGGAACTCCTGCGTGTATTTGAAGCAGTTGAGCTTAACGCCGTGCGCCTGCGTCCATTTTGTACCGGAAACGCGGATGCCGTAGGCAAGCTGGTCGGACCAGCCGTGATACGCACCGCCCATTTTGATGATGTACTTGTTCTTGGTGGCAAGGCGCGCGATACGCACAGCCGCCATGCACGCCTCGGTGCCCGAGCCGAGCATACGGAACATCTCGACGGTTTCAACGCTGTCGGAGATCTTCTTGGCAAGCTTGTATTCAAACTCATGGAAAAGGCCGGTAGAGGGGCCGCAGGTGTTCAGAAGGTCGATGACCTGCTCACGGACCACCTTCGGGTTCGAGCCGAGCACAGTGGGGCCGCCCGCCTGCAGGAAGTCAAAATACTTGTTGCCGTCCACGTCGTAGAGGTACGCACCCTCCGCCTTGGTGAAAACCAGCGGGAAGGGATAGTTGAACGCAAGGTTGTGCTGCACGCCGCCGGGGATGATCTCACGCGCTTTGGTGATCATCTCTTTCGACTTGGCGCACTTCTTCTCGTAGTACTCTTCCTCATACTGCTTGAGGACGTCCGGCTTGATCGTATAGATCGGCTTTTTGATCAGCTCGTCCAGCTCGCGGTTGACTGCCGCGGCGTCATGGTACTCACTGATGGCGAATCTGGTGTCCATACTCTTCCTCCGTTTTATGTATTTGATCGAGACCCACCGCGCAAAGTGAAAGTGGGTGAATCTTTATTCACTTGCATTATACCACAAAACATCATAATGTCAACGCCTTTTTTGGTTAAAAATGTGAACAAATCAAAAATTTTAATTTTTTCGAGACCGTTATAGTTATTTTTTAACTACCTCGGGACGAGGCGAACGGTGTTTGCGGTTGTTCCCCGCCTGTTGTAGTTAGTTTTTAACTATTTTGTCTTTCCTTGCGTCTTGCTTTCGGCAGTGTCCCCCGTTTAAAATTTTTCTTGAACACACAGAGGGTTTATGGTAGAATATACTATAATGCTTTATGCCGTTATCCGGCTAAAGGAGCACGCGAGAAATGGATCTGCAAAAGCACCACAAACCGACCTTTGACAACATCGCCCCCGAAAAGCGGCAGCGCATTTTGGACGCGGCGACGGTGGAGTTTTCCCTGCACGGCTTTGAAAACGCCAACATGACCGTTATTGCCAAAAAAGCGCAGGTCAGCGTCGGCTCGCTTTACAAATACTTTGAAAGCAAGCAGGATCTGTTCCTGACCGTCGTACAGCACAGCATCCGCAGCATGACCGAGCTTTTGGACCGTCTGGCGGTAAGCCAAGAGGATATTCTCGTCAAAGTCGAGCGCATCATCCGCGAGATCCAGCGCACCTCGAAAGAAAGTGCCGTGCTGCTGCGCCTGTATAACGGTATGACCGCTGAGATCAACCCGCGTTTCGCGTCGCAGTTCGCCTATGAAATGGAATCGCTCACTGCGCGCATCTACCGCGTGGCGATCGAGGAGGGCAAAAAGGCGGGCGACATCCGGGAGGACATCGACGCGCCTTTTGCCGCCTGGCTTTTGGACAATATCTTCATGTCGCTGCAATTTTCCTATGCCTGCGACTATTACATCGAGCGTTTCCGCATCTACGCGGGCAGCGACATCACCGAGCGGGACGATTTTGTGGTAGAGCAGTGCCTGAAATTCGTGAAGTCCGCCTTAAAGAAGCAAAACTGACTGGGAGGTCATTCTATGGTAAATCCGGTATATGTACTTGCCTACGACATCGGCACGACGGGTGTAAAGACCTGCCTGTTCTCGATCACGGACACGATCGAGCTGCTTGCCGCGGCAAGTGAGGGGTACAACCTGTATGTGCTGCCCGGCGGCGGTGCGGAGCAGGATCCGGACGAGTGGTGGGACGCCATGGTCAAGAGCACCCGCACCGTGATGAAAAAGGTCAAGGTGAACAAGAAGGACATCGCCGGCATCTCGTTCTGCTCACAGATGCAGGGGCTCGTGCTGGTGGATGAGAACGGCAACGCCGTGCGCCGCGCAATGAGCTATATGGATCAGCGCGCGAGAGAGGAACTGAAAAAGGGCATTGCCTACGGGCCGCAGATCGCGGGCGCATATGTGCCAAAGCTTTTGAAAGCGCTGCAAGTCACGGGTGCGGTCGCCTGTTCGGTCAAAGACCCCGTTTGGAAATACAAATGGGTCGAGGCGCATGAGCCCGAAGTTTTTGCGAAAGTACATAAGTGGCTGGATGTCAAAGAATACCTCATCTGCCGCATGACGGGCGAGTTCGTGATGACGCCCGATTCCGCCTTCGGCGCGCTGCTGTATGATATCCGCAAGGGCAAAGAGGGCTGGAGCTCCGAAATGTGCAAGCTGTACGGCGTACAGGAAAAGCATTTGGCAAAGATCGTCCGCAGCACCGACCGCGTCGGCAAGCTGCGCAAGCAGCAGGCGGAAGAGCTGGGGCTCGAAGAGGGCACGGCCGTGTTCGGCGGCGGCGGCGACGCTTCGCTCATCGGCGTAGGCGCGGGCAGTGTAGACCTCGGGGATACGCATATCTATTCCGGCACGTCGGGCTGGGTCTCCACCGTGGTAGACAAGAGCGTGGTCGATGCAAATGCGATGATCGCAGCGATCGTCGGCGCACGCGAAGGTTACTTCAACTATTTTGCGGAGCTCGAAACCGCCGCAAAGTGCGTGGAATGGGTCAAGGATCACCTTGCGCTCGATGAGATCGACATTTATCTCGATAAGAGCCATGACTTGAAGCATCACCGCGAGGACCGCGAGGTCGTGTATACCAATTTGTACGACTATATGATGGCGGTCGTAGACACCGTTCCCGCCGGCGCGGGCGGCGTGATCTTCACCCCGTGGCTGCACGGCAACCGCTGCCCGTTTGAAGATCCGAACGCGCGCGGCATGTTCTTTAACATCAGCCTGGAGACGGGCAAGTCCGAAATGATCCGCGCGGTCGTCGAGGGTGTCTGCTATCATCTGCGCTGGATGCTTGAGACGCAGGAAAAGAAGATCAAGACCTCCGACGTAGTTCGTTTTGTCGGCGGCGGAGCCTTGAGCGACATCACCTGCCAGATCATGGCGGACTGCACGGGTAAGATCATTGAGACCGTCGCGAGCCCGCAGAACATCGGCGCAGTCGGCGCGGCGGCGACCATCGCAGTCGGCACGGGGCTGATCAAGGATCTGGGCGAGGCGAAAAAGCTGATCCCCGCGGCAAAGACCTTCTATCCGAACACGGAAAACAAAAAGATCTATGACCGCAATTTTGAGGTCTACAAAGCGCTGTACAAGGTGAACAAGGACAATTTCGCCAAGCTCAACGCGAATGCGTAAGCGCAAAGAAAATTTCCATAACAGAAGAAAGCAGCCGAGGGCAAATGCCCCCGGCTGTTTTTGTGTCAAAATCATCCATGCGCCGATATTGCGCTTGCGGTGCGGGTGCTATGCGTCGCCGCTCACCGCATCGAGGCTTCCCCTCCTGCGCTTTTTACAGAAAAGAATTTCCGTCCTGCAAGACGCCGGGGGCGCTGCCTCTCGGCCCCGCCTCCCGCCCCCCAAGGCGGGCGAAAACTTTTGTGTTTTGGCGCAGGTCCTTTATTCGACTTGAAGCTCCGCGCCGACGGCGTAGTGGTCGGAAACATAGGTGCCGTCCGCCGTCTGTGCGTATACGTGGTGTGACACCGAAGCGAACGCATCATTTCGGAAAATAAAGTCGATCGCCTGTCCTGTGGTCTGTTCGCCCCAAGCGTGATAGGTCGGCTGCGTATCCTCGCTTGCGGGCTGTGCATTGACGAAGCCTGCATTTTCCAGCGCCGCGCACGCCGTCCCGTCACGGTTCTGGTTAAAGTCGCCCGTGATGACCACCGGCAGAGCCCCGCCGTAGCTTTCCGCCATCGCTGCCGCGCGTTCGGCGATCAAATTACCGCCCAGGGTTCGTGCCGCTTCGCTGACGTTGTCAAGATGCGTGTTGAAATGCGCGTAGGTGAAGCCCGTCTGCTTGTTTTCCAGCACCACATACGAACAGATGCGGTTGCAGCCCGCGTCCGCATATTTGGATTCTGTGTCGGGCGTTTCGGAAAGCCAGAACGTGCCGCTGTCCAAAAGCTCGTATTTGTCCTTAAGATAGAAGATCCCGCACATCTCAGAGGTCTTTTCGCTGCCGTCACCGCCGCGCTGTACCCCATAATAGGCGTAAGCGGGCAGCAGCTCCTCCATTTTTTCGGCCCAATTCGAGTTGAGCTCCTGCACACCCATGGAATCGGGCGCGATGCTTAAAATCTGCTCAGCAAAAAGCGGGGCGCGCTTATTCGAGGACGTGCCGTCCCAAAAGCTGCCCCAGGGGGCGGCGGTGTTGTAGCTGAGCACCATCACGCGGCCTGAATTGTCGGCAAGCCGCACTTGCAGCGCCGCATCGGATGTGCCGCTGTCCTCGATTCTGCCGTCGTCCCCGCAGCCCGTCAGCACACCGCAAAGCATGGCGCCGAACAGCAGGACTGCGATCAGCCGTTTTTTCATCCAAAGTCCTCCCTTATCGTATTTGTTCCAAAAGCATTTGAATCTCCGCCGCATGGCCCGCGGTATCCGTCGGGGTCTCCAGCACAAAGGGCAGGTGCCGCAGGCGCGGATGCGTTACCACGCGGCAGAGCGCATCCATGCCGATCTCCCCTTTCCCGAGCAGGGCGTGGCGGTCCTTATGGCTGCCGCAGGGATTCAGGCTGTCGTTCAGATGGACGAAGCAAAGTTTTTCAAGCCCGATCTCGCGGTCGAATTTCTCCAGCACGCCGTCCAGATCTTCGGCAATATCATAGCCTGCATCCCAAACATGGCAGGTATCCAGACACACGCCGACCTTGTCCTGCAAATCCACACGGTCAAGGATCGCGCGCAGCTCCGAAAAGCTCCCGCCGACCTCACTGCCCTTGCCTGCCATCGTCTCCAAAAGCACGGTCGTGTGCATCTCCGGTGTGAGCAGCCGGTTCAAAAGCCCCGCGATCGCATCCACCGCCGTATCCAAAGGCTGCTTTAAACGCGAGCCGGGGTGGAAATTGTAAAAATTCCCCGGCAGATATTCCATCCGCCGCAGATCGTCCGCGAGCATTTCGCCTGCGAGCTCGCGCACACGGTCATCCGGCGAACAGGGGTTGAGCGTATACGGCGCGTGCGCCACAACGGGGGCGAAATCGTTTTCCGTAAGGAACGATCGCAGCGCTGCCGCATCCGTCTCATCAAGCGGTTTTGCCGACGCGCCGCGCGGGTTGCGCAGGAAGAACTGCATGGTGTTCATGCCGGCGCCTTTTGCCTCTTTTCCCATATGCAGAAAGCCCTTCGCGCACGACAGATGCGCGCCTAAGCTGTATGTATTCGTTGTTTCCATATCGATTCCTTTCATCCGACGCTTGCGGCGGCAAACATTTTGTCCGTCTGTTTCCGAAGCGCCGCGTGCTCCGGCATTTCAAGCGTCGGGTCTGTTTGCAAAAGTTCCTCCGCCGCGCGGCGCACCGTTACGAGCAGCCCCGTGTCGCGCAGCAGATCCGCCAGCCGCAGGGCGGGCAGCCCATGCTGGCGTTTGCCGAAGAAATCGCCGGGCCCGCGCAGTTTTAAGTCCGCATCCGCGATCTTAAAGCCGTCCGTCGTCTCGCACAGCACGTTGAAGCGCGCCTTCGCCTCTTCATTCTGTGCGTCGGACACCAAAATGCAGGTGGATTTTTCGCTGCCGCGCCCCACCCTGCCGCGCAGCTGGTGCAGCTGCGAGAGCCCGAAGCGTTCTGCGTTTTCGATCACCATCACGACGGCATTGGGCACGTCCACACCGACTTCGATGACGACCGTGGAAACAAGCAGGTCGATCTCACCCGCTGCGAATGCGCGCATGACCTTCTCTTTTTCCTTCGGCTTCATGCGCCCGTGCAAAAGCCCCAAACGGTAGCCGCGGAACGCACCGTTCTGTAATTCGGCATAGTATTCCTGCGCGGGGACAAGGTCGCTTTCGCCCTCTTCCACCAGCGGGCAGACGATGTAACCCTGCAAGCCCTTTTGGATGTGTTTTTTCAGAAAATTGTAGATGCGCGGGCGGTAAGACGTACCCACGCAGTAGGTCTCCACAGGCTGCCGCCCGGGAGGCAGCTCGTCAAGCACCGAAACGTCCAAATCCCCGTACAGCATCAGCCCGAGCGTGCGCGGGATCGGCGTTGCGGACATGACGAGGATGTGCGGGCTGTCGCCCTTTGCCGCAAGCGTGGCGCGCTGCGCGACGCCGAAGCGGTGCTGCTCATCCGTTACCACGAGCCCGAGCCGTTTGAAATCCACATCCTCCTGGATGAGCGCATGTGTGCCGACCGCAAGCTGCACCGAGCCGTCGGCAAGCGCCGCCTTGACCGCGCGCTTTTCGGCGGCAGTCATGGAGCCCGTCAAAAGGGCGGTGCGGACATTTGTGCCCGCAAAGAAGTTTTCGAAGGTGCGCAGGTGCTGCTCGGCGAGCACCTCGGTCGGCGCCATGACCGCTGACTGCAAGCCGTTTGCCGCCGCCGTATACACGAGCGCCGCCGCAACGGCGGTCTTGCCTGAGCCGACATCCCCCTGCAAAAGGCGGTTCATCGGCTCGCCCGAGCGCATATCCGCTACAGCCTCGCGCACGGCGCGGCTTTGCGCATTCGTCATGGTAAAGGGCAGGTGCGCCGCAAAATCCTGCGTTTCGTCGCGCGTGACCACGCAGCCGGTGGTATGTGTCTGTGCGCGCGTTTTCATCTGCAAAAGCCCAAGCTGCAGCAGGAACAGCTCGTCAAAGATCAGCCGCCTGCGCGCCGTTTCAAGCGTTTTGCCGTCCGACGGGAAATGGATGCCGCGGATGGCTTCGTCGAGCGTGCAAAGCCCGTTTTGCGTGCGCACTTCTTCGGGGAGGAAATCGGGGATCGGCGCGTCGAGCGAATCGAGCGCATTCTGCACACAGCGTTCGATCGTCTTGGAGGGCAGCGCGGCGCTCGACGGATAGATCGGACGGATGCGGTGGGCACTGTGCGGCTTTTGAAAGAGCGGCGACGCCATTTCACGCGCACCGTATTTGTTGTAAGCCGCCTTGCCGAAGAACAGGTATTCCTCGCCCTCTTTGAGCTGATTGCCGATATATTTGTTGTTAAAAAAAGTGAGGTTCAAAAGCCCCGCACCGTCGGTCACAGAGGTCTTATAAAGCAGCAGTCCGCCCGGCACGCGGATCTTCGTCGGCCGGTGACAGACGGTGGCGCGAATGCAGCAGGTCTCGTTTTCGGGCATTTCGCGGATGGGGACCACCCGGCTCCAATCCTCATACGCGCGCGGATAATAGCGCAGAAGGGCGCCGACCGTCGTGACCGAAAGCTTTTTAAAAGCCTCGGCGCGCGTCGGACCGACACCCTTGACATATTGGATCGGTGCTTTGAGCTGCATGCTTTCGCCCCCATCCGATTCTTCTTACTCCACGGAAACGAGAAAATAGTAGACCGGCTGCCCGCCGCTGACACAGTTGATCTCCACATTCGGGAAGCGCGCCTGCAGCCGCTCCACAAGTGCGTTCGCCTGTGCTTCGTCGGCGTCTGCGCCGTAAAACACGGTCACAAGCGAGCCGCTGTATTTTTTCACAAGGCGGCGCGTGACGCGGTAAGCGGTATCGAGCAGATCGTCGCTCACCAGCGTGATCTTGCCGTCCTCCATGCCGAGCATCTGCCCTTTTTTGATACGCTCGCCGCGCATCTCGCTGTCGCGTGCGGCAAAGGTCACCTGCGCGGTGTGCACGCCGCCGGCGGCCTTCATCATTTGCAGGTGGTTCTCTTCGGGACTTAAATCCTCGTCAAAGCTGAGCATGGCGGTGATGCCCTGCGGCACGGTGCGCGTGGCAAGCACGCTCACGCCGCGGTCGGCAAGATGCACGGTCTGTTCCGCCGCCATGATGATGTTTTTATTGTTCGGCAGCACAAACACATGCCGCGCAGGGGTCGCCTGGATGGCGTTCAAAATATCGTCCGTGCTCGGGTTCATGGTCTGCCCGCCCGAAACGACCCGGTCTGCGCCGAGTTCATAAAAGAGCTGCTCAAGCCCCTCGCCCGCCGCCACGGCAACAAAGCCGTATTCCTTTTCGGGCTCGACGCGCGCGGGTGTGGCAGGGGATTCTGCGGCGTCGGGTGCCGCCTGTTCAGGTGCGGGGGGCGGCGTTTGCGTTTCCGCCGCTTCGGCGCTGTCCGCCCGGTATTCGATCTTCACATCGTGCAGCGTACCGCAAGCGAGCGCCGCACGCAGCACGCCGTCGGGTTCCGCCGTATCCACACGCACCGAAATGCCGTCCGCCGTATCTTCCGCCTGCCCGCCGTCGCCGGTGTTTTGCAGGTATGCGCGCAGTTTTTCGACGCTTCCCGCGGCACTCTGCCCCGTTTGGACGCGCAGCGAGCAGCGGTATGGATATTTTGCGGCACGGCTCTCCTTTTCAGCGGATTTTTCCCCATCCGCTTCGCTTTGGATCATAACGCCGTCCGCGATGACGGCGCGCATGCCTTCGAGTACGTACAAAAAGCCCTGCCCGCCGGCATCCACCACGCCCGCTTCTTTAAGTACGGGCAGCAGCTCCGGTGTTTCGGCAAGCGCTGCCTTTGCCGCATCGCAAAGAACGGCAATGACCTTTTTTTCATCCGCCTCATCCGCCTGCACCGCCGCCTGCGCCGCTTTGCGCACAACGGTGAGGATGGTGCCCTCCGTAGGCTTCATGACCGCCTTATAGGCGGATTCCTGCCCCATTTGGAAGGCTGCGGCAAGCTGTCTGCCGTCGGCGGTCTCAAGCCCCTTGAAGCCCTTGGACACGCCGCGGAAGATCAGCGAAAGGATGACGCCCGAGTTCCCGCGTGCGCCGCGCAGCAGGGCGTTCGCCGCTTTCTTGGCGATCTCGCCCACAGGCGTTCCGTCACCGCACACCTGCAATTCCCGCACCGCCGAGCCGCAGGTCTGCGACATGTTCGTGCCCGTGTCGCCGTCGGGGACGGGGAACACGTTGAGCGCATCCACCTGCGTGCGGTGGTTTTGCAGGTTATTTGCCCCCGAGATCAGGGCATTTTTCAGCATTCGTCCTGTAATCACTGTAACACTCCCATCAAGCCGTCATGCCGTCTACAAAGACGTTGACCTTTTGGACGGCAAGGCTTGTCGCCTGCTCGACCGTGTAACGCACCTTGTTGGTGATGCTGTCCGCGATCGCGGCAATGTTGACACCGTAGGTCACAAGGATGTGCAGGCTGATCGTCAGTTCGCTACCGTTCGAGTCTACGCGCACGCCCTGATCGAGATACTTACGCCGCCGGAAGAAAAACGAGCGCAGCCCCTGTGAAGCGCCGCTGTTCGCCATGCCCGCCACGCCGAAGCAGGAGGTCACGGTGTGCCCGATCAAATCGGAAAAAAAGTTGTCGTGGATCTCAATCGTGCCGAGATGGTTTTCAATACGGATCATATGGCACACTCCTTTTTACTGTTCGGAAAAGGCAGCCGCGACGGTGATGCCCGCAAAATCGGGGGCGTAGATGTCTGCGCGGCTCATGGTTGCGCCGCTCGAGATCGTCACGCTCTCACCCTCGCCCCACCAAACATAGCTGCCGTCGTTGATGAGCTGCAATTCATTATACCCCGAAGTGCAGTAGAGCGTCAATGTCTTTTCGCTGTAATAGTTCCAGCTTTGCGTATTGCGGAAATACGCCTTGCCGAGATCTTCGCCGTTTAAGATGATGCTCGCATACCGGTCGATCTGCTGTGGGTTATAGGCATGGCTGCCGAAGCACTGGTCGTTGGCATAGGAAAGCGTGATGCGGTACCAGCCCGCCGCAGGCACATTGAAGCCGAAGGTCACGCCGTCCGTACCGTTGCCCGCGATCATGCCGATATTCCAGCCCGTAGGCGAAAGCGCATTTTCGACTAAGACCGCATTCCCCGAAAGGGAGACGGTCGAAGCGTTGGCAGGGATCTCGGTTTCCGTTTTTGCCGTGTTCTTTTGCAGGGTGATCTGTGTCGGCGGTGTCGCCGTGTCAAATGCGATGTAGTTCACGCCCTTGCGAAGATATACGCTCGCGTAGTCCTCCAGCGCCATCTCGCCGACGTTCGTGCCGTCGAGATATACCTGCGCTGCGCCCGTGCCGTTCGTGGACAGGTCATAATACCCGCCGTCCGATGTGACGAGCATGAACTTCTTAAAGCCGTCTTCCGTCTCGTTGCGCTCAGCAGAAAGTGTGATCTCCCTTGTCTCATAGTCTTCCACGCTGTCTGCGTCGATATCCACCGCCGTCAGCTGCATGAAGTCGAAGCCGATGTCGTAAAGCCCCAGCTCCGTGCTGTCGTAGGTCGTGACCGTGGTTTTAACGGTATAAGACCCGGCAGGGATGTATTTGTACGCGGTCGCCATGTCCATATACGCGACCGTGTATGTATTTTCGAGCATGATCTCCGTGTAGTCGTCCGCATTGTTCCACTGGATCGTCATCTTGACGGGCGCGCGGTCGCCGTTCGATGCCAGATGCTGGTTGCTGTATACAAAATCGCACTTATACACGCCCGAGACGGGGATCGTGACGTTGTAGGTCACATCCACCGAATCAAAGGTCTCGTTCTCGTCCACGATCCCGCCGAAGATCCTCGTGCCGCTGGTGCAATAGCTGCCGTTTGATTTCGCATAGCTCGTGTAGTTGTCGTTCCACTTGTCGCCGCTGCCCACCGAAGAGGTCGGCATCTCGATGAGGTTCGTGCCGGCGGTCACCTCCACGCGGATGGGATCGACGGGATTTTCATAGGTCGCGCCGCCCGTAGCAGGGGTCAGCGTGATCTTATAGGCGCCGGAGGTCGTCACCCCGTCCTGCCAGGTGACCGTGCCGTCCGTGACGGGCATATCGCCGTCATAGAGCAGCACAGGTTCGAGCATTTCGCCCGTCAATCCCACGAAATCCACCGACTCCACGCGCATATGCACCTGCGAAACGGCGCCGAAGGTCTGTGTCAAATTGTTGATCGTCACGCGCGTTTCGTCGCCGTCGCTGTTCGCACCCGCATAGATGACGTCCAGGGCGCTGTCCTCGGCATCCCATGACGCGATCCCGCGCAGCACGCCTGCATTAGAGGATGTGACCGAAAGCTCGTCGCCGAGCATTTCGGCATACCATTTGTAGACCCACCAGTCGGCGTTCGGGGAATTATAATCGCCCGTCAGGTCATTCATGTTGTTCGCCGTGCGCCAATACGCGCGGCAGCCGGCGGTGTCGGTCGCTTCAAAGACGCTGATCCATTTCAGCGAGTTCGACGGCATGGCGTTGCTGCTCTTTGCACCGTATTCCGTGATACAGATCTCAATGGGGTCGATCCCTAAAGACTGCTCCAGCGCACGGTACTGCGCATAATGCCCCGTAAAGCTGTCAAGCCCCGTCTCGATCTCGCCCAGCTCATGCCACGAGATGACGTCCGGCAGACAGCCGTTGTCGCGGCAGAAGGTCAAAAACGTTTCCATCTGGTTTGCGTTGTTATCGGTATAGCCTTGAAAATTCGGGCCGCCGACCTTCGCTTCGGGGTTGATGGATTTGATGATATCATAGCTGGTCTTGAACGCCTCGTTATACTCCGCCGAAAAGCCGCTGTTCGAGAACCAGCCCGTGTTCACACCGCCGCCGTCCGGTTCGTTGAAGGGGTAATACACGATGCGGCTGCGGTATTCCTCGTCCACGGCATTGTTGATGTCCGTGACGATCTCGCGCAGCATGTCATAATAGGCAGAAAGTCCGCCCGCCGGAGGCTGGTAATACCAGGTATCGATCTTATCCTGACAATAGACCTGCAGATACTCGCCGCCTGCGTTAAAGAACGTCTCATACACCTGTGTCACGTCGCCCATTGGATGCTGCAGACCCGCTTGGGGCTTTGCGACCGCCGTGTACACGCCGATGGCGGACAGCGTATTTTCGCTCGGCACATCGGGCTCGGCAAAGCCATACAAAAAGCCCGTCGCCTTATGCGTCATCTGCCCCGTCACGTTCCCGGCGTCCACAGTCAGCATTGTGTCGGCCGCACCGCCGAACAGTCCGTTGTCGGGCGTGCCCGAACCGACGCTGACGCCTAAGATCGACAGCAGCGCCGAAACGATGATCGCGACCATGCGAAAAACCGTATTCATAAATTTGTTCCGCCTTTCTTAAGCAAAGGTAGCAAAAATGTCAGTTACCGGCTTGCCTGCCACAGGGTGATATCCCCGTACATATCATACGCCGCCGTTGAAAAATCCGGCGCGATCTGCGCATTGTAAGAGGCCAACCCCGCGCGGTAGCACAGCGGGATAAACGGCATGTCATCTAAAAATGCTTCGCAGAACGCGGCTGCATCTATCTCCCCCGCGCAAAACGCCGTATAGGCGCTGCATACGGGCAGGGTCTGATCGATCCCCACAGAAGCCGCGCCGCCCGCCGAAAAGAACGGTGACAGGCTCAAATTCTCTCCGAGCTTTACTTCACCGAGATACAGCGTGAACTGCCCGGCGGCGATGCGCGTCAAATATTCGGCGGAGGGCAGGCTTTCGACCGTGACCGAAAAGCCTGCGGCATTCAATGCTTCTGCGATCGCATACGCCGCTGTGACGCGGAAGGTGTTTTCGGAATTGACCAGCAGCGTCATTTGGAGCGTGCTTGTCCCGTTGGTCAGAAGCCCGTCTGCCGTATACCGGTTATAGCCGAGGCGTGAAAGGATGTCCGCCGCCGTGTCCGCGTCCGCCGCAGTCGTGCCCGCCGTAAGCCCCTGCGCCGTACAAAACGCGGGGTGGAACGGCAGTGCCGAGCTTTCGGCACAGCCCTGATAGGCCGAGGCGGCAAGATTTACCCGATCCACTGCATAATAGATCGCCGTGCGCACCGCCGCAGACTGCAAAACGCCCGTTCCGTTTATGCCGAGATACACGAGATTATTCATCGTAACGAATGTAGATTGTGCCGAGGGGCGCGAATAGGTACCGTCATCAAAATCGTCAAACAGGTAGCTTATGTTGCCGATCTCCAGAGCGTTGGCAAGATGCGCCGTGTCCTTGACCGCATACAGGGACACGCTCTGCGCCGCGCACGTCTTTTGCGACGCCGGGTTATCGGCAAGCGTCCCGTCGGCGGAAAGGGTGAATACGCCCGTGCCTGTCGGCACGCTTTCGGCGTTATCCGCCGTGCCGCTGCGCACGATGGGGAAGGTCAGAAGATTGACCGCATATACATCGGGCGCGGTGAGTGTGAACACCACCTGCGAACCCGCCGCGCGCGCGGCGGTGATGGAACTGAGACGCGACGCGTACCAATCACTTTCCTTTGCACGTTCAAAGGAATAGACCACGTCCGCCGCCGAAAGCGCTGCGCCGTCGGAAAAAGACGCGCCGGCGAGTGTAACGGTCAGCGTCGTCCCGCTGTTTTGCGCGTCTGCTGCGAGGACGGCGCGCGCCGTATAGTCCGACGCGACGCGATACAGCGGCTCGCAGTAAAGCGAAGCGAGCGCACGGTTGAGCGCGGAGGCGGCAAAGTACGGATTCAAAGAATCATTCGGATAATACGGCAGCGTCAGGGGAAACGAAGTCTGCGCGCTCTCCCCGGCTTCCCCGGCGTCACCCGAAGTGCCGCCGTCCTCGGTCGTGTCCGTGCACGCGGTCAAAAGCAAAAGCAGTGCGAGCAGCGCACACAAAATTTTTATCGTTCTGCGGCGCATGGCGTTCCTCCCGGCGTCTCGCCGTCGCAAAGGGAAATGCGCTGTACCGAAAGCGCCTTCCCGGTCGTTTTGTCGATTTCCGCAAGCAGCCCCTGCACAAGGCAGGCGCCTGCGGGATTTTGAAAGCGCACGGGCATATGCGTGCGCATTTTTTCAATGGCAAGCGCCGGTTCAACGCCGAGCACCGATTGCTTGGGACCGGTCATGCCGAGATCCGTGATATATGCCGTGCCGCCCTCCAGAATCTGCTCGTCGGCGGTCTGCACATGCGTGTGCGTGCCGACCAAAGCGGCGGCCTTCCCGTCAAGATAAAACCCCATGGCGCGCTTTTCGGCGGTCGCCTCGGCATGGAAATCCACAACGGTGAAATGTACATCGTCCGCGAGGCTTTCGAGCGAGCGGTCCGCGCAGTCGAACGGGTTTTCGAGCGGTTCTAAAAACACCGTGCCCAAAAGATTTACAACCCCGACACGCACGCTGCCCTTGTCCACCACGCAAAAGCCCCGTCCGGGGCAATTATCACCGTAATTTGCGGGACGCAGACAGAAGTCTGTTTCGTCGAGAAAACCATAGATCTCGCGGCGACGGAAGGTATGGTTGCCGCCCGTGATGCAGTCCGCGCCCGCCGAAAACAGCTCGTGCGCCGCATCGGGGGTGAGTCCGTTGCCCTGCGCCGCGTTTTCGCCGTTGACAATACAGACATCCACGCCGTATTCCTTTTTCAGACGCGGCAGCACGCGCGAAAGCGCACGGCGCCCCGCGTCGCCCACCACGTCGCCTATAAACAGGATCGTACACAGCTTGGCGTTCATCCGAAGTTCCTTTCAGAAATTGCCGGAAAAGAGCGCGCGCCCTGACTCTCGGCAGAATCAGGGCGGCGAAAAGCGTTTATTTTGCGTAATCGATTGCCCGGTTTTCGCGGATGATATGCACCTTGATCTGCCCGGGGTATTCGAGTTCTTCCTCGATCTTCTTCACGACGTCGCGCGCAACGATGGTCATCTGGTCGTCGGAGATCACGTCGGGCTTCACCATGATGCGGATCTCCCTGCCCGCCTGAATGGCAAAGGATTTTTCCACGCCCGCAAAGGAAGTTGCGATCTCCTCCAGCTTTTCCAGGCGCTTGATGTAATTCTGGACGTTTTCACGCCGTGCGCCGGGGCGCGCTGCGGAAATGGCATCCGCCGCCTGCACCAGGCACGCCACAATGGTTTTGGCCTCGATGTCGCCGTGGTGCGCGGCGATGGCGTGCACCACCTGATCGTTTTCACGGTACTTTTTAGCGTATTCCACACCGAGGTCGATGTGCGAGCCTTCAAACTCGCGGTCGAGCGCTTTGCCGATGTCATGCAGCAGCCCTGCGCGCTTTGCCGTTTTGGCGTCCGCGCCGATCTCCGCTGCCATGAGCCCCGCAAGGTGCGAGACCTCCAGAGAATGGCTCAACACGTTCTGCCCGTAGCTGGTGCGGTACTTGAGCCGCCCTAAAAGCTTGACGAGCTCGGGATGTACGCTGCCCACGCCTGCGTCGATCACAGCACGCTCGCCGGTCTGGCGGACGGTCTGCTCGACCTCGCGGCGGGATTTTTCATACATTTCCTCGATGCGCGCGGGGTGGATGCGGCCGTCGGAAATGAGCTTTTCGAGCGTTAAGCGCGCAACCTCGCGGCGCACGGGCTCGAAACAGGAAACGGTGATCGCCTCGGGCGTGTCGTCAATGATCAGGTCCACGCCGGTGATCGTTTCAAGCGTGCGGATATTGCGGCCCTCGCGCCCGATGATCCTGCCCTTCATCTCGTCATTGGGCAGGCTGACGACGGACACCGTCGCTTCCGACGCCTGCTCCGCCGCACAGCGCTGAATGGCGGTCGAAATGATCTCGCGCGCGAGCTCGTCTGCCTCGTCCTTGGTGCGCTGCTCACAATCCATGATGCGCACCGCCTTGTCGTGCGTGAGCTCTTCGTCAAGCTTTTCAAGCAGCATCGTCTTCGCCTGTTCTTTGGTGAGCGAAGAAATCCTTTCCAGCGTATCGAGCTGGCCGCGCTTGAGCTGTTCGACCTCGGCGAGCTTGTCATCCGCCTGCTTCAGCTTTTCGTTTAAGGCTTCTTCCTTTTTCTCCATCGCGTCGGCTTTTTTGTCGAGCGATTCCTCTTTTTGAATAAGTCGTCTTTCCTGCCGTTGGACCTCGGCGCGGCGTTCGCGGGTCTCTTTTTCCGCTTCGGTAATGAGCCTGTGCGCCTCGTCCTTCGCTTCGAGTATGGTTTCCTTACGTTTGTTTTCCGCTGTCTGCACGGCGGTGTTGACGATCCGCTGGGCTTCTTCCGTTGCGGAACCGATGGCGGCCTCCGCAACACGTTTGCGGTGCAGCCCGCCGAGCACAAAGCCCAAAATGCCGAACACGACGCCCGCACAGACGGCAGCAATCACAGCAATAATTACGGGATTCAAAAAGATTGACACCTCCCTTTCGGTAAAATCGAAACAAATTCAAGAAAAAATAGAAAGAATCAATGCGGATAATGCCTTATTGATCGCAGAATAATGCATTATCTTGATTATTTTATCGCTTTTCCGGGCAGATGTCAAGAAAAAGCGTACAAAGCACACGGGCTGCAGCGCGTCGGGTTGCGTCAAATTCTCCAAAATCCGACACGATCGCGCACGGCGGGTGCACGAAACTCCCCATTTATGTTAAATCTTTGTAAATCCGATTGACCGCGCCCTTTTGAAATGGTTAAATGATACTGTGAAAAGTATAAAGGGCCGGTATCGCAGACCGCGGCACACGGCCGAAAAGGGAGCGAGACGGCATGGCAAACGAACGCGCAAAGGCGTTTGTGGAAAAGCACAAGGAGATCTGGAAGTTCATCAAGTTCACCTTTACGGGCGTGAGCACCTCGGTTTTGGAAATGGCGGTCTATGCGCTGCTGCAATACGTCGTGTTCCGTTCGCTGCAGGGCGTGCCTGTAACAGACAGCCCCCTGCTTGAATTCCTCGGTATTGAATATAAGGGGTATATGTACTCTTACCTGATCTCCGCGACCATCGGCTACGCGGCGGCGTTCGTCATGAACCGCAAGCTGACCTTCAAAGCCGATGCGAATCCTGTTTTATCGAGCATCCTTTACATCATCATGGTCGTGTGCACCATTCTGTTCAACACCTGGTTCGGCGCCTTCCTCGGCACCTGGATCACGAACAACGGCTGGAACAATTTCTGGATCGATATGCTCACAAAGCTCATCGTCATGACCGTACCCACGCTTTGGACATACCCCTTAAGCCGTTTTGTCATCCACCGCAAGAAAAAGGAGTCGTAAGCCTTGAAGCAGACACAGAACCAAGACGCAAGGCAGCCCTTTTCCGAACGCCATCCCGAATGGTGGAAGTTCATCAAATTCAATCTGTGCATCGTCGTGACCACGGCGCTCGACGTCGGCATTTACCTCATCCTGCAATACTATGTGTTCGATTCGCTCAACGCCGTGCCTGTCACGGACAACGCGCTGCTGCGGTTTTTGCGCATCGAGTACAAAGGGTATCTGTATTCCTACGCCATTTCCACGACCGTCGGCTATGTAGCGGCATACCTCATCAACCGCAAGCTGACCTTCCACTCCGACTGCAACGCCGCGCTCAGCAGCGTTTTATACGTCATCATGGTCGCGGGCACAATCCTGTTTGACTCGTGGCTGGGCGGCGTAGTCGGCACCATTATGCAGAACAACGGCTGGAGCACGCCGCTGACTGAGATCCTTGCGAAATGCATCATCATCAACGTTCCCACGATCTGGACGTATCCGCTCGAACGGTTCGTCATCCAACGGCAAAGAAAGAAGGCGTAACGGACATGGACATCCGTCTTTTTGCAACCGATCTGGACGGCACGCTGCTCGGTTCCGACGGCGCAGTGAGCCGCCGCAACTTCACCACGATGCGCCGCGCGTGCACGGACGGCTGCTTTGTGGTCCCCACCACAGGCAGAAGCTTCTTTGAAATGCCCCGCGCGCTGCGCACGTCGCGCGGCTGCTACACGCACTGCATCTGCTCGGACGGCGCGGCGATCTATGACTACAAGGGCGACATCCTTTGGAAAAGCGTGTTCCCCTCCGACGCCGTGCGGCATATTCTCGAAGTGCTGCGAAGCTACGACGTGCTGCTGGAACTCTATGTAGACGGCGTCCCCTACGCGCGCGCAGACCTGTTGAATAAAAGCGCCTATCGGCACTACCGCATTGAACCCGAATACGACGCGGTCATGGACGAGACGCGGCACGGCGTGGTGGATCCGGCGGCGTTTGCCGAACAGCACATAGACAACGTGGAGCTGATGAACGTCTTTTTTGCAGACGAGGGCGAGCGCACCGAAGCGTTTGCAAGGCTCGCGCACGGCGGTATCGCGGAGCTGACCACTTCCATGCAGAGCAATCTGGAGATTTTGCAGCCCGGCATCAACAAGGGGTCGGCGCTGACAAAGCTCTGCAAAATGCTCGGCGTCCGCCGCGAACAGACGCTTGCCGTCGGCGACAGCCGCAACGACCTTTCCATGTTCCGCGCGGTGGGCGTGGGGCTTGCCGTTTCGGGCGCGTGCAACGCGCTCAAGGAGAAGGCGACGGCGGTTATCTGTTCCAATGACGCGCACACATTCGCCTACGCATACTCGCACTATAAACCGCAGAACCGCACAGACCTGAAAACGGAGGGCACGACATGGCCGAAACAGCGCCGCTTGGCAAGATCTATTTTCTGAACACAGGCATGTCCGACTGCATCCTGCTCGAAAGCGAGGGGCACTACGCCCTTATCGATGCGGCGGAGGATACGGAGTATCCGAAAAACAAGCCGCACCTGAAATACAAGGGCTATGAAGATGCAGTCGTGGACTTTCTGCTTCGTCACTGCCGCAGTGCGGACGGGCGCGTGACGCTGGATTTTGTGCTCGGCACACACGCGCACTCCGACCACCTGGGCGGGTTTGACACCGTGGCGCTGCACGAGGACATCCGTATTTTGCAGGCGTACCTGCGGCCCTACGACCATAGCCGCGTGAACCGTATGGAGCGCACGTTCTGGGACAACCGGGAGGTCCACGACCAGATGCGGGAAGCGCTCGGCCGCGCAGGCACACCCGTTTGCGGGGAGTTTGACGGCAAGCGGCTTTCGCTCGGCGCTATGCAGCTGACCTTCTTTTACTGCGGCACGCACAACACGCTGCCGATCCGCTACGGCGAAAATGCCAACAGCGTCGTCACGCTGCTCGAAGCCGGCGGCACGCGCGTACTGCTGGCAGCGGACATGAATTACAAGACGGGGGATGAAAAGCGCATCGGCAAGGCGGTCGGGCAGGTCGATCTTTTAAAGGTCGGCCACCACGGCACGGTCGGTTCGACCTCCGCAGGGCTTTTGCGGGCGCTTAAGCCCCGTATTGCCGTCGTTACCAATAAGCGTTCCGGCATTTTCCCGGATGTCCGGCTGAAGTTGAAACGCGTCTGTAAAGAGATCTATACCACAGTAGAAGCCGACGGCGTGTGCGCCGCGCTGTATGCGAACGGGGAGATTCGTATGCAGACGGGGATCATGGCAAACCCGTGAGTCTCTGCGCTTTTTCGCTTTCTATACAAATCAACAGCGAGGGCAAAAGCCCTCGCTGCTTTTTATTTTATTCAGGAACTTTTCCGCACCCTCTTGACAAAATCCCGTGAAAAGGGTAGGATTCCTTTGCCCTGAAAAATCCATTCCTTTCGGGCGGTCGGTTCGAAACCATCCCGACCGGCGCAAAAAACGGGTTTCAAGCCCCGTATGCGCCAAACAAAACTAAGGAGTAAAACCTATGCAAAACCAAAAGACCAAGGCCCTCGTGCAGGGCGCGGTCATCGCCGCCATGTATGCGGCGCTGACCTATGCGGCTTCCGCCGCCAACCTCGCCTACGGCAACGTGCAGTTCCGCTTCTCCGAAGCGCTGACCGTGCTTGCGGCATTCACACCCGCAGCGATCCCGGGCCTTACGATCGGCTGCTTTTTGGGTAACCTCGGCAGCCCCTACGGCATGGTGGACATCGTCTGCGGCACGCTCGCCACGCTGTTCGCCGCGCTTTGCGCTTACGCCGTGCGCAATGTGCGCGTGAAAAACCTGCCGCTTCTTTCGATGTTTTTCCCCGTGCTGTTCAACGGGCTGATCGTCGGCGCCCAGATCACGCTGTTTTTACCGGAGGGCTTCACCTTTTACGGCTTCCTCATCAACGCGCTCTGGGTCGCGCTCGGGGAACTGGTCGTCTGCTATGTCGGCGGTGTGCCGCTTTCGCTGGCGATCGAAAAGACGGGAATAAAAAAGCTGCTGAAATAAGCGCGCAACAAACAAAAAAGCCGGGCAGGGAAACCTGCCCGGCTTTTATATGCCATCCGTTACGGTGTTTCGCTGTTCTGCTCAGCGGCAAGCTCGTCGCGCACGGTGAGTACGTCACGCATGCAAAGCACCGTCGTCAAAAACGATAACACGGCAAGCACGGCTTTAAAAAATCGGATAACAAATCGGATCGTCCCGCTTTTCTTTTGCATGGCTTCCTCCTGTTTTAAGTGGTCGTATCGTCCGGCGCGTCGTGTTCGTCGGCAAGCGCGGCTTTTGCTTCATCGGCAAGCGCGCGCATTTCGTTTTGCGAAAACACATACGTCTTGTTGCAGAAATTGCAGGTGACGCGCGTTTCTGCATCCTCCGCCATTTCTTCGAGCGCCGCAAGCCCCGTCGCGCGCAGGGCGTTTTTCGTGCGCTCGTGCGAGCAGGTACAGCGGTAGCCGACCGAGGCGCTGTCCAGCGCCTCCAGCTCGAATTCGGGCAGCACCGCACGGCAGATCATTTCGGGCGTCATCCCTTCAAAGAGCATCGTCGTCACGGGGCGCACGCCCTGAATGCACCGCTCCACACGGTCGATAACGCCGTCGTCCGCCGTGGGCAGAAGCTGCACCATAAAACCGCCCGCACGCAAGATTCCCTGTGTGTCGGGGTCTACGAGCACGCCTAAAGCGCAGACCGTCGGGATCTGCTCGCTTGCGGCATAATAGGCGGTCACGTCCTCGGCAATCTCACCGGAGACGAGCGGCACCTGCCCCACATACGGCTCGCGCAGCCCCAAATCGCGCACGACCGTCAGCGTGCCGGCCTTGCCGACCGCGCCCGCAACGTCCAGCTTGCCCTTTGCGTTCAAAGGAAGATCCACATCCACACGCCCCGCGCAGCCGCGCACATTGCCGCGGCTGTCGGAAACGGCGGTCAGGGGGCTTGCGGGTCCGTCGCCGCGCACGGTCAAAGTAACGGAATCCTTCTCCCCTTTAAGCATGCTGCCCATCAGCGATGCGGCAGTAAGCAGCCGCCCGAGCGCCGCCGAAACGACCTTCGCCGTGCCGTGCAGGCGCTGCATTTCGCGCACCATTTCCGTTGTATCCGCAGCAAGCACGCAGAGCACGCCGTCGCGGTCCATCATCCGAATCAAATTGTCCTGCATCGTTTACTCCTTCTGCACCGCGTAGACCACGCGTTCGCTGTGCGCCGACGGTGGATTCTCCGTATAGCCGTCATACCGCGTGAGAATGCGAAAGCCCGCGTTGCGGAGCATTTCTTCCCACTGCGCCGCCGTATACGCGCGCTCCGTGATCTGCTCGCGCTCACGCACATACACATCCTCTTGCGCTTCGTCGGGGAAGAAAAAATCCAGATCCATCTGCACGGTGTCATCGGGCAGCGCCGTATTCTGCCACACACAGTAGACCTCGTCCGTATCATAGACAAAGGTATGGTTCCCCAAAATTTCGCGGTGCTTATATGGGGTGTTCACATCGAAAAGAAAAAGCCCGCCCGGCTCCAAAAACAGCGCGACGCGCCGCAGGGCTTCGCGCACCGCGTCGGCGCCAGGCAGATGGTTTAAGCTGTCCAGCGTGCAGACCGCCGCGCGCACCGTGCCGTACAAATCAATCGCGCGTATATCCTGGCACAAAAGCAGAATATCCTGCCCCGCCGCCTGCGCCTTTTGCCGGGCGACGGCAAGCATATCGGGCGAAAGGTCCACCCCGATGACCTCGTACCCCGCTTTAGCGAGCCGCACCGAAACGGAGCCCGTCCCGCACGCAAGGTCAAGCACAAGCCCGTCCGCAATGCCGTAACGCCGAAGCGTCTTATGCAAAAACGCGGCGCACATATCGTAATCGACATTCTGCGTCAGCGCGTCGTACCCTTCGGCAAAGACCGTGTAGCTCATGCGTCCTCGCTTTGCGCGGCGCGCTCGAACAGCTTTTCATAGCCGTTGCAGCCGAATTGCAGCGAGCGGTTCACGCGGCTGATGGTCGCGGTAGACGCGCCCGTTTTTTTGACGATATCGGAATACACCTGCTTTTCGGAAAGCATCTTCGCCACGGCGATACGCTGTGCCATCGCCTGCAATTCGTTGACGGTGCACAAATCCTCAAAAAAGTCATAGCACTCCTCCATGGAGCGCAGGGACAACACACACTGAAAAAGAAAGTCCATATTTTCGCTTTTGATTTTGCTGTCGCGCATAGAAAGACCTCCATTCCAAAATATTTTAGCACACTAAACTTGAAAAGTAAACAGGGAATCGCGCGCTTCCGTATCGGCGGCGGCAGCGAAACAGCAAATAAAAATTAAAATTTGGTAAAATATAACTGTATTTTTTATAAATTTTATTGTTTTTTATATAGTTTGTGCTATTTTGTAGGTAGGTATTGAGGGAATAGGCAGGCGACACATTGTGCACCTGTGCAGGCTGCGAAAAGGGAGGGGATTTTTATGCGCGTTCTCAAGTACGGCGTTTCCGTATTGCTGTTTTTGGCGGTCGCACTGTGCGCGGGCGAGCTTTTTCAGCTGCATATTGCGGAAGCAGGCGTGACGGATTGGGTAGAATTCAATTTGCAAGATGTCCCGACGCGGGAATTTTACGCGGCATTGGACAAGACGGCGCAGGAAAGCGACGTCTCCGTCTTTTATTACGACCTGCAAACCGAAGCGGCAGGGCAGACGGTGACGCTGTATGCGTCCGACGACGAAGCCGCAGTGCATTACGAACAGGCATACGGCATCCGCCCCGGCGTTTACAAAAGTTTGTTTTTGGGCGACACCACCGTGCGGCAGGCGGCCTTGACCGACTGCACGGTGTCAGACGAGCAGGTGCGCTTCGGCGTGCTCGGTTCGCGCGCGGCAGAGGAGGCTTTCTTGGCAAGGCTGGAATTGGTTTTGCCCGCGGAAAATTATGCGTTCGGGAACCGCGCCTCGGGGCTGTTCGACAGTGAGGCGGTCCGGCTGCTTGCGGCGCTTTGGGCAGTCGCCTGCGTGCTGGGCGCGGTGCTGGGGCTTTATGAAACGGCGCTGTACCGAAAGGAAGCGGGTGTGCGGTATACGCTCGGCGAGCGGGAAGGCAGCCTTTTTCTGCGGCGGGTGGGGCTCGACTGCGCCGTGTTCGCCGCGCTGTTCCTCGCCGTGTTCGGCGGGCTTTCGGCGCTCACCTATACCCGCCTTGCGCCCGCGGTGACACTGGCGGGTTTCGGGGCATTCCTGCTCGCGAATGCGCTGACCGCCGTGCTGCTTTTGCGGCTCGACCTGCAAAAAGCGCTCGGCAACGCAGCGTCGCCCGGTATTCTGGCGGCGACTTACGCCCTGAAAACCCTTTCGTGCGTGCTCGCTGCGGCGGTCACCGCCGCCGTAGCGGGGGCGGCGGCCGAGGCGCTGGCGCTTCGGCGGCTGGGAGCTTTCTTTTATACCTATAAAGACTATAACCTTGTTCACTTTTATGTATCGTCGCCCGACCCCACCATTGTGGATGAGAACGCGATGCTTGACTACCTGCTGCAGCAGGAGCTGCAAGCGGCGGGGCGCGCGCTCACGCAGGTCTCGCAATATAGTCTAAGCGATCTTGCCGACGGGAAAGACCGCGACGGCGTCGTCTGCAACCGCTTCGCCAAAGAAAACGTCCTCTCAGCACTTGGGCTCTCGGCAGAGCAGCTGAATGAAGAAAAGCTGTATATCCTCGTCCCGGACTACCCCGGGCACGAGCAGGATCTGTCAGGCTTGCAGGAATGGGCGGCTATGGATTTCGACGCGGCGCATGAAACGGAAATCGTGGTCTATGAAAGCGGTGTAACGCTGCCTGCGCTCCACACGGGCAGCGTCGGCCTCACGGGGCTCAGCGAGGACCCGGTCGTCTTTCTGCAAAACTACGACCCGGCGCCCTTGTCCGAACAGGAACTGCGCGGCACAGTCGCGTTGGTAACCGATGCATACGGCAACACAGTTCAGCAGCGGGAAGGCGGCGTTGTGTCCAATTCCGCCCTGCTCTATACCATGCTGCGTACAGATGCGGCATACGCCGAAGATTTTCTTGCCCGGCAGGGCTACGCGCCCGGCGAGGTCGAGATCACCGTCACGAACGTCTATGAAAGCTGCCGTCAGACGCATGTGCAGGCACAGCGGCTTTTGACGCTTGCGGGCGTGTGCCTCACTTTTTTGCTGCTGCTCGAGTGGATCGTCACGGGCGCGGTGATCCGGCTCGAATACACGATAAACGCCAAGGAATTGGCGATTAAAACGGTGCTCGGCTACTCTGTTTTGCAAAAACACCGCCGCGTCTTTGCGCTCACATTCGGTACGCTGCTGCTCGGCACGCTTGCCGCCGTCCTGTTAAGCCGTCTGCTTTCGCTCGGCAACCCATTTTGGATGGTGTGCGCAGGCGCGCTGCTCGCGCTTTTGGAGCTGCCGACGATCCTGTATTATGCCCGCCGCACCGAGCGCGCGCGGCTGGTGAAAATTTTAAAGGGGGGTTCGCTGTGATCAAAGTGCAAAATCTTTGCAAAGCCTTTGGGCAGCACAAGCTGTTCGACCGTTTTTCGTTGGAGATCCCGGACGGGGAATTCTGTATTTTTGCGGGCGTCAGCGGCTGCGGCAAAACGACCCTGCTCAACATGATCGGCGCGCTGGAGCCTGTAGACGGTGGTTCGATTATCGTAAACGGCACGGATGTCACCCGCCGCAAAAACCGGCGCGGCTATTTGCGGCACACGGTCGGCTTCCTTTTTCAGAATTTCGCGCTCGTAGATAACAAGACCGTGCGCGAGAACCTGAAGCTCGTCAAAAACGACTGCCGCAGCGATATTTCGCCGGAAGAGGCGCTCGCGCGCGTCGGGCTCGCGGATAAGCTCGATCAGAAGGTCTACAGCCTTTCCGGCGGCGAGCAGCAGCGCGTCGCGCTCGCGCGGCTGATGATCAAACGCTGCACGCTGGTGCTGGCGGACGAGCCGACCGGCTCTTTGGATCGGCAAAACGCCGAGCGCGTGTTCGATCTGCTCGAAATGCTGCAAGGCATGGGCAAGACCGTTTTGATGGCGACACACGACGAGACATTTCAACAGAAAGGGAAACGGGTGATCAAGCTATGAAGCGCAAAGAGAAGCTGCGGGACCTGCATCCCTATCAAAAGCGGCTGCTGCGCCTTCTGTGCGTGGTTTTGGCGGCTTTTGTGCTATATAATATCATATGGCTCGCCTACCGGGAATACCGCTACGGCGATCTTATGGACGCTGTGGGATATGCACAGGCCGCAGGAACCTGGTCGGCACAGCGCGACGGATGCCATTATGATGTTATCCCGCCTGCATATCTGCGGTTCAACGGCAACCTTTCCACTGATGTCAATGACAACAACGAGGGACTGATCATCTGGCCGCAGTTCCCCACCGGGTACAAATACGCCGCCGTGCTCTATACCGGTACGACCATGCAAAACGGTGTGTCTACCCGAAATATGGTTGTGATCGCGATGGATGGAAGCGGCAACTGGGTGGATGAAGGCAACCAAGGCTACGGCGAGCGCGAAAAAGAGCTCCTGCGCGAACGGCAGGCGGATATTCAAAGCTGGCTCGCACAGGCAAACGAGGTTTGGGATCTGCAGGACGGCTGACGGATAAACACCGCACACGGGCGGGCACCCTCCCCCGCCCGCAGGCTTTTTAAAACATTTCCTTTTCTTTTTGATTCTTTTTCAAAAAATCCCTTGACAACGGAATCAAAATATGGTATCTTAATTCAGCCGCTTGGAAATGCGGCGTTTCGGGAGCATAGCTCAGCTGGGAGAGCATCTGCCTTACAAGCAGAGGGTCACAGGTTCGAGCCCTGTTGTTCCCACCA
>ERZ1090861.82-NODE-82-length-60066-cov-8.547183_pt1 | contig 60066 bp, 53 predicted proteins | sample MGYA00478482_ERZ1090861 | MGnify/ENA primary metagenome ERZ1090861 (study PRJEB33644, sample SAMEA5815744) | chicken gut metagenome | biome: Chicken; feature: Gastrointestinal Tract; material: Caecum | place: Ireland | collected 2019-01-01 | study: A study of the... | reverse complement strand
AAAAGTTCGGCAAGCCCATAGGATAAGGATAATAGGTATCAGGAAAAATCAAATGGTATCAAATCCCCCAAACAAAAGCGTTTAGAATTAAGTTTCATTTTGCGAGTGGGAATAAAACGAAGTACCGTAAAAACCCAGTATTTATGCGGGTTTGCGGCGTTCGGAGAAGTCTTTTGATAACAATTTGATAACAGCCATACAAGAGCCATTATTCTTGTAATCCAGTGGTTTATGGGTTACAAAATGATTGAAACCGGTTGTGTGGCAAAAGAAATCCATATTAGAAAGCCCTTAGCTGTGGGTAGTAACTCATAGCTAAGGGCTTTTTGTCGTTCTTATTCGTCTTTTTTGAGCCTGTCCTGAAACGCCTCCACCAGCGTATCGCTTAACTCCTGCGAAGGGACTTTCGCCCAGAGCTGCGTGGTATCGTATTTCGGATAGTAGTAACGCCAGCGGTCATAATCGTCCTTGCTGATTTCACCGGCAGAGCGCTTGTCCGCCTGCTCTTTCCAAGCATGAAGCATTTGCAGCAGCTCGTAAGCCGCTTTACCCCTGTCTTTGCCGACTTTCAGGCAAACCTCTAAGTTTCAGAGGATACAGACCCCCTTTTAAGGGCTCAAGCCACTATTCTCTATTGGCTCATATTATGCGAACGAAAAATCTACCCTCGCTGCTGATAGGTTTGCCGGTGCTTGAGCGGGGTCGTTCCGTAATAGGCCTTGAAGGTTTTTATAAACTGCGTTGTATCGGAATAGCCGACGCTGTCGCAGATCTGCTTGACCTTCATGTCCGTAGTCGTCAGGAGGTCGGCGGCGCTTTCCATCTTGAGCCTGCGCAGGATGGAAGAGAAAGTAAAGCCGGTCTGATTTTTTATGGTTGTGCTGAGATACGCCGGGCTGAGATAAAATTTTTCCGCAACCGATTTGAGCGTGGCGGTTCTGAAATTTTGGCGGATATAGCTTTCTATTTCGATCATGCGCTCGTTGAGCGCATTGTCGCCGCTGGAAAATTCGATCGTATCCTCATAATTTTGAACAAGATAGGAGAAGAAGGTTGCGAGAAGCCCCTCAAGCACATGGTTATAATGCAGCTTCTTTTCAGACTGCTGCGCGAGCATATACAAAAGAAGCTCCGGCAAAAATGCGTCCTGTCCGCAGTGGAAGGTCAGCGAGTTGCGATAATGCTGCGAATAAAGCGTTTTCGCAAAATATGCCGAGAGCGTTGTGCCGCTGCGCATGAGCACGGAAAAAACGCGGTCAAAGGTGCTTTTTCGGATTTTTATGGTCAGCGTTATGCAGTCGGGCTCGCCCCGCAGATAGTGCAGAACGTTCGGCGGAATGATCGTTATATCCCCCTGCTTCATATAATTTTCCGTTCCCTCGACTCTGTGCAGGCATTGTCCCTTGGTTGTGCAAACGATCTCAAAAAAATCATGCCGATGCGCAAAAATATCGATATAGCGCGGCAGGTGCTGGATCTCCGCATTCGAGCCCTCTTCGATGAAAAGCTGTTCATTGAGAACGCCGGACAAGCTCGCGTTAAAGCGCAGGATCAGATTCTTTTTGTGCTCAGAAGCGGCTTGCGTATCCAACTGCGAAAAATCATATGGATCGGGCTGCTTTTTTAAATACAAAAGAAGCGGGTAGTCAAGATATTCTCCGGTCTCCTGATAATATGCATACCCTATCTGCTCCTCTTCATCTAAACGGATCACGCTGTCATAAATCTTTTCGATCTGCATAGTTTCACCCCGTCGTTCATCCATTTTCGTTACAAATTGGATTTCTGCGTTTATTTTAACACGTTTTTTATAAAATGAAAAGAAATACCTATAAAATTCAATAAAATATGTGATTTATTTTTCTTTGCCATCGTGATATGATACAAATAGTTAAATCGAACGACAAAATTTTTGGCAGAAAGGAAAAGCGGGCGTGAAAAGAGATCTAAAAGCTTTGATAAGCGAAATGACGCTTGAAGAAAAAGCAGGGCTTTGCTCGGGGAAAGACACATGGCGGCTCAAGAGCGTTGAGAGATTGGGCATCCCGTCGGCAATGGTGTCCGACGGCCCTCACGGGCTGCGCAAGCAGGGCGGCGCAACAGACCATTTGGGACTCAACGATTCTATCCAAGCAATATGCTTCCCTGCGGCTTGCGCTGCAGCGGCATCCTTTGACGAGGCGCTTTTGGAAAAGCTGGGTGATCTGTTGGGTCAGGAATGCCGGGCAGAGGACGTGGCGGTGCTTTTAGGGCCTGCGATGAATATCAAGCGCAGTCCGCTGTGCGGCAGGAATTTTGAATATTTCTCGGAGGATCCGTATCTGACGGGGAAGCTCGCCGCAGCGCAGATCAGAGGCATTCAGAAGCATGACGTGGGTGCGTGCGCAAAGCATTTTGCCGCCAACAATCAGGAATACAGAAGAATGACCTGCTCGTCACAGCTCGATGAAAAAACATTGCGTGAGATTTATCTGCGCGCATTCGAGATCGCGGTCAAAGAAGCTGCGCCGTGGAGCGTCATGAGCTCCTATAACAAAATCAACGGAACATATGTCGGCGAAAGCCGTGATCTGCTCACGGAAACGCTTCGCAGGGAATGGGGCTTTGACGGCTTTGTCGTTTCGGACTGGGGCGCGGTCAACGATCGCGTCCTCGCCGCAGAAGCGGGGCTCGATCTGGAGATGCCGTATTATGACGGAAGCGGCGACAAAGCGCTTGCCGAGGCAGTCCGTTCGGGGCGGCTCGACGAAAAGATCCTGGACGAAGCGGTCGAAAGGATCCTCAAAATTATCTTTCGGTATTGTGACTCCGCTTGTGAAAAAGAAGAATTTGACCGCGAAAAATACCATGCAGCCGCAGTTCAGGCTGCAAAGCAGTGCGCCGTGCTCATGAAAAACAACGGCATTCTTCCGCTTGAGCGAGACGAGAAGGCCGCATATATCGGCCCGTTTGCGAAAGCGCCGCGGTATCAGGGCGGCGGCTCGTCGCACATAAACGCATATCGGGTCAAGGGCGCGCTCGACACGGCACAGCACAGCAATATCGTATATGCGGACGGATTCGGAGCGGGCGGCGAAGCGCTTTCCGAAAGTGAGATCGATAAAGCTGTGCGGGCGGCGAAAAATGCGCAAACGGCCGTCATTTTCGCGGGCCTTCCCGATTCTTATGAAAGCGAGGGATATGACCGGCGGCATATGAAGCTGCCGAGCTCTCAAAACGAGCTGATCGAAAAGATCGCTGCTGTTCAGCCGAACACGGTCGTGGTGCTCCATATCGGGAGCCCGGTCGAGATGCCGTGGGCGGATGACGTTGCGGCGATACTGAATATGTATCTCGGCGGCGAGGGCGTAGGCGAAGCGACAGACGCGTTGCTTTACGGCGACGCAGAGCCTGTCGGCAGGCTGCCCGAGAGCTTCCCCGAAAGGCTCGAGGATACGCCGTGCTATCTCGATTTTCCGGGTGACGGCGAAAAGGTCGTTTACAGTGAGGGAACCTATGTCGGGTATCGATATTATGACGCGAAAAACATGCACGTGCCGTTCCCGTTCGGTCACGGCCTTTCTTATACGGAATTCGAGTTATCCGACATGCATATTTCAAGCTCCGACCCGTTTTGCGTCACGGTAACTGTCACAAATGTCGGTGCGCGCGCGGGCACAGAAACGGTGCAGATATACGTTTCCGCTCCCGATGAGAAATGTAAACGGCTCGCGGGATTTAAAAAGATTTATCTGAACGCAGGCGCGAGCAAAACCGTCCGGATCGAGCTTGACGACCGCGCTTTTGAACAGTTCAGCGAGAAGCTCGGCCGCTGGTATTGCCGCGGCGGAGAATTCACGGTCTATGCCGGCCGCTCGTCACGCGATATCTGCCTGAGCAAAAAAATCGTTCTTGAAGCAACCGGGGTCATGCCGCTTTCGGTCGATCAAAACACGACGATAGCCGCACTGCTCGAACATCCGGCCACACGACCCGCAATTGAAAAAATGCTTGCAGGGTTCCGCGCGGCAATACACCAAGGCAAGGCAGAACGGCGCAGCGAGCAGGAAGCGGTCATGCTGCGGGAGATGGCGCTTAACGCTCCGCTTCGTGCCCTTCCGACATTTAAGCTTATCACTACGCAGCAGGTGCATGCACTCATCGGGCAGATGAACGCTCTGCTGGATGCATATAACAAAAAAGGAGAATGAAAAATGCAAAAAACGACAAAAACCATATCGCTCATTTTGGCTTTATCGCTTATGGTCACGGCTTTTGCCGCTTGCGGCAAGGGGAACGGAGAGGATACGACAGCAGCCATCCCTGCGCAGACTACCGCAGCGCCTGTCGGCGGACAGACCTCTGCAAACGGGGGAAGTACTTCAACCGGCGGCGAAGAACCGCCCGCGCCGGCACAAGATCAAAAGCCGGCAACCGGTCAAGCGGCGCTTGAGGTTTTCAACAGCATCATCGGCACACAAAGGTTAAGCTGTGCTTTGATCGAACAAAAGCTTACAAACGGTACGATAGGAACACAGGATACCGTATATATTGATTTTTCAGACCCGAAATACCAGCAGGTCGAAAGCGAGATAGAATTCAGAGAAGGCTTTGAGAGAAGCGATCAAAACGGCGCGGCGCTTTCGGCCATATCGTCATCCGATGTTGCCGGCACGCAGTTGAGCGGTACGACGCTCACCGTCACGCTCAAAGACCGCAGCGTTTCGGATTTTACGGGCAACAGCGTCAACGGCTATGTCAATATTGTCGATGCGGCAAGAGCACAGGAACTCGGGGCAAAGGTTAAAAACATGTTCCCCGCTTTCCCGGGCAGCGTCAAGCTGAACAGCTCGTCTTTGAATTTGAAAAGCGGCAAGATCGTTGCTCAGTTCAACAATGATTTTACACAGCTCGCTTCCGTTAAAATATCCTACAGCGAAGATATTGATGCGCAATTTAAGTATTTGGGCATCCAAATCGTTGCAAATCTAACCTATAACATCACCGCCGAATATAAATAAAGGAGAAGTATGATAACATTTACATTGGATTTAAACTCGGCAAAAAAGCCGCTCGACAGATATTGGGAAATGTGCATCGGGAGCTGCCACGCCGCGACCGCACTGCGCGAGGATTACAGGCAGATGCTCACGCAGTGCCACCGGGAGCTCGGATTCAAATATCTGCGCTTTCACGGCCTTTTTGACGACGACATGAGTGTTGTCAAAAAACCGATGTTTTCGGACAAATTGGTATATTCGTTTTCTAACATTGACAATATTTATGACTTCCTGCTTTCGATCGGCATGAAGCCGTTCGTTGAGCTCAGCTTCATGCCCGAGGCTCTGGCAAGCGGCGACAGCACGATTTTCCATTATAAAGGCAACACGACGCCGCCTAAGGATTATGAAAAATGGAGCGCTTTCATAAAGAGATTTATCGAGCATTTGATCGAGCGTTACGGCCTTTCCGAGATCAGGCAGTGGTTTTTTGAGGTCTGGAACGAGCCGAATCTCGGCGGTCCCGGCTCGCCGTACGGTTTCTGGGCAGCGGACAAGGAAGAATATTTTAAGCTCTACAACGTGACCGCGCAGGCAGTGAAAGCCTGCGATAAATCGCTTCGCGTCGGAGGGCCCGCGACTTCGAACAATGCGTGGATACCCGATTTTCTCGATTTCTGCGCGTCGAGCGGCGCGCCCGTTGATTTTGTTTCGACCCACCATTACCCGACCGATGTCGTGTTGGGCTACGGCGTCGAGGACAGTGCGAATTTCGTCAATCCGCTCAATACCGGCGATATGGAGCAGGTGCAGAATGTTATGCGCATGGCGAAAGAGGGCGGAGAAGAATTTGAGAAATTCAAAAAGCAGTATTCTGTTTTTCGGTCGCATATTTGGGAACATGTCGACCGCGGCGTTTTGACAGAGATGACGAAAAGAGCGCGTTCGGAATCGCGCGGTCTGCCGCTTTATTATACCGAATGGGGCAGCCTTGCGGGGCTCAAATCCGACAGTGCCTTCGGCGCTTCGTTTATAGCAAAAACGATCCTGGACGGGGTCGACTTGGTCAAGGGATATTCGTTTTGGACATTTTGTGATATAGTTGAAGAAAGCGGTCAGGACAGCGATGAGTTCCACGGCGGATTCGGACTTATGACGCAGCACGGGATCCCGAAAGCACCTTACAGAGCGTTCGAGCTTTTGCACAAATTGGACGGTGAGCTGTATGAAACCGTATGCAGAGAGAAAACCGTCGATGTTTACGCGGTCGATAATGCCGGGATAAACGCGCTTCAGCTCATGGCGGTCAACCACAATTCTTTATTGCACGCGATAGACGGGCATGAGGTTTCGTTAAGGCTTTCCACCGATAAAAAATGCGTGCGTGCGGAAATTATTCGAATTGACGGCACTCATGCCAATGCTTTTGAAAAATGGAAAGACGGCGGCTCAAAAAAATATCTTTCAAAGGGCAGCGTCGAAATTCTTAAAGGCGCTTCCGAGCTTATAAGAGAGCCGTTGGAATATGAAAATACAAATTCAGGCATTGATTTAAGCTTCCATTTGCCGGCAATGGGTACCGCGCTTATAAATATATATTTCAATTAACATTGGGAGAATAAAAATGAGCAGAGAAGAATATAAATCCTCGCTTAAAGAAAAAATACCCTACAGTATGTATGCTTTTGGACAGGGGATTGTTTATACGCTTGTTTCGCAGTTTTTGATGTTTTATTATACCGATTATGTTTTTTTGCCGGAGCTTGTCGTGTCCGCTATTATGTTCGGCGGTAAAATCTGGGACGGAGTCAACGATACGCTGTTTGGACTGCTGATGGACAAAATACGCTTTAAAAGCGGAAAGCGCTTTATACCATATCTTCGTCTTTCGGCCGTGATAATTCCCGTGTCGACCGTATTGCTGTTTTCGGTTGAAAATATTGAGCATATGGGACTGCGTATTACCGCGGCAATCCTTACATATGTTTTTTGGGACCTTTGCTACACCATTTCCGACGCGCCTATGCTTGCGCTGCCTACGGTTATGACAACCAGCGTTAAGGATCGTTCCACTTTGATGACCTTTTTGGGTATCGGCGGAGCGGCGGCTATGGCTCTCTCCGCAATTGTAATTCCTATGCTGTTCAAGAGCCGCGGCTTTTTTGTAACCGGTTTGGCAGTCGGAGCCGTCAGCTTTGTTACAATGATGATGGTTTCTGTTTTCTGTAAAGAGAGATTCTATTCGCAAATAGAAAATAATCGGGCTGCAACGCTTAAGGAAACCTGGAAATACTTAAAAACAAACCATTATTTGCTTATGTTTTACTGCTACCGTCTTGTATCCGGAATAATTTCCGCGGCTATGCTTGTGTATATGGCAAAATGGTGCTTGGGCGACGAGGGCGCTACAGGTACAATCGCGGTTTATTCAATGCCGATGATTATTGTTATATATCTTATGTCGCCCTTTATTCTGAAGAAATTTGATAAAATAACGGTTTACCGCGTGTGCACTGTTTTGTCGGCGGTAATGTATTTGGTAACATATTTGATTGGATATCAAAACAAGACCTTTGTATTGATTGCGATGGCAGTTATCGCAGCGCTGGCTATTCTTCCCGGAATTGTAATGGGGGCTATTCCGCAGGACTGCATTGAATACGGCACATTTAAGTCAGGCATACGCAAGGAGGGTATTACCTTTGCCCTTCAGAGCTTTATCTCAAAGGTCATAGCGGCGTTTGCCTCAGTTAACGCTATGCTTATTCTTCATTTTACGGATTACGACCCGTCGCTTACGGCTCAGTCGGATACAACTACTTCGGCTATATGGACGGGCACCTTGCTGCTGCCGATGGCGGGAATGCTTTTAGGCCTTGTATTCCTTTTTGCATACAAGCTTAAAGACCGTGACGTTCAGCTGATGAGCGACGCTAACAAGGGCAAAATTACCAAAGAAGAGGCTCTCAGCCAAATGTCAAGAGAGTATAGATAAAATCTGCTGCGACAGATCCTTTTTGAGATATAAGCCGCAGAAAGCTAAACGGTGATTTTTATGACATTATTTCCACGTCCTAAATATGCTGCGGCGGAAAGTATGAAAAAGTTTAATTTTCCGCTTGCTCTGTATATCCCGGCCGAGCTCGGACTTGACGGCGAGGCTGTATTCTCGGTGTGCGCGGGAGCATTTGAAGCAGCTCAAACGCCTGCAGCTTCACACGTGGTTTTTGAAAAGGATATTTCAATAAAACCGCAGGGCTGTAAAATTAAATCCGCAGACAGCTTTGTGACTGTGTTTTACGGAGACGGAGCAGGGGCTTTTTATGCTCTTGTTACGCTGTGGCAGATATATAAAACGGAGGGCAGCTTAAAAATCGATGAAATTGAGGACGCGCCCGATATTTTAAACCGCGGATTTATGCTTGATATAAGCCGCGGCAAAGTGCCGACTCTCAGCGCTTTGAAAAATCTTGCGGATTTGCTGGCTCATTTTAAATATAATCAAATTCAGCTTTACATAGAGGGCTTTTCATTTCTTTATCCGTCGTTTGCTGATTACTGCGATGAAAGCTGCGCGCTCACAGCAGAGGAGCTTTGTGAGCTTGATCGGTATTGCCGTGTACGGTTTATTGATTTGGTGCCCAATCAGAATTCGCTCGGACATATGGCGCCGTGGCTGGCAAAAAAGGAGTTTGCGCCGCTTGCCGAGTGTGAGGGCGGCTTTACATACGGTAATTTTACTGTGCCGCCAACTACCCTTGACCCCGATGACCGCAAAAGTCTAAGATTGGTTGGCGCGATGATGGACGACTTGCTCCCGTGCTTTAGCTCAAAAAAATTTCACGCCGGTCTTGACGAGCCGTTTGAGCTTGGTTGCGGCAAGAGTAAGGATAAGGATTTAAAACAGCTTGTTTCAAAATATATAACTGAGCTGAACGCTATGTCAAACAGCCGCGGCAAGGAAATGATGATTTGGGCGGATACGGTACATCGTTTTGGATGTACCGACGTCAAGCTGCCAGATAACATTGTTTTTATGGAGTGGGGCTATGAAAAGGAGTATTCCTTTGGCAGCCGCTGTAAGGCATTGGCTGACGCAGGAAAACGTTTTTATGTCTGCCCGGGGACCAGCAGCTGGCTGTCGTTTTTGGGACTTACCGATTGTATGCTTAAAAATATTGACAATGCGATCTGCGCCGGTATTGAAAACGGCGCAGAGGGGATTTTGCTCACAGATTGGGGCGACGGCAATCATATGCAGTATATGCCGGTCAGTTATCCGGCTATAGTTTATTGCGGAATGAGGGCGTGGAATTCTCAGGCATTCATTTCCGAAAGAGAGCTGGCAAACGCGCTTGATGCGCTGGTCTTTGAGGATGAAAATCGTGTGATGGGCGCGCTGGCTTTGGACGCCGGAAAATATCATCTTTACGAAGAATTTCTACTGCCGTGCCGCACCATTGCATATACGGTTTACCAAAACGGTATTGACAGTCTTGAAAAATTCGATTCAAGTTTGAAATTTACGGCAATGCTTATTAAAATTATGGCGGCGGAGGAAGTTTCGGCAGCGTTCCCGCTTGTCAATATGTCAATAAATACCGAGAAAACACAGGAACTGCTGAAATTCCTTGAAGGGATAAAAAAAAGACTTGCTTCAGCGCGTATGCGGTGCGCCGACAGCGTTACCGTGGCAGGCGAGTTTGAAAATGCCGTTGAAACGGTTATGCTGTTTACCGAGTACCGTGAGTGCCTTGCCAGGGGCAAAAGCGTTTCATATCTCAACGAGAGAATCTATGCGGCGGCAGAGCGGCATAAAAAGCTGTGGCTTGCCCGCAATAAGCTTAGCGGATTGGAAGCCTCCGTTTGTCAAATGATTAAATTTATAAAATGAGTATCCGTTTATTAAACATCGTTGCTGAAAGAGGAGAGAATATGGAAACAGCAATATATATGATAGCTGCGGTATTGAGTGCCGCTGTTCTGGCGCTTATCGTATTCCTGGCTTATTTTGCCGGCTCCCCGATGCCCGTGGTTAAGCGCCTGCGCAGCGGCGATGAGGAACCCGTAAAATACCCCGAGGGCTGTGAGACATTAAAAGATAATATCTGCATACAAAAAGATATAACCTACAATTCAGATTACGGAAAAAACGTCCTTGACCTTTATCTGCCTAAGTCGGAAGGCAAGTATCCTTTTATTCTTTGGGTTCACGGCGGAGCATTTGTGGCAGGAGATAAGGCCGGCGTTGAAAACTGGGCGGTGATGCTTGCCGACAGCGGCTATGCCGTGGCGTCCATGAATTATGAGTGGGCGCCTGAGGCGGCTTATCCTGCGCAGGTAATCCAAATCACAGATGCGCTGAAAGCCGTGCAAAAAATTGCGAATCAAAATGGGAAGATTGATATGTCCCGCACGGCAATTGCCGGCGATTCGGCGGGCGCGCATATGGCGGCGCAGTTTGTCTTAATTCACACAAATCAGGATTTTGCAAGGCGTATGAATATTTCGTCACCTCTGAAAAAGGATGCCCTGAAATGCGCTCTGCTCTACTGCGGACCGTACAATTTGCAAAAGATGTTCGGGATTGAAAGCAGAACATTAAGATTGTTTATCAGCCGAATAGGCTGGAGCTATCTGGGTAAGAAAAATTGGCGCAAATCTCCGCTTTTAGATACCTTAACAGTGGCGGATTTTGTAACCGAAAATTTTGTCCCTTCGTATATAACCGACGGCAATAATTTTTCGTTTGAGTCTCATGGCAGGGAGCTGGGCGAAAAGCTGCGTTCACTGGGCGTTCCCGTTGCCGAACGGTATTTTGATAAACAAAAGTACGGAACGGTCAATCACGAGTACCAGATGGATTTGACGCAGAAAAATGCAGTTGATTGCTTTACCGATACCTTGCAATTCTTATCTCAAATGATGACGGATTAAAAAGTGCAGGTTAAAAATCCATTTTTTGTCTGTTTTTATATTGGCAAAATAAGGAGCTTAAAATGAAAGTTTTAGGTGTTATACTGCTGGTTATAGTTGCTGTGTTCCTATTTGCAGGCTATCTTTTGTTTAGGATAATGGTGCGCCGCTCTAAAAAACCGTATCAGCCGCCTGACGTGAACAAGGTCAAGGCGGAAGATCGTGCGGGCGTTGCGTTTATTTTAGAGGAATATGATCGTATTCAAAAATGGGGATATGAGACCGTTAAGATACGCGCACGAAAAGGTGACTCCCTTTGCGGCTATTTTGTAAAGGCGAAAAAGCCTGTGAATAAAACTGTATTGATGGTACACGGATACCGTTCGTGTAATTTTTATGAGTTTGCACATTTTGCTCTGATGTATTTGGAGTGCTTCGGCTGGAATGTGTTGATTGTAGACGATTATGCACACGGACAAAGCGACGGAAAATATATCGGCTTTGGCTGGACGGACAGGCAGGATATACATAGCTGGACAGATTGGCTGGTAAAGCGTATGGGAACGGACAGCCGGATTTTATTGCACGGGTGCAGTATGGGCGCCGCCGCCGTGCTGACCGCCGCGGGAGAAGAAAAGCTGCCGCGGCAGGTGTGTGCCGTCGTTGCCGATTGCGGTTTTTCAAGCCTTAATAAATTTTGCAGGGATATTTCAAAAAAATATCTTCATATCCCGATGTTCCCTGTTTACTATATTGCCAGCTGTTTCTGTAAAATACTGGCGGGTTATTTCTTCAGCGACGCAAATGCGGCAAAAAGCGCCGCAAAGATTAAAATCCCGACTTTGATTATTCACGGCACAAACGACCCTGTTACCGCTTGTGAAAATGCCAATATTATTTATGATGCCTTGAACTGCCCAAAAAGATTATGGTTAGTACCGGGCGCAGGACACGGCCAGTCTATTCTTTATGACCGAAAGGGCTATGAACAGGCAGTCGGCGATTTGATAATGAATTTGAAATAATAAAGCAGCTTTAAGGAGAATGAATATTTTGACTGTATCGGAAAAATTAAAAATCGGTATTCTTTCAGCTTTAGTGCCAACGGTAATAGCAATTCTATTGATTGCCGTGATTGCGGCTGCAGTCAATTTTATTTCGGAAATGGGGCTTGGCGACATTGCACGGAAAACAGAGCATTACTCTCAGCTCGCCGAATATGCGCCCGAGAATGCAACGGTGTTCTTCGGCGATTCCATAACGGAGCTGTGCAGTGTTGAGGATATTTATGCCGAATACAGCAAAAGCTCCGGCTCCCCCGTCATCAACCGCGGGATCAGCGCGGAAACGACCGATCATATGCTGGAGCGCGTCGAGGACAGCGTCATCGCTCTAAAGCCGCGTAATGTCGTTATGCTCATGGGCGTCAACGACCTGAGCGCAGGCGTTCCGCAGGAGCAGATCACCGATAACATTCGCGCGATGATACAGCTTATTAAAGAGAAATCCCCGGAAACCAACATTGTGCTTCAAGCGGTCTATCCGACAAGCGGCAAACGCGAATCGCTGTATGAAAATTATCAGCTTGGCGGACGCGACAGCGCGACCGTTAAAGCCCTCAACGAAAAGCTGGCCGCCATGGCGGCGGAGGAAAACGTCCGATTCCTTGATGTAACGGCGCTCCTCGCCGACGAAGACGGCAATCTCAGAAACGACTATACATATGACGGTCTGCATCCCAATGTGTCGGGCTACCTCGCGGTTCGCGACGCGATCGTTGCCGAATTGGTTTGACGAACCATTAAGCCGCTTCGGCAAAAGCGTCCCCACAGAGCAGGCAAACAAATATCCGAAGAAAGCAAGAACCGTATTATCTTGAAAAGCCCGTGTCGACGGAACTGTCGGTACGGGCTTTTCAAGCGGGGTCGATATCGTTTTTAGAATGTACGGCTCCGGCGTGGGCAACCTAAAACGGAATACGATATGGAAAAGATGTGCACATTCACGGTGCGCACTTGACTTTTTCATGCTCTTTTCGTATGATACATGTATATAAAAATTTCCATATCTTTCTTTGAAATAAAGATATTTTGCCGAAACCGGAAAGGAGAATACGGATGCAAACGGCAGAGAAGCTGCGCCCGTTCGGGGCGCGCGATAAGATCGGGTACGCCATGGGGGATCTTGGCTGCAACCTCTCGTTCCAGCTGATTTCGTCGTACATGTTCCTGTTTTACACGCAGTGCATCGGGCTGACGACCAAGAATTGGGCATGGATCATTGTGGTATCGAAAATCTGGGATGCGGTCAACGACATTATCATCGGCGGCATGGTAGATCGGCACCGGCTCAGTAAAAAAAGCAAGTTCATGCCGTGGATCGCCATCGGCTCGGTGGGGCTTCTGGCTTTTTCGATCCTTTTGTTTTTGCCCGTGCAGCAGCTCTCGCAGGCCGGCAAGGCGATCTGGTGCCTTTTGATCTACGGGCTGTATACGACCGCTTACACCATGGTCAATGTTCCATACGGTTCCCTGCACTCCGTCATCACCGAAGACCCGAAGCAGCGCACCTCGCTTTCCACCTTCCGCAGCATCGGTGCGGGTGTCGCAGCTGTTCTTGTTATGCTGCTTCCGCAGGTCGTGTATGTGGATAACGTGCTTTCGGAAAGCCGGATGTTCCTCGTGGCTGTCGTATTTTCCGTGGTGGCCTTTTTTGTGTTTATCCTGCTTCGCAAAATGGTGACGGAACGTGTCGTTCGCGAGGAACGCGTAGAAAAGGTCAGCTACCTTTCCACGATCAAGTCCTTTTTCACGAACCGCGCGCTGCTCGCCATCACTATCGCGACCTTCGCTGTTGTGGCGTTTCACAATTCCTCCGCTTCGGTCAACAACCTGGTATTCCAATTTTATTTCCATGATGCGGAAAAAGCGTCTTTCGCCATGATCGCCTCCTATGTACCGCTGCTGGCGCTCATGCCGTTCGCCTCTACGATCGTCGGCAAGGTCGGCAAAAAGCGGTTCATCGTCCTCGGGGGCTTGGGCAGTATGCTTGCGGGTATTCTGATGCTGTTCCTGCCCATCACGCCCGACACAAAAGGCATGGTGCTGTATATCGCCGGGCTGATGCTTGTCAACATCGGCAGCTGCGTGTTCCAGATCATCGTGTGGGCGATCGTCGCCGACTGCATTGAAATGAGCTACCGCAAAAAGGGCGTGCGCGAGGAGGGGTCGCTTTACGCGATCTATTCCTTCTTCCGCAATCTCGCGCAGGGCGTCGGTTCCGCCGTCGTGGCGCTGTCTTTGAGCGCGGCCGGCTATGTGGAATCCGCCCCCGTGCAGACCGACGAAGCCTCTGCAAAGTTCAAGACGCTGTATATCCTGCTGCTTGTTGCAGGGCTTGCGGTCATGACGGTCTCCATGAAATTCATCTATAACATCGACCTCAAGCAGGAGCAGGCGTTTGCCCCGGCAAACGGAGACGCTGCGGAAACCATGCAAGGAGAATGACTTATGCGTAACACAAAGCTTATCGATCAGGGCTGGCTGTTCAAAAAGGATGCGGATTTCTCGCCCGACATGATGCTTACGGACTTCGAGGCACTCGATCTGCCGTACACCTGGAACGGTTCTGACGGGCAGGACGGCGGCAACGACTATTTCCGCGGGAAGGGCTGTTTTGTCAAGTCCCTTGCCGCTTCGGACTTGCCCGAAGGCGCAGAGCGCTATATTCAATTCGACGGCGTGAACTCGTCCGCCGAGATCTATTGGAACGGCGAAAAGATCGCGGCGCACGACGGCGGATATTCGACTTTTCGTGCGCGGCTTCCCGAAGTGCTCGAAGAAAACCTGCTCGCGGTGGTCGCGGACAACGCGCCGAACAACCACGTATATCCGCAAATGGCAGACTTCACGTTTTACGGCGGCATTTACCGCGACGTAACGCTCATCGGCGTGCCTGAAAACCATTTTGACCTGCTGTGGAACGGTGCGCCGGGTCTGATGGTCACCCCCGTTATGGAGGGGAAGGACTGCACCGTTACGGTCAAGACCTTTGTGCAGTGCAAAACGCCGTGCGGCATTCGTTATGAGATCCTTGCGGACAATGAAACGGTGTTGACGGCGGAGGTCACATCAGATAACACGGAAACGACGATGCGCCTTACAAACGCGCACCTTTGGGACGGCATACATGACCCGTATCTCTACACACTTCGTGCGACGCTTTTGCTCGGCGGGGAGGCACAGGATGAGGTCTCCGCGCGCTTCGGCTGCCGCAGCTTCCGCATGGATGCGCAAGAGGGCTTTTTCTTAAACGGCAAGCCCTATCCCCTGCGCGGCGTTTCGCGCCACCAGGACCGGCCCGGCATCGGCAATGCGCTGAAGTCGGAACATCATAAAGAGGATATAGACCTCATCTGCGAAATGGGCGCGAACACGATTCGGCTCGCCCACTACCAGCACGCGCAGGCGTTTTACGACCTGTGCGACGAACGCGGGCTGGTCGTTTGGGCGGAGATCCCGTATATCTCGCAGCACCTGCCGAACGGCGTGGAAAACACCAAAACGCAGCTGACGGAGCTTATCTGCCAGAACTACAACCATCCCTGCATCGTGACGTGGGGCCTTTCCAACGAGATCACGATGCACGGCGCAGCGGATAAAGGGCTTTTAGACAATCACAAAATGCTCAACGACTTGGCACACAGCTTAGATAAAACCCGTCCCACGACGCTCGCGGTGCTGACGATGTGCGGCATGGACGAAGCCTATGTGCACATGACGGATATCGTCTCCTACAACCACTACTTCGGCTGGTACGGCGGAACGGTCGATATGTACGGGCCGTGGTTCGACCGCTTCCACAAAAAATACCCGAACCACGCCATCGGCATCAGCGAATACGGCTGTGAAGCCCTCGACTGGCATACCTCAGAGCCCCAGCAGGGCGATTACACCGAAGAGTATCAGGCGTATTACCACGAAGAACTCATCAAGCAGATCATAGACCGCCCCTACCTTTGGGCAACGCATGTTTGGAATATGTTTGACTTTGCCGCCGACGCCAGAGCCGAGGGCGGTGAAAACGGCATGAACCACAAGGGGCTTGTGACCTTTGACCGCAAATACAAAAAAGACAGCTTTTACGCCTACAAGGCATGGCTCTCCGGCGAACCGTTCGTGCACATCTGCGGCAAGCGGTATGTGCGGCGCACGGAAGATGTGACCAAGGTCACGGTGTATTCCAACCGCGACGAAGTAGAGCTGTTTGCCAACGGCAAGAGCGTCGGCGTACAGCAAAAGGGCAAATACCCGTTCTTCTATTTCAACGTACAAAACGAGGGTGAAACGGTGCTCGTCGCAAAGGCGGGCGAAAGCACGGATGAAGCGAAGCTCCAAAAGGTTGAGAAATTTGACGAAAGCTACCGCATGAAAGAGGCGGGCGGGGTCATCAACTGGTTTGAGATCACGACGCCGGAGGGGTATTTTTCCGTCAACGACACCATCGGAAACATCCTTTCTACGGCGCGCGGCAAGCTGTTTATGCTGAAATTTGCGAAGGTGCTGCTGTCCGGGCTGAAAGGTGATTCTGAGCAAAAGCCCAAAGATAAGAAAAAAGGCGTAAATTCCAAAGTCCGCTCCGTTTCGGGCTTTACGCTCAACCGCACGATGTTCGACATGGCAAAGGGCTTTACCGTAAAGCGCGTGTTCGCGATGCTCGGCGGCAAATTTACAAAAGAGCAGATCTTGGATTTAAACAAAACTTTAAATAAGATCAAAAAACCGAAAGGGAAATAACGGCTTATAAAGGCACAGCGGGCATCCGGAAATCGGATGCCCGCTGTTTTAATTTTGCAACGTCTTGTATGCCTCGCCCCAATTTTGCATCGCTTCCAAAATCGGTTTAAGACTTTGACCGAGCTCCGTCAGGGAATATTCCACACGCGGCGGCACTTCCGCAAAAACCTCGCGGTGCACAAGCCCGTTCGCCTCCATATCCCGAAGCTGTGCGGTCAGCACCTTTTGGCTTACGCTGCCGATCGACTTTTTCAGTTCTCCAAAACGCTTGGTTCCCGGCAAGAGATCCCGCAGGATCAGCACCTTCCACTTGTCGCCGATAAGCGTCAGGGTCGTCTCCACCGGGCAGGCGGGCAGTTCTTTCTTTGCTTCTTGCATATTTTACGCCTTCCATCCGATTGTTTCTGATTGTAACTAACGCTCTGATTTTACCATACGGTCGATTTATCGTCAAGAATTCAAGAAGAAACAAAAAAGTTTTATAAAAATTTTTTCAGCGCCGAAAAGCCGATTTTCCCCCGATGTTTCGCAATCGTTTCCTCTTGGTAATCACCCAACAGTTTCTTTTTGGTGCCTACATAACAAAAAAGTGCTTACTTTACATCGAAAACCGGTCTGCATATAATCAAGACAAGAGCTGCGGAGACGGCCGCTCCGCAGCCGAAAAGTCACCGCAAACGCATGAAATTTTCAGGAGGTAATCACCATGAATAAAAACACGTATAAGGCAGTCAAGCTCGCAAAAGGCGAAATGCACATTTACGATTTCGGCACCGTTCGTCTGCACGCTTACAAGACCAATGATTTTATCGACGACGAGGTATTCATCGTGGAAAAAGACGGCAAAGCGGTCATCATCGAGTCGCCCTGCTTCTTCGATAACAACCAAGAGCTTACCGAATACCTGAAGGATGTCGAGGTCGCGGGTATGCTCATTGCGTATCACGGTGCGGGGGCTACCTTCCTGCCCGATGTACCGAAGTACGCCACAAAGAACGCCGCGGCGTATTCTGAAAACGGCGGCGGCAAGGCGCTGATCGATCAGTTCACCGGTGCGTTCGGCGAGATCTTCGACAGCTCTGTGCACAAGATCACGCATGTGATCGGCGAGGGCAAGGTGACCATCGGCGGCATCGACTTTATCATCAAGCAGACCGCCGAGGCCTTTGATATTGAGATCCCCGAGATCAACGCCGTTTACACCCATATGCTCGGGCATGACTGCCACTCCATCGTAGCGGGCACCGGGCACGCCGACGCGATGATCGAAACACTTAAAGGTTATATCGAAAAGGGCTACGATCTGATCCTGACCTCCCACTACACGCCCGAGGATTTAAAAGACGCCGAAACCAAGATCGCATATCTGGAAAATCTGAAGCGCATTGCGGCGGCCTGCCAAGACGCCGACGCTTTCAAAGCCGAGGTCGGCAGACAGTATCCGCAGTACAGCGGCCGGAATTATCTGGATATGACGGCAGGCTTCTTCTTCGCTTAAAGATACGTACCGGGGCTGTCAAAGGGGCAGCTCTGGTTTTGTTCGGTACAAAAGATGTGCATTCGGCAATGCACGCAAAAGCATATCCGCAATATTTACAGCCGGCGATACACACAGCCCTATGGGGGAAAGCAAAATGACACAAGCGCAAAGACGCATTTTCTTAATACAGGAGCTGCTGAAAGAGCAGCCGCAATATGCGGGCGCAAAGCTCCCGACCGACGAAAGCAACCAAGAACAGCTTTTGCGTTCGCTTTTCAACATCCGCATGCCAAAGCCTGTCGGCAAAGAATTTTTAGATGTGCAGGATGCGTATCTGCAAGCAGAGATCCGGCAAAAGGGTATTACGGATTTTCGCGACTTGACTCCCGTGGAGGACGGCATCTATCTTTTGCGCGGCGATATCACGACGCTTCGCTGCGATGCGATCGTCAACGCCGCAAACAGCCGCATGCTCGGCTGCTTTGTCCCCTGTCACGGGTGCATCGACAATGCTATTCACACCTTTTCGGGCGTACAGCTGCGGCTGGCCTGTACCGAAATGATGCGGCGGCAGGGGCACGAAGAACAGCCGGGACAGGCAAAAATCACCCCTGCATTCAACCTGCCGAGCCGCTATATCCTGCACACCGTCGGGCCCATTGTGCGCGGTAAACTGACCGCGCGCGAATGCACGCAGCTTGCCGACTGCTACCGCTCCTGTCTCAACTTAGCGGAGAAGAACCATTTAAAAAGCATTGCATTCTGCTGTATTTCTACGGGCGAATTCGGCTTCCCGCATGATCGGGCGGCGCAGATCGCCGTGCAAACGGTGCGGGAATACCGCGCACAGACGAAGACCCAAATGGAAGTGATCTTCAATGTATTCCAAGAATCCGATCAGCACATCTACCAAGGATTACTCGGCGCAGATTGAGAAGCTGCAAGCAGTGCTTGCGCAGGCGGACGTCGTGATTGTCGGCGCGGGGGCAGGACTTTCGTCCGCGGCGGGGTTTACCTACGGCGGCGAACGCTTCAAGCGATATTTTTCCGATTTTGAGGCAAAATACGGCTTTCACGACATGTATTCGGGCGGGTTTTACCCCTTCCCCACGCGTGAGGAATATTGGGCGTATTGGAGTCAGTTTATTTTTATCAATCGTTATCAGGACGCACCGAAGCCTGTATACGGCGATCTTTTGCGGCTCGTGCGGGAAAAGGACTATTTCGTGCTGACCACAAACGTAGATCACTGCTTTCAGAAAGCGGGCTTTGATAAAAAGCGGCTGTTTTACACGCAGGGCGATTATGGGCTTTGGCAGTGCAGCGGGCCGTGCCGCAACGAGACGTATGACAACGAGGCGGCCGTGCGGGAAATGCTCGACAGCCAGAAAAATATGCGTGTGCCTGCCGACCTGCTCCCGGTCTGCCCGCATTGCGGCAGACCGCTGACGATGAACCTGCGCGCCGATGACAAATTTGTGGAGGACGAGGGCTGGCACCGGGCGGCGGAACGCTACGCCGACTTTCTGCGCACGCGCGGCGGGCAGCACATCCTGTTATTAGAACTCGGCGTGGGCTACAACACGCCGGTCATCATCAAATTCTCCTTTTGGCAGATGACAAAGCAAAACCCCAAGGCGGTGTATGCCTGTATCAATACGGGAGATGCGGTCTGCCCGAGGGATATTGAAAAACAGGCGATCTGCATCGACGCGGACATTGCGGAAGTTTTGCGCAAGCTGTGAACGCCGTAAAAAGCAACGGCCTCGGGCAAATTGCCCGAGGTCGTTTCAGTTATACCCTTCAGCGAATGAAATTTGTGCGGATGAACGGTTCCTTTTCGGGCATACCGTACTTTTCCTTGCCGAGCGCAATGCTCTTCATCAAAAACGTCATATTGCGCGCGAGCGTGCGCATACCCTGCAAGCCCTCCGCGTCCCCGGCGGCTTCGCCCGCCTCTCTGCCGTGAACGCTGTTCCAATACTGCCCGGACGCGACGGGCATGCCGCTTATGGTGAAATACTTGTTCAGCTCGTCAAACGTCGCAGAAAGCCCGCCGCGGCGCGCTGCCACGACGCTCGCGCCCACCTTCATGGACTTGTCGAACGGGGTACTGTAAAACAGACGGTCCAAAACCGCGATGAGCGTCGCATTCGCGGAGGCGTAATACACGGGCGAGGCGACCACCAGCCCGTCGCAGGCCTCAAACTTCGGCGCAAGTTCATTGACAACGTCGTCAAACACACATTTGCCGCGTTTTGCGCAGGTACCGCAGGCAATGCACCCGCGCACGTCCATACTGCCGACGCGCACCGTCTCGACCTTGACACCCTCAGAAACAAAGACCTTTTCCATTTCCGCAAGCGCGATCGCCGTATTGCCCTTGGCGCGCGGACTGCCGTTGATCATCAAAACTTTCATATCTATGCTTCCTTTCCGATCTCGGTTGCGCCGCCGCACGCTTTTCCTTACGCATGGACAGCGGATATATTTTATTGTATCACGACGTTTCTCCCCCGTCAACGCGCCGCTTGCGCGCAAAAGAGCGGGAAAGCCGAAACGGCTTCCCCGCGCTTTACTTTCCCATATTTCAACCATACTGTTCCGCACAGTCTGCATAAGGGCACAGAAGCGGTTTTCTCCGCTTGCCGCCCTCACAGCGCGCTTCCCTTTTTCGGTATAAAGAACGTACGCATATCCGTCTTTTCCAAACGCAGCAGCTCCGCTTTTTTATCGATCCCGCCCGCATAGCCGGTCAAGCTGCCGTTTGCGCCGACGACCCGGTGGCAGGGGACGATCACAGAGATCTCGTTGTGTCCGACCGCACCGCCGACCGCCTGTGCGGACATTTGCGGCAGTCCCCTTTTTGCGGCAAGCTGCTTTGCGATCGCGCCGTATGTTGTCGTCTGGCCGTAGGGAATCGTGCAGAGAAGCTCCCAAACCTCTTTCTGAAAATCGCTCCCGATGAAATGCAGCGGCACGGTAAACTGCGGCGCCTGCCCCGAAAAATAAACATCGAGCCAGCGTTTCACTTTTGCGAACAGCGGGAGCTCTTTTTCTTCGTGCGTTTTGGCAAGACCGTGTGCAAAATATTTCTGCCCCTCGAACCACAGCCCGACAAGGCCGATATCATCCGCCGCCAAAAGGATGCTGCCCAAAGGGGACGCATACCGGCTGGTATATTGCATGGCATACCTCCGTGTAAAATCTGCTTTGCGTTTTCAAGTAACGAAAATTCCTTATCATTGCTACCGATAACAACGGGGCTTAAAATACAAAAGCCTTGGGATCCAGCCGCCGTAATTTACGCAGTCCCTGCCGTATATATGCCGCGTTCCTGCGGCGGCTGCCCAAAAAGATTTGCTCCAGCGGCCAGTAGCTTTCGTGAATCTCTGCTTTGCGTTCTGCGATCTCGGGTGCAGGGTGCGCATAATGCCGCAGAACCTTTCGCCCGAAATCCTTGCCGAAATCGTCCCTGCTGCTGTCCAAAATACAGTAAAAATCGTTGTCCGGGTCACCAATGATAAAATCGCCGAAATCCATAACGCCATAAAGCCGATCGTTTCTGAAAATCAGGTTGTCCGCGCTGAAATCATTATGTACAAGGCAGGGCGTATATTGAAATAATGTTTGGCTGGAAAAAAGATTCATATAGATTGCAGCTATTTTCTCTCGCAAAACGTTTGACAAAAGCCCTGCATTATCCAAAATCCCGCAAATTTCCGTCTGTTCTCGTTTCAGTCTTTGTCTTTTATCCTCTGCCGCATCGCAGAGCGGCGGCACACCTACATCTACCAAAACACCGTGCAAGGCGCGGAGGAACTGCGCTTCATCGTATGCAAGCGCTTCCTTTTCGGATTCACATAAACGCTGATAATTTCGATAGGACAAATGCGTCCCATCCAAAAAAGTCAAAACGCTGAAATCATCACAGATATAGACCGGCTGCGGGATTCTAAACGGGAGAGGCTGTTGACAAAGGAATGTATATAATGCAAACTCTCTTTGCAGCGCGGCTTTTACTTCCTGTCGCTTCGGCAGCTTCACGACCCACTTTTTATCACACAAAAGCACATCACTGTCATCCCCGGAAGCCAGATATTTGATTTTCTGTACGGGCAATCCCGCACGACATATTGCGGCGGCAACTTCTTTTCTACATTTCTTCATGGTTTTGTCTTTTCAACTTCGCGCTTACGCAAAATGCGGTGGTACATCGGTTCGTCACGTTTCGGGGCAGCGGTAACGCGGTTTGCCGACGCTGTTTGTGCCGTATTCGATCGCTTCGGCGGGGCACAGGCAGATACACGCCATACAGTGCGTGCAGGCCTTGCCCCACACAGGTTTTCCGTTTTGAAGCGTGATGTTCCCAAGCGGGCACACATTTGCACAATTCCCGCAACCAACGCACGCTTCGTCTACGCGAAACGCCTTGGCGCTGACCACGAATTTGTAGAACACGGGATTGACGGCCGTGCTGTAGATCCGATCCATAAGCCCGATCTTTTGCGGCGGAAGCGGCTCGCCTGCGGCGATCTGCCGGCCGAGCTCGTCGATTTTGGGCACGGCCTTTTTGACAATGGCTTTCGCCTGCTGTGCTTCGGGCGCGGCGAACATGGCGATGTAATTTTCGGGCATTACCACGCACCGAAGCCCCATAAACCGCAGCCCCTTGCGCGCGCAGAGCTTTTGGGCGTACTTTGCCGCATTGCCCGCGCTGTCGCCGCAGGTCAATATAAAGTAAGCCTTCGCAGAGTGCGGCAGTGCCGTTTTTTCGATCCATGCCTCTACCACGCGCGGCAGCCGCCACGCATACGTCGGCGTGACAAAAATCAAGCGCGTTTCGTTTTCGATCGCCGTCTCGTTATGGCAGCGAATACGCTCGTTGAGCGATACCGTCGGATCGCCCGTCACAGCAGCGATCCGTTCGGCGGCAAAGCGGCTGTTGCCCGTACCCGAAAAATATAAAATCATATTGTGTTCTCCTTGCGCGTGTCGTGCCAAAACCCGACTTTTTCAAGACTATTGTACCCCGCAGACGGCATGAAGTCAATCCGCATAAAAATCCGGTAAAATCCGCGTATCACACTTGACAAACGCGGGAAAGCGTGTTACCGTAGTTTTGGTTAGCTGTTGCTAACTAACGCAGACAAAACACTTCTCTTCAAATCAGGAGGTCGCTATGGTCAAAATCACATTGGATATAGACGGTATGGCTTGCGGGATGTGCGAGGCGCACATCAATGGCGCGGTACGGCAGCAATTTGCAGTCAAAAAGGTCACCTCATCGCACAAAACGGGTAAGACGGAGATCCTCGCGGAAAGCGCGCCGGACACAGAAAAATTACGTGCCGCCATCGAAGCGACGGGCTACCGTGTAACGCACATCCAATCCGAGCCCTATGAAAAGAAAGGCTTTTCGCTGTTTCACAAATAAAGCGATCCCCCTGCTGCGTGCAGGGGGATCCTTTTTCTTAGAATTCCTTGCCGATCGTGACGGTGCTCTGCCCACGGTGGCGGATCAGCCGCTGCTGGGTGAAGGTACCGTCCTCTTTGATGTTGATGAGGTTCCCGCCGCGGAACGGCACCACATAGATGTTGTGGTCGCACGAAAGTCCGTAAGAAAGGCGGATGCCTTGGTATTCCACAGAATAGTTGTTCATGTGGTCGTGTCCGACAAATACGCCCCTGGTGCTGCCGAGCTCCACCATAGTCTCGAACATTTCGTCATCCACATTTGAACAGCCCGAGCCCTCAAAGCGCCTGCCCGCAAGCAGTTTGTCCGTACCCTTTGCCTCGTCATAGGCGGTGACGAATTCGCGCATCGGGATGTGGAAGAACGCAAGCGACGGCACGACCTTCGTTTCGTCGCCGTTGACCTCGCGCGCGATGGATTTGACGGTATTTTCGTACCATTCGATCTGATTTTCGTGGAAGCAGTCATACCCGCCCACGGATTCGTCCGGATAATACGAATTGCTGTCCATCATAATGAGCGACATAAGCACCTTGCCGTTTTCGTCGGTAACGTTGTAATAATAGTTGCCCATGCCGTCTACATTTTCATCGCCGCGTTCATAAATGCAGTATTCCAAAGAGCTCAGATAATCGTTGAGCGTCTGCTTGTCGGCGATCTTTTCGGGGTCGAGCACCTCACCGGGTTCATACGCAATATCCAGCCCCTCGTGGTTGCCGTAGACGAACGCCCACGGGATCTGCAGCGACTCCATAAAGCTGCCGAACGTCTTGAACGCCGTGAAATTCTCCTTTTCGCTGGTGATATCGCCCGTGACAACGATCATGTCGGGCGCAGTCGCCTTGACCATGGCTGTGATGGTCTTGAACGCCTTGGCGTCTTTTTTTCATTATTAAGGATATGTACGTCCGTGATCTGCAAAACCGTAAACGCCGTATCCGCCGCACGCACATAGGTTTTGCCGTAAAAGGTCACAACGGACGCCGCAATGCCGCCGAGCAGCGCACAGACCAACAAAATGCTTAAAAACACTTTCCATCCCTTTTTCATTATGAAATCTCCTTTACGACCACATTTTCACCGATTTTTACATCCCGCGCCAGATTGCGGCGTAAAACCATGACGGGCCGGTCACAGGACACCGCCGTCACCTTGCCGTCGCGCCAGGAAAAGCTGAGCTTCGCGCCGCACACCAAAAGATTCGTCACCTGCCCGCTTGCGGCAAAGCTTTCGGGCAATGCGGGGAGAAGCGTCAGCATACCCGCTTCCTCCTGCAAAAGCAGCTCGTGTATGCCCGCCACAAAGCCGAGATTGCCGTCAATTTGGAACAAAAACGGCGGATGCACACAAAACAGATTGCGGAATACCGCATGGCAAAGCAGATCGCAAATGACCTTTTGCGCGGTCTTGCCGTCGCGCAGCCTGCCGCTCAAACAGATCGCCCAAGCTGCCGACCAGCCGATGTGCTGTCCGGAATGGGCAAGCCGGTGCCGGAACAGCTGTTCGACCCAGCCGCGCTGTTCGGGATCGGCATCATAGCCGATGCTGTTGCCGGGGTAAAACGCATACAGCGGCGAAAAATGCCGATGTCCGGGCTCGGGCGTGTCGTAATCCGCGTGCCATTCGCAGATACCGTTTTTACCCGCACAAAACGGATACAGCTTCGGCTCTTTTTCCATAATCTCGCGTAAAAGTTCCGTATTCTCGCCCGCGAACAACTCACGGTAATTTTGAAAGCTCTGGCGCACGAGCCCCATATCAAACGCAGAGGCGTAGTCGAGCTGACAGCGCACGCCGTCCTTTCGGAACGCGTTTTCGGGCGAGGACGACGGGCAGGTCACATAACAGCCGTCATGCAAAACAAGGAAGTCCGCTGCAAACTGTGCCGCCGAGGCCGTGATGGTTTTCACCTTGTCTGTTTCATCCCGCAAAGCGCCGTTGCGGTAGTGCGCATACACTTCATTGGCGAGCCACACGCCGCAGAGGGGTGCGAACATATAGCTGGGATCGCGCTGTACAGGCGGTGTTTTGCGCCACAGGTCTACATTGTGGTTGCACGCGAACCCGCGGCAGCCATAGTTGACCTGCGCGGTTTTTTTGCCGTTCTGCACCGTTTCATATACGAGCTGCAAAAGCGGCTCCACACATTCGGAAAGTCCCGCGCGCGACGCGCCCCAATAATTCATCTGCGTGTTGATGTTGACCGTGTAGTTGCTGCTCCACGGCGGGCGCACCGATTCGTTCCAAATCCCCTGTAAATTCAGCGCCTGCCCGCCCTTGCGCGAACCGCTGACGATCATGTACTTGCCGAAATTATAGAACAGCTCGCAAAGCGCGGCGAGTGCGCGCGCGTCCGTGCTTTTTTGCACGGCTTTCAGCAGTTTATCGGTCGGAAGCTCACTTTCAGCGCCAAGGGAGACCCGCGCACCGGTATACAGCGCGCCGAAATCCGCCGTGTGGCGCGCATAAAGCGCTTTGTAGTCGCGCGGCACTTCCGCCAAATGCGCCTTACACGCAGCGGCGGCGTTTGCGCGGGAGGTGTCGGGCATTTTGTCAAAGCCCAAGAAGCCTGTCGCCGCCGCGAAGAAAAGCGTTACTGTTTTTGCACCGCGCACGTTCAGCTTGCCGCGCTTACAGGACACGGTTCCGTCGGTTTCCACTTCGGTGCGCAGGCAGAACGCCATGCCTTTGTTTTCGTCATACCGGATCGGATGCCGCTTCGTGCGCAGATAGTTCGGCGCGGCGTAGTCGGGCGCGTTGCCCGTGAGCACCAGCGCATTTTCTGCACTGCTGCACGAAAAATGCAGCTTGCTGTCCGCCGTCACGGTCAGGGAAAACGGCTTGTCGGCGGTAATGCGGTACACGGCGACACGGTCGGGGTTCGAGCAAAACGTCTCGCGGCGCACGCCTGCGGTCTGCACCGTGCAAAGACCTTTTGCGAGCGACAATTCCCGCCTGTAGCCGCGCGCCGACACCCCGTGCAAGCGCAGATACACATTCCCCAGCGGCATAAACGCCTCGCTGTAATTCCCGCACATCTCCGTTTCGCAGAGCGCGTCGGCTTCGCTGTTTTTGCCTTGGAAGATCAGCTCGCGCACCTGTCCGAGCGCTTTTGCGCTTTTTTCGCTGTTGTAATCCTTCGGATAGCCCGACCAAAGCGTACCGTCGTTAAAACAGAGCTTCTCCGTCCGCTTGCCGCCGAAGACCATCACCCCCATGAAGCCGTTGCCCAAGGGCAGCGCCTCGCGCCAGCGTTTGGCAGGTTCTTTGTACCAAAGTTTATCCATCTTTTTCGCCTCCGAAATCTGCTACGATAAAGTCAAACTGCTCGGGCACGGTGATCTGCGCGTCCGTCTCGCGGTACAGCGCTTTGCGGATGCCGCGATAAAGCGTATCCAGCATGCGGTCGCCCTCACGGTAATCCAGAAGCTGCAAGCCGCCGTCGGAAAGCAGAATTTCTTCGGCGCGTTTCGCATCGCCCGCGCCGAGATAAGCGACCGCCAATACATCGGCACGACCTGCTCGTTTGGATTTTCGATGCGCACAGCCACCATAAGGCGGTCTTTTTCCAGCCAAAAATCCATCTGATAATAGATGCCGCGCACACGCTCGAACTCGTAAAAGCGCAAAACATCTTCGCCGTTTTTGCCCGTGACGGCGGCGCAGTACATCTGTGAGCAGGTGAACGGACTGTGCCCGATGACGCCGCAGTTCCATTCCACCCCGCCCGAAAACCAGGCGTTGCGCACACTCAAATTCCGAAATCGGATGACGTCGTTGGTATACAGCACATCTTTTTGCCGTTTTTTGTCAAACAGCCGCCAAAGCCTGCCGCCGAGCGTCGGCAGGAATTCCGCATACAGAAGCTCATTTTCCAGCACGGCAACGGGTACGTCGCGTTCCGCTTCGTCGGTGTAATCGTTTTGCTGGGTATACGGGTACGAGGTCTCCCGGTACCCGTAGTCGATGAACAGCCCCTCGTAATCCGCAATGGTCGATTTTAAGCGGTGCGGCTGCCTTTCCGCCGAAAGCGCAGGGAAGTCGCAGGGACGCCCAAAGGCACTGCAGCGATAGCGTTTGGTTTCCAATCTCGGCATAGGAATTCTCCTTTACAACAGGGAAGATAAACAGTCAGTCTTCTAAGCGCACATGCGTGCATCGGACGGTTTTTAAGGGCTTGCCGCACAGGAAGCGGTTGCCGGTAACTTGCAGGTTATCCGTAGACTTTGCCGTAATGCAAAAGCCTTTATACCGCTCAAACCGATTTCTTACAATATGGATATTTTTATGCACCGCCCCCGCGTGCACCGCGTTTTCGGGCAGAATCCGTATCGGCGTCTGCCCGCAATAGGCAAAGGTATTGCCGCGCACGGTCACGTCACAGCACATGCCGCTTTCATACCAGCTTTTCGCGTCATCCGAAAGCAGAATACCGCTCATAGTCGTACTCACGAACCGATTGTTTTCCACAAGCACTTTCCCGCGCGTGGTCAAAAGCAGCCCGCGGGTAATAATGCGGTTGAGCGCATTGTTCGCAAAGACCACATTCGGGCAGGCTTCCACATCTTCGATCACACAGCCGACCTCGGCTTTGGATGCATCCGAAACGGTCAGCTCGATCTCATATTCGTTCAAAAGCCGTGCGGTCTTGATCTGCGTGCGTCCCGACTCGAGCAGGGTCTTCGGGGAAATAAACGCGATCGTATCCCCCGCACGCAGCGGCAAAAAGCCGTGCGTCTGCGGGTGCATAAAGCGCACCGTCAGCCGGTCGCCTGCCTTTTCGGTCACGGCAAAGTGGATGCCGTGGACGTTCAAGCAGTCGTCGCCCGCGCCGTCAAACACACTGTTCGTGATGGAAACATCGCCGCGGCACATGCAAATTTGGATAAAGTCCGCAACCGACGCCATGCGGCGCGCATCCGTTGCCTCGGGCGCGAATTCCAGATGATCGGCTTCTAAGTTCTCACAATCCTGCGCGACGAGCGCCAGCGAATAATTGAACCGCTGTTTGATGTTTTCCAGCCGCACATTTGCACAGCGGTCGAGGAAGATCCCCGCAAATTGGCGGCGCACATCGAAGATATAATACAGATCGCCCTTTTTAAACCGCCACGTATTCGGGAAATATGCACGGAAGCGCCGTTCGCCGAGCCTTTTGGTGCGCACGGCGGAAGCCAGCGGGTGCCATACGCGCACAAGGCGGTCGGGTGTGCGTGCACGGATATGCCCGATCCAGCCCGATGTCGCCGCGTTTCGTGCAACGGGGTAGTCGTAATCGCGCCCGCGGAAATACGGCGTATCGCCCTTGAAATACAGGTCGGTGTCGCGGTCGGCTTCAAAATCCACGGAGATCGGCGTGACGCGCGTCACGCGAAGCTCGTGCGTATCGGGCCGGCTGTGGCGGATCGTCAGATTTTTTACCGTTAAATTGCGACAGCCGACAGCGGCAAAATTCGTTACCTTGCCGTCGATAACAAATACCGCCGCGCCGAAGTCCAACGTCAGGTCTTCAATGTTTTCCAGATAAAACGGCACGGCGTTTTCATGCGGCGTTTCCTCCGGCGAAAACTCCTTATCGCCGACGGTATTGGTGATGACAAGCCTGTGCTTTTCGCAAAGGTCACTGCGCAAATGGTATGTTCCCGCTGCAAAGCGGACGGTTTTCTCGCCGGGGATATCGGTAAGTGCCGCGCAAAGGGCAGAGACCTCGCGCGTGACATCTTTTCCCGGCAGAACGCCGAAATCGGCTGCTTTGATCTCCTGCATATCGTTTCCTCCGTTAGTCAAGCATATTCGGGATATTCGGGCAAGGTGTGAGCGATTCGAACCCGTAGAACGCCTGCGCGGTCTTGTTGACACAGCCGACGGTGTTGACGATCCAAATGTCGTTGCGGATACCGATCTCGCCGTTCGGACGCTCATAAGCGGAGATCTCCTCAGGCGATACGGCTGGGAGCGCGCAGGATTTCGGCGCATAGGTGTATTCCCGAACGCCGCCGAGCGCGGTTTTCAGGTTGTGGCTGTGCACATGTGCGCCCGCCGCGATGTCCTGCGTCGCCACGCCTATGGGAAAGCCGTATTTGATGACCGCTTCGCCTGCCCGGATCGTACGGCGTGCGTATTTATGCCCGTTTTCCAAAGAGACCTGCACGTTGTCGGCAGGGTGAATTACGACAAAGCCCATGTGATCGCCTCACGCATCCCCTGTTTCTCTATGATCTCCATGCCTTTTGAGACTTCAGAAGCAAGCTCGGTCAAGTCCGCGCCCCAAAGCGCGGTATTCCCGAGGATCTCGGGCAGCGTCCGCTCTTTGATGCAGGTGATCGCCGCCGCGTCGTCCTGCGGCGCGTCGGTTTTGTAAAAATATAACAGCGCGGCAAGGGACAGTATAAACGGGCGCGGGAATACGCCGTCCTTTTCGCGGCAGTCGAGCATGGTGGGCAGCACACGCACCGAAAATTTGCTGACGGAATTGAGCGCGATGGAACGCAGCTGATGCTGAATATACGGGTTGCGAAAGCGTTCCAGCACATCATGCGCAAACGCGCGGTTGTCCTCGGTGTCGCCGAGCGCGGGCAAGATGTAAGAAAACAGCGCTTCATTTAAAAAGACGCTGACCTGTTCATCCCGGAGGGCTTCGCCCACGGTCTGAAGCCCACACAAAAGCGCGGGGAACACCATCGTGGTGTGCGCGCCGTTGAGCACGCGCACCTTGCGCTTTTTATAGGGGCTTACGTCGTTCGTCCAAACCACGTTGATTCCGGCGCGCCGCAAAGGCAGCTCCGATTCACAGTCGCCCTCAATGACCCACAGATGGTAGGGCTCCGCCGTGTCCAAAAGGCGGTCTTCCCAGCCGAGTTCTTCGCATAAAGCAGCCGCTTCCGCTTTCGGGTAGCCCGTCACAATGCGGTCCACAAGCGTGCTGCAAAATTGGTTCTCATGAATGACCCACTCGTAAAAGTCCTCGCCCAATTTCCACTGCTGCGCGTACCGCAGCACACAGGATTGCAGTTCCTTGCCGTTGTTGTCGATCAGCTCGCACGCGAGCATCACAAAGCCCGGCAGCCCCGCCTGAAAGCGCGCATACAAAAGCTGTGTGAGCTTGCCCGGGAACGAGCTTGCAGGTCTGTCGGACACCGCGCATGACGGGTCATAGGCAATGCCCGCCTCGGTGGTGTTGGAAATGACGAAGCGGAAATCGGGATTTTTTGCAAGCGCCAAAAAGCCCTCAAAATCCGCATACGGGTTTACGGCGCGGGAAATCGAGGTGACGCGCGTGTGTTCACACACCGCTTCGCCGTTTTGAAGCCCGCGCAGATACAGGTTATAAACGCCCTTTTGTTCATTCAGCACGTCGCAAAGCCCGGTTTTAATGGGCTGCACCACCACAACCTTGCCGTCATACAACCCCTGCCCGTTCAGCTTGTGGATAAACAGATCCACAAAGCCGCGCAGAAAATTCCCCTCGCCGAATTGAATAATGGTTTCTTTCATGTTATGCCTCCGCATCCGCAAAACGCAGCAGCACCTTGGCAAGCGAACCGTCGTTGTGTGTAAGCGCCTCAAACGCCGCTGCCGCATCCTCTTTTTCGTAAACGGCGCTGACCATTTTTAAAACGTCCGCCCCGCCCGAGGCGACCAGATCGATCAGGGTCTCAAAATCCGCAGTAAGTGCATTGCGGCTGCCAAATACATTCAATTCTTTTTTCAGCAGAACAGAGTGCACGAAAGTCGTCTCGCGCTTGCCGTTGCCGATCAGAATAATGTTCGCCCCGTGCGCCGCTTCATCGATGCAGGAAAGGAAGGTCTCGGGCGCGCAGGCTTTCCCCATGCGGTACAGCTCCCTGTCCGTGCCGCAGAACCCGCAGAATACGGGGTACGCTTCCACACCCGGCTTTTCCGGTTCGCCGCGCCTGCGGCGGCGCGGCGGGTCGATGAGCTCTACCTCGCCGTAGCAAAGCGGATGTTCCGCACTGTTTTGAAAATAGGTTCCGAATATTTTCAAAGCAAAACTTCTTTCCGTATGGTTTTTTAGAAGGGTACGATCTCCGCCGTCACGTTGTTGTCCGCGTCAAGCGTCAATACCGTGCCGCCGAGCGCGTCAAAATCAAAATAGCAGTTATAAGAGCTCTTTGTCATATAGCCGAGCGTGACGCCCTCATATTCGGTGATAAAGTTGTTGTTGTGGTCGTGGCCGGCGAACATGTGCGTGCCGCCGTTCGCTTTGAACGAATCGAAAAAGCCGTCGTTGACCACGGCCGTGGACGTGCCCTCGCGGCGTTCGCCCATGGCAAAACCGCTTTCGATCGTTGCATATACAAAATCCCCCTTTGCAAACAGGTCGGTATACAGCGTCAGCCCCGCGTGGCTGTTGTCGAGCGCACGCGCCGCCGGGTTCGCCCACCACAAAAAGGTCTGCGGCAGGGGCGTGCGGTTGTAAAGCTGCGCGGAAATTTCGATATACGCGCGGTCGGGATACAGCGTAAAGCGCACCGTGCTTTTTGTGCGGAACATGGTCTCGATCTCGCCCATGACCGCCGTCGCCGATCCGTCGGCATTTTCAAAGCACGTATAATCCACCGGGTCAAAGGTGCTCGGCCTGTGGTGCTGCGGCCAGTTGAATTCGATGCCGCCCGAGATCCAAGGCCCTGCAAGCCCTACGAGCGCGGGCTTGATCACATGGTTGTAATATACAAAATCCTGCCCGCCGATCTTATCGTATGCACGCTGGATCCTGCCGCCGATTTCGGGCAGGAGCATGACGCGGATAAAATCATTTTCCAAAAAAATCGCACGGTATGCCTTGTCCGCCTTCTCGTCGAAGATTTTATCCGTCACGGGGTGCGGATACACCCGCCCGGAGCTGCCCTGATACACCCGCTTTTCCAAGAACATCGGGTTTTTGTTCGGTGCGCCGACGCCATAGGTGGGGATCGTGACCGTTTCTTCCCAAACACGCGCTTTTCCAAAGCTCATTTGCATAAAAGCGCCTCAATTTGCATAAAGAAATTTGACTTTTTGTACAGCTTGATTATATAATGTATACAGCACATCGTCAATCGAAAAGCAACCGAACTTTTTAGAAATCCTATTATTTCCGCGAGCGCGCAAGTGCGAGGCGGGAATCATACAACGTTCTCCGAAGCGCTTGGAAGTTTACTTCCGCAGTGTTTCGCGAGGTGATTCTGTTACACAGCGAGGTGTCGGTATGAAATCCTCGGAAAGCGGCGTCCTGAGAAAGTGGGATCTGTATTTTTCCACACCGTCCCCGACGGCGAAACGGCTGTATTTTTACCCGATCAGCGCGGGACATTTTTTCTACAGCAAAAACTATCATCTGGTGCGTGAAAATTACGACAGCTTTTTGGTGCTGTATGTGATCGACGGCACGTTCACTTTTGTAAAGGACGGCAAGCACATCACCGCGCGCGAGGGCGACACGGTGTTTTTAGACTGCCGCGTCCCGCACGAATACTACACCAAGGATCATTTGGAATCCATTTGGGTGCATTTTGCGGGTTCCAATTCCGAGCAGCTGTATACGGAGATCACAAAAGTTTCGGGCTGCTTGCTCAAATGCAGCGACCGCGAGCACGTTCGGCGCCTGCTGTTCCGTCTGTTTTCGGGTATCAGCGGAGAAAATCCCGTTTCGGAAATGCAATTGTCCTTGGACGTCTACAAGCTGCTTGCGGAGCTTTCCTCCCCCTCGACCGTGCGCGGCAAAAACAAGGAAAGCTATGAGGACAGCGTGCAGGAGGTGCGTGAATACATCTCGGCGCATTTGCAGCAGAACCTTACCGTGCAGGAGCTTGCCGACTGTATGCACATGAGTCCCTCGCATTTTTCACGCGTGTTCAAGCAGCAGACGGGCTTTTCGCCTTATGACTATGTGCTCATCGTACGCCTCAACCGCGCCAAAGAGCTGTTGCAGCGTACTTCCATGACGGTCTCGGAGATCGCCTATGAAACGGGATTTAACAGCGAATCGAATTTTATTTACTTCTTTACCACCAACGTCGGGATTTCCCCGGGAAAATTCCGCAGGCTGAAATTCTGACAAACAGGCGAAAAACAGATCAGACAAAGCAAGGGCGCTCCCATGTTTGACTTCACGAACATCTGTATCTGTCAAAATAGCGACGGCCCCGCGGCGCAAATGCCGCGGGGCTGTCTTACTTATCTATCGAAAGGAAGATCAGATGATGTCGTTCTTCTTCGAGCGGACACGCAGCAGGACCAGCGCGCCGGCAGCTGCCAGAGACAGCGCGCCGAAGCCGATGCTTGCCGCAGAACCCGTCTTCGGGATGTCGGCCTCCTTCACCGGGGTCTCGTCGTCCGCACCCGTGGTGGGCTCGGTCGGTTCTTCGGGCTGGTGGGCTGTTCGGGATCCGTCGGCTGCTCGGGCTCGGTGGGTTCTTCGGGCTCGGCAGGGATCTCGAACGCGCACACGTCGCAAAGGCCGTCACCGTCTTCATCCACATGCGCGCCGGATTCCAAAGTCACGCCGCACGTTTCGCAAATCAGGGCGTGACCGTCTTGATCCGCATAATAATGCTCAGCGGGCGTATGACCGGTCGCCGGAACGATGACACTGTTCTGATCCGTGATCTCCTGCGTGGCATCCGCATCAGCAAACCACTTGCCGCACGCTTCGCAGACATAGTAAGCCGTGTTGCCGGATTCGGTGCAGGTGGGCGCCGTTGCCGCATACGCGGTCAGGACGTGGCGGCCCGCTTCGTTCGCGAGCATCAGGATGAGCTCGTTTGCAAGCTCCGAATTGTCCATGTCCAGCGCAGCGTCAAGGAAGTCCGCGATCGCCTGCGGGATGCCTACAAGGCCCGCAAGGCCGACAACGCTGGTCAACAGCGCGTTGTTGGTAGGATCCGCAATGAGGTTGTCATACAGATAATCGTAAATGGTCTTCATGACATCCGCCGTGGATTCGCAGTTTGCGATCCGGTCAAGCTGCATATGGCGGAACTGGATGCCGTTTTCAAGGCCGCCGAGATCGCTGCACACGATCGGATGCGTTTCAAAGAAGGTCGTGAATGTGCCGGGCGTTGTAACGTTGCCGTTTTCATCCGTCACATCATCCACAATCTCACCGTCCGGCAGCGCCGCAAAACGCTCAGGCTGCGCCGCCTTGTAGTAAGCCGCATTCCGGGTGGAATCCGACGGGCTGCCGTTATTCACGACAGCGGACAGCGAGGGGAGGAATTTGTAGATCTCCTCGATGATGTCGCCGGTGAGCAGCTCCCGCGAAAGCAGGGTGTTCACGTCGCCGAGCATGTATTTGCGCGATTATGCGGAATACTTACGGGAAAATCCCGTGCTCACCCTGCGCACCGCGCCGAAAACACGGTTCGGCGTTTCAAACGTGTACAACGAGATCCCGATCCCCCTGCACAGCAATGCGCTGACGCTCCGGCACGCATGGGAGGTCACCAAAACGCAGCAGACGCTTTGACAGACAGGGTACGGCAAACCCGGCAAAACAAAAAAAATCGGCACGGGACGCTTTCGCGTTCCCGTGCCGATTGGATTTTACGGACAAACCGTCCCTTAATAATTGCGCAAAAGGGCGATCACCTTGCCGAGGATGATGACTTCGTTGACGATGATCGGCTCATAGGCGTCGTTTTCCGGCTGCAAACGAAAATGACCTTTTTCCTTATAGAAGCGCTTCACCGTCGCCTCATCCTCGATCATGGCGACAACGATCTCGCCGTTCTGTGCGGCGGGCGTTTTTTCAACGATCACGATATCGCCGCTCAAAATGCCGGCATTCACCATACTGTCCCCGCGCACGCGCAGGGCAAACAGGGTTTTGTCCTTTGCGCCGCGCCCGCTGTACGGCAGATAGCTTTCGATCTGTTCCACGGCCAGAATCGGTGCGCCCGCCGTGACCGTACCCAAAAGGGGCACGTTCGTGACGTTTTCCGCCTCGCCCAAAACGCGGATGGAGCGCTTGAGCATCGGATCACGCTCAATGAAGCCCGCTTCCTCGAGCGCATCGAGATTCGCCTGCACGGACGAGGTGGATTTGAGCCCCACCGCCGCACCGATCTCGCGCACCGAGGGTGGAATGCCGCTGCGGCAGCGCTCCATGAGGTATTCATAGATCTTCTTTTGTGTTTTGTTGATCGTATTCATAGGAACCCCTTTCAAACGCTTCCGTACGTTTTTTCGATGGGATAGTCTTTGTTCAGCACTATTGTAGCACAAATGTTCTGAAAATGCAAACATTTGTTTGGCGTTTTTGCAAAAAAATTTTCTTTCAAATAAAAAGTTGACAAAATCCCATAAAAATTTCTCTTTTTTTCGGTTTATTCACAATTTATTCACAATTTTTCTGTATGCTATAGCTGTACTCGACAGAGAGGGTGCCGCAACCCTTTCGACTGAGTATTTATACCCCCTCCTCAAGCAACCCCTCAATAGGGAAAGCCCCGGTTTCAGCCGGGGCTTTTCCTATTTTTATATGCGTTGAAACACATGGCAGCAACACACTTTGGAACCGTGTGCCACAGCTGCCTATTTAGCATTTTTCACAAAAAATTTTTACTCAAATTACCGAATTTATTTTTCCGTTTACTTGTAATCTGCGCTTTATTGCAGTAAAATAGCAGAGTGAATTTTCGCGGCGGTCTTTGCCGCAAAAGGAGTAGAGCTATGAGCTATGTCAACGACGTGCTGGAGCGCACCACTACGCGCTACAACTACCAGCCCGAATTTTGCCAGGCGGTGACGGAGGTCCTGCACTCCATCGCGCCTGCGGTGGAAGCCAACCCGCAGTATGAAAAGGCGGCGCTTTTGGAGCGTCTGGTCGCGCCCGAAAAGGCGACGGTTTTCCGTGTGCCGTGGGTGGACGATAACGGCGTTGTCCATGTCAACCGCGGTTACCGCGTGCAGTTCAACAGCGCCATCGGTCCTTACAAGGGCGGGCTTCGTTTCCACCCGTCTGTTACGATGAGCATCATCAAATTCCTCGGGTTTGAGCAGATCTTCAAGAACTCCTTAACGGGGCTGCCTATCGGCGGCGGCAAGGGCGGTGCCGACTTCGACCCCAAAGGCAAGAGCGACAACGAGATCATGCGCTTCTGCCAGGGCTTTATGACCGAGCTTTACAAGGTCATCGGGCCGAACTCCGACGTGCCTGCGGGCGACATCGGCGTCGGCGGCAGAGAGATCGGCTACCTGTTCGGGCAATACAAAAAGATCACCGGCCGCCATGAAGGCGTGCTGACGGGCAAGGGCCTTTCCTACGGCGGCTCGCTTGCTCGCACCGAGGCGACGGGCTACGGCCTTGTATACTTGACGCAGGAGATGCTGCGCCGCCACAACAATTCGCTGGAGGACAAGACCGTTGTCGTCTCCGGTTCGGGCAACGTGGCGATCTACGCCATTGAAAAGGCGCAGGCGCTCGGCGCAAAGGTCGTGACCGCGAGCGACTCCTCGGGCTATGTGTACGACGCAGAGGGCATTGACCTTGCGATCCTCAAGAAGGTCAAGGAAGAAGAGCGCGCACGCATTTCGAAGTATACGGAGTACAAGCCCACCGCAAAATTCGTCGCAGGCAAGCGCGTTTGGGAGGTCCCCTGCGATGTGGCTCTGCCGTGTGCCACGCAGAACGAGTTAGGGTTAGACGACGCGCGCACGCTTGTGCAGAACGGCTGCATTGCCGTTGCGGAGGGCGCAAACATGCCCAGCACCATTGAGGCAACGGAATGCTTCCTGGCAAACAACATTCTGTTTGCACCCGGCAAGGCTGCCAACGCAGGCGGCGTGGCGACCTCGGCGCTGGAGATGAGCCAAAACAGCGCGCGCATCATCTGGACGTTCGAGCAGGTGGACGAAAAGCTCAAGGACATCATGGAAAACATCTACTTCCACATGGCTGCCGCTGCGAAGGAATATCACGCAGAGGACAACTTTGTGGTCGGCGCGAATATCGCGGGCTTCTTAAAGGTCGCCGACGCGATGATGGCGCAGGGTATTGTCTAAGGCACCGGCACAATCCTGCAAAAGCATATGAAACAAGCCCCGCAGCACATTCTGTGCTGCGGGGCTGTTTGGTTATTCTTTTTTCAATCAGGTGATCACAGTCAAGCCGCTGTTCGCCGTCGGCACAAAGCCGATCCAGGATTTGCCGGTGTTGAGTTCGAGCGCCGCGCCGCTTTCATCGGTGAGCACAAGCGGTGCGTCGGCGTTCGACGACGTGCCTTTCGACCAGCGGATGTTCTGATACGTCCCGTTGGACACATACACGCCCGTACCGCTTTGCAGGTCCCAATCCACATGACCGCTTGACGAGCCGCTGACGCGCGACACGTCCGTATACAGCACCAGCACATTCGCGACCGCCATGGTCGTGCCGTTCGCATCCTTCATCTCCGAGGAATTCATATAATTGTAATAGAGCCCGTCCTCGGCGTTGTAGCGGAACGTGTGGGTATAATCATCTGAAAACTCTGCGAAAATGCTTGTGCACGCGCCCCCCGGCAGTGTGCGCTTTTCCGAAGCGAAGGTAAACGGCGCCGCATAGCCGTCCGCAAGCTCCTCACGGATCTCCATTTCGGTGATCGCCTCGATAATGTTTACGCCGGTGGTGTACGCGGTGTGCTCGCTGGCGACGTTGCGGGACTTGTCGCGCGCGAAATAGGCGCCGTCGTACATGCCGTCGATGTCGTCCACATCGTCGCTTTTTATGGTGTCATAGGCATAGGTGCTGCCGCCGAAGTGAACATAGATCGCGTCAAAGCCCTCGGCAAGCTCCACATAATCGTGCCGCGCGCTGCGCGTGGGGCCAACCTGGCTTGGAATATCCGCCGTATCGGCATACAGCCACATCATGCGTGTGATGCCGCCCTCGGCAAGCCCCTCGATCACGATATCGGGCGTGCTCAGACCCCACTGCGGGCGTGCCTGCGGAGAGTTTTCCACCATGATCGCCACGGGGCGCTTGCCGACCGCTTCGGCGCGTATTTCCTCCCCCGTCAGCGGGTTTGCGGGACCGGCGGCCGCCTCGGTCACGGGTGCGGTGGTCGTCTCGGCGGCAGGCTCTTTCTCCCCGCCGCAGGCGGAAAACGCCGTCAATGCCAAGGCGGCGCTCAAAAGCCCCGCCGTCAATTTCAATCCGAATTTTTTGCTCATTTCTCTGTTCCTGTCCTTTTTCTGCGCAATGTAAGTTTTCGTCTGTTTTTATATTGTAGCACATCCGGCCGAAAAAGGCAAAATAAAATCCGCGCAGCGCCGAAAATATGGGAGTCGGCACAAACCCGACTCCCATATCTTGTTAAAAATGCTAAGTTTCGTTTTATTCCGCGCGTTCGGCGGCACGCTCGGCAATGACCTTATCTGCCACGTCCTTCGGCGCCTGCTCATACCGCGTAAAGCTAAGCGTATAGCTGCCTCTGCCCGCCGTCACGGAGCGAAGCACCGTTGAGAAATCGCCCATTTCCGCCATGGGCACCTCGGCGGAAAGCTCCTGCATCTTGGGTTCTTCCGCAGGACCCATACCGAGCACCCTGCCGCGGCGCTTGGTGATGTCGCCCATAATATCGCCGAGATTATCGTCCGGCATGATCGCCGTCAGCGTGCCGATGGGTTCGAGAATCGCCACGTCGGCTTTGGGCATGGCGTTTTTGAACGCGAGGGATGCCGCCGTTTTGAACGCCATTTCCGAGGAGTCCACAGGGTGATAGGAACCGTCGTACAGCGTCGCCTTGAGCCCGACCATCGGGTAGCCTGCGGCGAAGCCCTTTTCCACACATTCGCGCAAGCCCTTTTCAACGGCGGGGAAGAAGTTCTTCGGTACGCTGCCGCCGACGACCGCAGTCTCAAACACCAGTTCGTCACTGTCGCACGGTTCAAATTTGATCCACACGTCGCCGTACTGCCCATGGCCGCCGGACTGTTTCTTATGCCGCCCCTGTGCCTCGACCGCCTTGCGGATGGTCTCGCGGTAGGCAACCTTCGGTACTTCGAGCGTCACATCTACGCCGAATTTGTTTTTGAGCTTTGAGACGATGACGTCCAAATGCTGCTCGCCCATACCCGAGAGCACCTGCTCGCGGGTCTCGGTATTGTTGGTATAGCGAATGGTCGGGTCTTCTTCCATCAGGCGCAGAAGCCCTGCGGCGACCTTTTCCTCCTCGCCCTTTTTCGTGACCTTGACCGCCATGGAAAGGCAGGGTTCGGGGAAATCGACGCCTTTTAAGACGCGGATGTTTTTCGGGTCGCACAGCGTATCGCCGGTCTTGACCTTGGCAAGCTTTGTGAGCACGCCGATGTCGCCTGCGATGATCTCTTTGGCATCCTCCTGCTTGGCGCCCTTGACGGTGATGATCTTGCCGATCTTTTCCGCTTCGCCCGTGCGCGGGTTATATGCCGCGCTGTCCGCAGTCAGCTTGCCGGACACGACCTTGAAAAAGGACATTTTTCCGACAAACGGGTCGGCGACGGTCTTAAAGCACACTGCCGCCAACGGACCTGCGACATTGCAGGGCAGGATCTCTTCTTCGCCGTTTTCATCCGCAGCATACTCACCCGCATACCCGTAGGCGCCGGGGGCGGACCACGCAAGCCCGTACAAGAGCTGGTCCACCGCCGCGGTCGTCAAGCCAGACACCGCATAAACAGGATAGATCGAGCCGTCAAAAATACCGATGCAAAGGCCCTTGAGGATCTCTTCGGGGGTGAACGCCTCGCCCTCGAAGAATTTTTCCATGAGCGCGTCGTCCGTGGTGGCGACCGCTTCCATAAAGGCGGAGGTCATATCCGCGATCACGGGGTCGTCGGGCAGTTCCACGCGCGTGGCCTTGCCGTCTTCATACGCATACGCCATGCCCGTCATGAGGTTGACATAGCATTTGACGAGGTTGCCCTCCATATAGGGAATAATGGTCGGGCACAGCTTGTTGCCGTAGACCTCCTTGAGCGCGTCAAAGGTCTTATAAAAGCTGCGGTGGTCGGAGTCCGTTTTGGTGATGGCAAAAAATTTCGCCGCGCCTTTTTTCTCCGCCGCCTTGAACGCCTTCATCGTGCCGACATCCACGCCGGAGCCTGCGGAAGTCACGATGAGCACGGCTTCCGCTGCGCGCACGGCTTCCGCGACGCCGCCCTCAAAGTCGAAAAGGCCGGGCGCGTCAATGATATTGAGCTTGGTGTTGTCCCATTCGATCGCCGCCATGGCGGAGGATACGGAGGACTTGCGGCGCTTTTCCTCTGCGTCAAAGTCGAGCACGGTGTTGCCGTCTGCCACACGCCCGAGCCGGTCGGTCGCCCCCGCGACATACAGCATCGCTTCGCAAAGCGTGGTCTTGCCCTTGCCGCCGTGCCCGACGACGGCAATGTTGCGGATATGTTCGGAAGAATAGGCTTTCATAAAAACGCCTCCTGTTTCAAAATCCCTGCCGCTATTTATTATATAAAAACGATAACAATTTCGACAAGTATGAGAAAATTGTAGCACATCTGCCCAAAAATAGCAATATGCTTTTTTTGCGGATTTCGGCACGGATTTTTTGGGGATTTTGCGCCTCTTGTCACTCCGGTATTCCATAATTTATCCGATGCTTTTGAGCGCCATATCGCGTCACACAGGGAACCTCCGGCGAGGGTTCCCCGGATGGAACAGTCCACCGGACCGTTCCATCTCCCCTCCTGCGCTTTTTAAGTGGAAAGGATTTCGCGTCCTGCTGGACGCGACCAAAGGCTCTGCCTTTGGAATCCGCGATTTTTTGTAAAAAATCGAGTAAAACTTTTCGTATCGCTCAAACGTGCACACTGCATAAAATCACATACAGTTTTTTACGCAATTTGCGCCGCGCGCCTTGCATTCGCGTCGGTTTCTTCGTATAATAGAAAAGAATGGGAGGGATCGTATGCCCCAACAACAGTTTGAAGCTTTACGAAAGCAATATCCCGTATTTTCTTATGACGATTACACGATCACACGCGCGGGCACGCGCGTGCGGCTGACCTTTCATTTTTCCGTAAAGGGGCTTTGCCGCTTTGCGCCGACGACCGAGATCGAAACGGAAAATCTGAACCTTTTAAACGACCCGGATTCCCCGCTTGCGCGCCGCGTGGTGTTCGCGCTGGGGATGACAGAGCTCGTCAGCTATTGGAAAGCCGCCTGCCCGAAACGCGTCGAGGTGCACTGCGGCGCACTTTCCGATGAGGACATTCATTTTTGGAAGCGCCTGTATTTCCGCGGGCTTTCGGAGTTTTTCTATCGAAACGGCATCGGGGCGACCGAGGACGATTTTATGGAGCTCGTCTCGGTCTGCAAGCACACGCCCAAAGCGGAGAATCCCCCTGCCTTTCGTTCGGCGGGGCTGCGGCTTGTCCCCGTGGGCGGCGGCAAGGACAGCTGCGTGACCGCTTCGCTCTTACACGGCGATCCCGAAAAGAACCGCTTTTTCACGGTCAACGACCAGAAAGCGCGCACCGATACGGTGCTGGCGGCGGGATACACGGAAAAAGAAATGGTGCGCGCCTACCGCACCATTGACCGCACACTTTTGGATCTAAACGCCAAAGGCTTTTTAAACGGGCACACGCCGTTTTCGGCGATCGTCGCCTTTCTTTCCTACTACTGCGCGTATCTCGTCGGGGCGACGGACATCGTGCTGTCGAACGAGGCGAGCGCGAACGAATCCAATATCGCGGGGACCGAAGTCAACCACCAATATTCCAAGTCTTACGATTTTGAATGTGATTTTGCCGCGTACTGCGCGCGGCGCCTCACGGATGAAATTCGATATTTCAGCCTGCTGCGCCCCTTCACGGAATTGCAGATCGCAAAACAGTTTGCCGCTTTGCCGCAGTACCATGAAACGTTCCGCAGCTGCAACCGCGGGAGCAAGCAGAATGTCTGGTGCGGCAAGTGCGCGAAATGCCTGTTCGTGTTTTCCATCCTTTCCCCGTTTATGGATTACGACCGCCTGTGCGGCATTTTCGGGGCGGATCTTTTGGATGACCGCGAGCTGCTTGCGGATTTTGAGGGCCTCTGCGGGTTTGCGCCCGTCAAGCCCTTTGAGTGCGTCGGTACGGCTTCGGAGCTCTGCGCCGCGCTGTGGATGACCGCCGAAAAACTGCAAAACGAAGGTCGCGCGCTGCCCGCGCTTTTGGCGCATTTCTGTGCGCGCGCGCAAAAACTTGTGGAAAATCCGCTGCAATATTGGAACGAACAGCACAATATCCCCGCCGAATTCCTGCCCGCCGTAAAGGAGATGTATCGCTTTGTTGCCGCCGATCGCTGAATACCTGCAAAACAAAACCGTGCTGCTCGTCGGCTTCGGGCGCGAAGGGCAGTCCTCCTACCGCTATATCCGCCGTTTTTTCCCCGAAAAGGAAATTGCTGTTGCCGACAAAAATCCCGTGTCCGTGGATGACCCGCATGTTGTCGTTTTCAGCGGCGCGGACTATCTTTCCCACATCCCGGACTTCGACGTGGTTCTCAAAAGCCCCGGCATTTCGTTTAAGGACGTGCGGGATGCGGGGCGTGCCGAGATCACCTGTCAGGTCGATCTGTTCCTGCGCTTCGCGCCCTGCCGCAAGATCGGCATCACCGGCTCGAAGGGCAAGACCACGACCTCGACGCTCATACACCTGTGTTTGCAAACGGCGGGAAAGGACAGCCGCCTGATCGGCAACATCGGCGTGCCCGTGTTCGAGGCGCTTGAGGAAGTTACGGAAAACAGCATTGCCGTCATCGAAATGTCGTCGCACCAGTTGGAGTTTACACACACGTCCCCCGAGGTCGCCGTCATTACAAATCTCTATGAGGAGCATTTGGAGCACTACCGCGGCGGATTTGCGGGCTATGCGCGGGCAAAGTCGCACATTGCGCTCTACCAGAAGGCGGGCGATCTGCTCATTTACAACGCGGATCAGGGCTTGGACACATTCGAGGGCATTGCCGGCACGCCTGCCGAAAAGCTGGGGATCCGCGCGGACGACGCCTTGCCTTTTGCCATCGCAAACGAACACCTTGCAGGGCGGCACAACCGCCAGGATGTGCTGTTTGCCCGCGCCGCCGCCAAGCGGTTCGGCGTGACGGACGAACAGGTTGAACGCGCCGTGCAAAGCTTTGCGGGCATCGAGCACCGCATGGAAAAGGTCGGCACGTTCCGGGGAATCACCTTTTACAATGACTGCATCGCCACCATCCCGCACGCCGTGCTGTGTGCGGTCGAGGCGATCGGCAACGTGGACACGCTCATTGTCGGCGGCATGGACCGCGGCATCTCTTACGCAGGCTTCGACCGCGCGCTTGCCGAAAGCGGGATCCGCAACATCATCGGCACGCCCGAAACGGGCTTTGCCGTCGTGCGCGCCGTGCAGGCGCTGAATCCCGAAAAGAACGCTGTCACCGCCGCCGATCTCGACGAGGCGGTGCGCCTTGCGTACCGATATACAGCAGCGGGGAAAAGCTGTCTGCTCTCCCCCGCCGCATCAAGCTATAACGTCTATAAAAACTTTGAGGAAAAGGGACGGCATTTCAAATTGCTCGTCAAACAATACGCAGATAAATAAGGGGGACACCATGAAAAAACTGCTCAGTTTTCTATTGACCGCCGTGCTGCTCTACGCGCTGTGCGTGCCCGCTTTTGCCCTGCAGATCTTTGTAAAAACGCCCACCGGCAAGCACATCTTTCTGGAGGTCGATCGGACAGACACAATTGATGACGTCAAAGCAAAGATCGAGGAAGAAGTCGGGACTCCCGCCGAACAACAGACCCTGATCTTCGCAGGGAAAACCTTAGAGGACGGCCATACCTTACAGGATTACAACATTCAAGAAGACAGCACCCTGCATATGCTCATCGACGAACAGGTTTATACCATAACGTTCGAGGACGGCAGCCCCGCCGCAGTAGATGCGCAGGTGGTCACGACCTTCGATGAAACAGATATTGCCTATACCGTGACCATCCCCGCCGATTTCTCGGTGGCGTGGGGCACGACCGCTCCCATTGATGCAGGATACACAGTGGAAACCAAACTCGGCATCGGGCAGCAGCTGAACGTGTCGGTCACGCCCGAGGGCGAACGGCTGTTCACAAATGCAGAAGCCCAGGCGGCGGGCTACGCGGGGATCGCATATTCCGCGCTCACAAACGCCAGCCAAACCTTCCCCGCCGTGACAAACGGCGCGCAGGATTCCGCCGCCGTCACCTTTTCGATCGCACAGGCGGCGTGGGACGCCGTACCCGTTGGGGCATACCGAACCACATTGATCTACACCGTAGAGGCCGCATAGCGTTTTACAGCATAGCCGACAGCAGCAAGACCTCCTGCGTCTCCTGCCAAAGCGCGTCAAACTCCGCCTGCGTCTCCGGCTCGGCGGCGCGCACGGCGGACAGCTCAAACGCGGGTGCGCCGCAGTCGGCGGAAAACCATTCGGGGAAGCTCCCGCAGGAAAGCGGCGGCGTTTTTGCAGACAGCGTATACTCCCCTGCCGCAGCGAGGATGCGCGCCATCAGCGGCACATCGTCGTTGGTCGCAGGCGAGACGGGCGTGCTCCCGAAAATGCGCCCGCCCGTGCCGTGCAGCAAAATGCCGTGCCGGAACGGCGTGCTGCGGCAAAGGCGCACGAGCGCCTGCGTTTCCGCTTCGCTTTCGGGGGCGGGGCCCGCATATACCGTGTCCCCGTCTGTTTTGGCGCCGGCTGTCTGAAACGGGTACGGCGTATGGCAGAAAGCAAAATTGTGCTCGATATGTACCCCGCGCGCATTGGCGCACCAGTGCGAATAATCCTCCGTGCCCGCGCGGCTCACCATGCCTGCGTAAGTTCCCGCGCCTAAGGGACCCGCCCGGCGGATCTCCGGCGCATCCGGGTTCAAGCACGGCACGATCACCACGCGCCTGCCGCGCAGGGACTTTCGCAGCTTTACACCGCAAAGTGTGCCGTCGTGCGCCGTCGCGTGGCAGATCCGCTCAAAGAAGCGGTATAAAAGCAGGCTCTGCACACCGTCCGCACCGGAAAGCCCCGACACGAACAAAACCGATTCTCCGGACGCATCGCCCGCAGACAGCGCAAAGATCGCGCGCTTCGAGACCGTCCTGCCGAGCACCGAAACGGCGGCAAACGGATACTTATTCAGCAGCTGTGCGCAAAGCCGCTTGGCATATGGGTAAGTAAAAGGTTCGTACTCGACCGACATACAAAACTCCAACTTTCTGGCGATAACTTGTGGGGCAAGTCCCACATTTCACATATATGCAAAGGAGGCCGCAATTAGTATGGATCTGACGGAAAAAACGCTCGGCAAATCCTACATTTACAAAGGACGCATTATCAATATGCGCGTAGACGACGCTATGCTTCCCGACGGCAGGACTGCAAAGCGTGAGGTCGTCGAACATCCGGGCGGCGTATGCATTGCCGCGCTGACCGAACAAGAGGAGCTTTTGTTTGTTGAACAGTTCCGTTACCCTTACGGCGAGGTCGTTCTCGAGCTGCCCGCCGGCAAGCTCGAATACGGCGAAGACCCGTTGGAAGCGGGCAAGCGGGAACTGCAGGAGGAAACGGGCGCCGCCGCAAAGGACTATCGATCCCTCGGGAAGCTGTATCCCACGCCCGGCTACTGCGGCGAGATCATCCACCTGTATCTGGCAACGGACCTCACCTTTTCGGCGCAGCACCCCGATGACGACGAATTTTTAGAGCTGCGCCGCATCCCGCTTGAAAAAGCTTTTCAAATGGTCATGGAAAATAAAATCGCCGACGCGAAAACGCAGGTCGGCATCTTAAAAACCTATCAGCTGGTACGGGAGGGCTTGGTATGATTTTAGTGCTCGCTTCCGCTTCGCCGCGCCGCGCGGACATCCTGCGGCAGGGCGGGTATTCGTTCGTGACGCGCGTTTCACAAGCAGATGAGAACATACCCGCAGCGCTTTCCCCCGCCGCGGCGGTGCGCCGTTTGGCACGCCGCAAGGGACAGGCGGTGGACTGCGGCCCCGGCGAGGTGGTGCTGGCCGCCGACACGGTGGTCGTCTGCGCCGGGCAGATCTTAGGCAAGCCCGAAAACGACGCGGATGCCACACGGATGCTGCGCCTGCTCTCCGGGCGCACGCACCATGTTTACACAGGCGTTTACATCACGGACGGTTCGCGCGAGACGCTGTTTTACGAACGCAGCGCCGTCACCTTCTACCCACTCTCGCCTTCGCAGATCGAAACGTATGTGCGCACACGCGAGCCGTTGGACAAAGCGGGCGGATACGCCATTCAGGGGCGCGGGGCGCTGCTGGTGCGCCGCGTGGCCGGGGATTATCTGAATATCGTTGGGCTGCCGCTTGCGCGCACGGCGCGGGAGCTTGAGGCGTTTGGGTTCTGAGAAAGGAAGTTGAAAGCATATGAAAACCGGGCTTGTGCTGGAGGGCGGCGGGATGCGCGGCATCTACACCGTCGGGGTGTTGGACGCGCTTTTGGACAACGATGTGCATTTTGATTACTGCATCGGTGTTTCGGCGGGCGCGGGCAACGCGGTCTCGTACCTATCGGGGCAGCGCGGCAGAGGGCTTCGCGTCAACACGCAGTATGTCAAAGATAAGCGGTATATCGGCATCGACCCGATTCTCCACAAAAAGTCCGTATTCGGGCTGGATTTCATCTACGACACCATCCCGCAGGAACTCGATCCCTTTGACTATGATGCGTTTTTCCGCGATAAAACGGAATTCTACACCGTTGTGACCGACGCCGAAACGGGCGAGGCGGTGTATTTCGGCAAAGACAAGCTCGTCGGCACGGATTTCACCCCGCTGAAGGCCTCGGCGGCGCTGCCGATGTTCACGCCGCCCGTGGAATTCGAGGGGCGCAAGTATTTTGACGGCGGCGCGGCGGACAGTATCCCCGTCGAGCGCGCGCTGAAAGACGGCTGCGACCGCCTTCTGATCGTGCGCACGAGACCGCGCGATTATGTTAAAAAGCCCGAATCCCTGCGGCACGTGTATACGCGCGTGCTGCGCGAGTATCCGAACATGATCACGACGCTCGACACACGGCACCTGCGCTACAACGAATCCCTGCGGCTGTGCCGTGAACTGGAGGAGGCGGGCAAAGCGGTCGTCATTGCGCCCGAATATCCGCTTTCCGTGGATAAGTTCAGCACCGACACCGAAAAACTCGAGCACTGCTATTACGAAGGGCTGCGCGACGCCAAGCATGTCATGGCGGATATTTTGCGGCTTTTGGGGAAATAATGGTTTTGACGGGATGCTCCTGCGGGCATCCCGTTGCTTCTTAAGCTGCCGGGAAAATCCTTGAATACATTTGACATCGGGTGGGTAATACCTTATAATAAACAGATAATATGAATGTCATAATATGGAAAAGAAGGGCTTTTTGGATATGCAGTTTGCCGAACGTGAATTTTTACCCGTCATTTTGGGCGCGGACATCACCGCCTATTCGCTCGCTCGCAGCTTTCATGAGGAATACGGCGTAAAATCGCTGGTTTTGAGCATGGCAAGGGGCGGCTATATCGCCAATTCCGACATCATCGAAAACCGCGTGTTCCCCGGCCTTGAAAACAAGGAGGTGCTCATCGAGCACCTTTTAGAGGTCGGCAGGGAATTTGAGGGGAAAAAGAAGCTGATCGTGCTCGGCTGCGGGGACTGGTACGTCCGCGCGCTCATCGAGAGCAAGGCGGTTTTGGAACCTTTCTACATCGTTCCCTACATCAACGAAGACCTGCTCAACGAGATCGTTTTGAAGGACAAGTTCTACGAGATCTTTGAGGAACTGGGGCTCGACTACCCCAAGACCTATGTCTACGAATGCGGCAAGGAAAACGACCTGCAATTTGACTTTGACTACCCCGTTATCGCCAAGCCTGCAAACAGCGCGAAATACCACTATGCGAAGTTCCCCGGCAAGCGCAAGGTGTTCAGTTTTGACGACGAAGCGTCTTTGCGCGAGATGCTCGGCAATTTAGAGCAGTCGAGCTATGACTACAAATTCCTCATTCAGGACAAGATCCCCGGCGATGACACCTATATGCGCGTTTTGACCTGCTACTGCGACCGCAATTCGAAGGTTCGTTTCGCGGCGCTCGGGCGCACGCTTTTGGAGGACCACACGCCGACCGCCATCGGCAACCCCGTTGCGATCATCAACGAGGTCAACCCCGACATCGTAGCGGCGGCGACCAAGTTCTTAGAGCACATCGGCTATGTCGGCTTTGCAAATTTCGACATCAAATACGACCGCCGCGACGGGAAATACAAATTCTTTGAGATCAATGTGCGCTTGGGACGCAGCAACTTCTATGTGACGGGCAGCGGCTTCAACGCCGTTAAGTGGATCGTAGACGACTACATCTACGACAATCTGCCCGAATACACCGTGGCGGACAACATCTGCCTTTACACGGTTGTGCCCAAGGGCGTGATCATGAAGTATGTATCCGACCCGGAATTAAAGGCACAGGCAAAGGCGCTTTATAAGGCGAAAAAGGTTTCGTCGCCGCTGTTTTACAAAGCGGACAAAAATCTCAAGCACCGCTTTTACGCAACGGCAGCGTTCTTCAATCAATACCGTAAATTCAAGAAGTACTTTTAAGACGGAGAAGGGTTTTCCATGCAGGAAAAAGTTTTGGGCGTGCTCGGCGGCGTAGGTCCTTTGGCGACTGTCTATTTTGCCGATCTCGTCATCAAGATGACCGAGGCGAAGACCGATCAGGAGCACATTCCCATGGTCATTTTGAACCATGCGTCCATCCCCGACCGCACGGCGTATATTTTGGACAACTCCAAGCCCGACCCCCTGCCCGTGATGATTGCAGATGCAAAACGCTTGCAGCAGGACGGGTGCAGCTGTATTGTCATCCCCTGCAACACGGCGCACTACTTTTACGACGCCATGCAGGAAAGTGTGGGCATCCCCATTCTCAATATTTTGGAGGAGACCGTCTCCTATGCCGAAAAAACCGTGCCGAATTTACGGTGCATCGGCATCCTTGCGACGGAGGGCACGGTTGTTTCGGGCGCGTACCAAAGCGTTATCCAAAAGCACAATCTCGACTACCGCCTGCCTGCCAAGGAGGATCAGGCTTCGCTGATGCACATCATCTATGACCAGGTCAAGGCGGGCGAGAAGGCAGATATCTGCGAATTTTTGCGCATCGTCGGTGCGCTTAAAAAAGCAGGCTGCGACGCGGTGGTGCTCGGCTGCACGGAATTGTCGATCATCCGCAAGGATTTTGCGCTCACGCAGCCCGACATCGTGGATTCCATGGAATGCTTAGCGCGCGCGAGCATCCTGTTCTGCGGCAAAAAAATCAAGGAACCGAGCTGACGGTTCCGTCAACATAACGAGGTAAACGGACTATGTGCGGATTTGTAGGCTTTCTTAACGATACGCCCGATACAACAAAAAATGAAGCGGTGGTGCGCGCTATGGCGGCGCGCATTACGCACCGCGGGCCCGATCAGGAAGACTATTATGTAGACGATAAGGTGTCGCTGGGCTTTCGCAGACTGAGCATCATCGACCTTGCCGGCGGCAGCCAGCCCATTACGAACGAGGACGGCACAAAGGTGCTTGTTTTCAACGGTGAAATTTACAACTTCCAGCCTCTGCGGGAAAAACTGCTCGAAAAAGGGCATGTCTTTAAGACCCGCACCGACTCCGAGGTGCTGCTGCACGGCTACGAGGAATGGGGCAAAGACCTGCTTATGAAGCTGCGCGGCATGTTCGCCTTTGTCATTTGGGACAAAGCGGAAAACCGCCTGTTCGGCGCGCGCGATATTTTCGGGATCAAGCCGTTTTTCTATTATTTAAACGAGGGAAACTTTCTGTTTGCCTCCGAAATCAAGGCTTTTCTCAACAACCCGCTGTTCAAAAAGGAGCTCAACGAGGAACGCCTGCCCGAATACCTGTGCTTCGAGTATATCCCGAATACGGAAACGCTGTTCAAGCACGTCTACAAAATGGAGCCGGGCGCCTATTTCACCTGGCAGGACGGGCGCTTTGAGACGGCGCGCTATTACACGCCCGAATACGACATCGACAATGAAAAGTCCCTTGCCGAGTGGGAAACGCTGATCGACGAGACGTTCCGCGGCTCGACCGCCGCGCACGGCATCGCCGATGTCGAGGTCGGCTGCTTCCTTTCGAGCGGCGTGGATTCGAGCTACGTCGTGCACGAAATGGCAAAGCGCAACCGCGTGCGCACCTTTTCCGTAGGCTATGCCGAGGAAAAATATTCGGAGCTTGCCTCTGCCGAGGAATTTGCCAAGACCGAGGGCGTGCTGAATTTTACGAAGAAAATCACGGCACAAGAGTATTTCGACGCCACGCCCGCCGTACAGTATTATATGGACGAACCGCTGCCGAACCCCTCTGCCATTGCGCTGTATTTCCTCGCGAAATTGGCAAGCGAGCAGGTCAAGGTCGTGCTTTCCGGCGAGGGGGCGGACGAACTGTTCGGCGGCTACCACTATTACCGTGAACCGCTTGACTTTGAGAAGTACATGCGTTTGCCGCTGTCCCTGCGCCGCGCTTTGGCGGGGCTTGCATCTAAAATGCCGAATTTCCACGGCAAGCGCTTTTTGATGCGCGGGCAGTTCCCCATTGAAAAACGGTACATCCGCAACAATTATGTCTACCGCCATGCCGAGGTAAATAAGGTTCTGGCACAGCCCGTGGACGCGCCCGACCCTTCTGCATTCACCAAGCCCTATTTTGACGAGGTGAAAAATGAAGATGACATCACCAAAATGCAGTATGCGGATATCCGCACCTGGCTTGTACAGGATATTCTCGTTAAGGCCGACCGTATGAGCATGGCGAATTCGCTGGAGCTGCGCGTACCCTTCCTTGACCGCGAGATGCTGCGGCTTGCGCTGCAGATCCCCTCGAAATACCGTGTCGACCAAGAGACGACCAAGGTCGCCCTGCGCGGCGCGGCGGCAAAGCAGCTGCCCGAAAAAACGGCAAAAATGCGCAAAACCGGCTTCTTAACGCCGCTCAACGACTGGCTGCGCCGTGACGAATTTTACGCGCGCGTCAAAGAAACATTTGAAAGCGAGACCGCAAAGCGTTTTTTCAATACGGACTTTATTCTGAAGCTTCTCGACGACCACAAGGCCGGTACGGCGCACAACATGAAAAAAATCTGGTCGATCTACTGCTTCTTGCTCTGGTACGAAGCCTATTTCATTCAAAACTGACCGCTGCACGACAAGGGGGGCGCTTTATGAAGATCATCGACATTTCCAACGACCTGCTCACGGCGGAGGTCTATGCAGGCGACCCCGTGCCCGAGCTGCACACGCTCAAATCCTTGGAAAACGGCGACCGCTACAACCTCAACGCCCTGTACGCCGGGCTGCATAACGGCACGCACATCGACGCGCCGCTGCATTTTCTCGACGGCGGTGCGGACGCCGCACAGATCCCTTTAGACGTGTGCATCGGCCCCTGCCGCGTTTTGGAGGTCACGCCCGGCATCATCACGGGCGAGGTCGTGGAAAATTCCTTCCCGCGCGGGTGCGAGCGGCTGCTTTTGAAATCCTCGGGCAAAGCGTTCATCCACGAGACCGCCGCGCAGGCGATGACCTATTACGGCTGTAAACTCGTGGGTACGGATGCATTGAGCATCGACCCCGATTACGACGAGACCGGGGCGGCGCACTGCGCGTTCCTGCGGGAGAACGTTGTGATCTTAGAGGGGCTCAACCTCGCGTCGGTGCACAACGGGGAATATTTTCTGATCGCGCCGCCCGTCAAAATCGGTGAAGCGGAAGCGGCGTTTACACGCGCCGTGCTCGTTTCGGATTATATTTTTTGGAGCGGCAAATCCCCGCTCGCCTGAGAAGAAAGGGACAACGCAACGCTTATGCAACAAATCGTTATCATCGGCGCGGGTCCGGCAGGGCTGACGGCAGGGCTTGAGCTCCTGCGCCGCGCGCCGCAGCAATACGCGGTCACGATTCTGGAAGCGAGCAGCGCTTTGGGCGGCATCTCGCGTACGGTCGTGCATAACGGCAACCGTATGGACATCGGCGGTCACCGCTTTTTTTCGAAGGATGCACGCGTCAACGCCTTTTGGGAAAGCCTGCTGCCCACGCAGGGTGCGCCGGCTTTGGATGACCGCCTTTTGAACCGCCAAAAAGCATGTTTGCCCGGCGGCCCCGACCCTGAAAAAACGGACAACGTCATGCTGCTGCGCGACCGCGTTTCGCGCATATACTATCTCGGTAAATTCTTTGATTATCCGATCTCCGTAAAACCGCAGACCTTCCGCAATCTCGGGCTTGCGCGCACCATACGTGCAGGTTTGGGATATTTTGCCGCGTGCGTCAAAAAACGGCCGGAAACTTCACTTGAAAATTTCTACATCAACCGCTTCGGACGGCCTTTATATGAAATGTTTTTCGAGGACTACACCGAAAAGCTTTGGGGGCGGCATCCGTCCGTCATTTCCGCCGACTGGGGCGCGCAGCGCGTCAAGGGGCTTTCTGTTGCGGCGGTGCTCAAAAACGCCTTGGGGCTTGAACGCAAGACGCGCGAAACGTCGCTCATCGAACAATTCAAATACCCAAAATACGGCCCCGGCCAGCTTTGGGAGCGCGCGGCGGCGGAATTTCAGGAACGCGGCGGGCGCTTGGTGCTGCAAAGCCGCGTGACGGCGCTACAAGCAGAAAACGGGCAGCTTTCGGCGGTGTGTGCCGAAGAGCGCGACGGGCAAAAAACGTATCCCGCCGACTTTGTGCTCTCCTCCATGCCCCTTTGCGAGCTGGTCGCGGCGCTGCAGGGCATCGCTGTACCAGACAGCGTGCAGACTGCGGCGGCGGGGCTTCCCTACCGTGATTTTGTGACGGTCGGGCTGCTGGTGCGGCGGCTTCGCCCGAAAAACGAAACGTCCATGCGCGCGCTCGGCACATTGATCCCCGACTGCTGGATCTATGTGCAGGATCGGGGCGTCAAGCTCGGGCGTGTACAGATCTTCAATAACTGGTCGCCCTATATGGTCAAAAATCCGCAGGATACGGTCTTTGTGGGGCTCGAATATTTTTGCCGCGAGGGGGACGATTTTTGGAATTCGGATGTCAAAACGCTTGCCGCACGCGGGCGGGACGACCTTGTGAAAATCGGCCTTCTGGACGAAAATGAGCCGATTTTGGACAGCCACTGCGAAAAAGTCCCGAAAGCCTATCCGGCATATTTTGATACGTATGCAGAGCTCCCGCGCGTGCGCGGCTTTTTAGACGGGCTTTGCAATCTTTACTGCATCGGGCGCAACGGGCAGCACCGCTACAACAACATGGATCACTCCATGCTGACCGCGTTCACCGCCGTTGACGGCATTATAAGCGGCGATCCGGACAAAACAGCGGTGTGGAGCGTCAACACAGAGCAGGTGTACCACGAAACGAAAGCAGGCGGGGATGCATGAATAAAAAGCAGGAAACCGCGCCGCAGTCGCGCTGCGACATGTGCGCTTATTATGATTACGACGAGGAAACCGAGCAATACGTGTGCGAGATCGACCTCGACGAGGACGAAATGCAAAGCTTCCTTTCTTACAGCACGCAGAACTGCCCGTATTTCCGTTTTTATGAAGAATACAAAATGGTCGAGAGGCAAAACTGATACTGCTATGCGGCATACAGACAGGAGGCATTTCAGATGGATCTTTGTGCAGCAATGATTTTCGGGGGAACGAGCGCAGCACAGCCGATTTTGTTTAAGCCTGCGCTTTTGTGGGTGCTTGAGGCGGTGCGCGACTGTAAGATCGAGGATCTTACGGTATTGACGGCAAATACGGAAGTGCGTGCCTTAGCGGAGAACGCGGGAACAGATTGCCTGGCGCCGGAAAACGATGCGGATAATATTTGCACGGCGGCGCTTCGTGTTCTCGCACAAGAACAGCCGCGTGACATTCTGTTGCTGCGCGGCGATATGCCGCTTATGCATGAACTGTTTATCTGTGCGGCATATGATACACATCAAAAAAATGAAAACGATATGACTGCGTTCTGCTGCCCGCGCGAGGGCGGCGCGCTGCTTGCCGCGTGGGTGCGCCGGTCGGCGCTTGTAAGCGCGGCGGCAAATGCCCCGCTTACAAGTGACGGCTGCCCGCTTGTGCGGCTGTCGGAAATTTTGCAAAAGGCGGGCGGCAAGGTGCAGACGCTGGAAGCGTCGTTCCCGGAGGCCGCGCTTTGCGCCGACACGGCGCGCAGCCGCAACACGATCACTGCCTATGCGCGGCGCAATATTTTAGAAGCGCTTTTGGACACGGGCGTGGAGATCCCCTCTATGGACGGCGTGCTGGTCGGCCCCGACGTGACCGTCCAAGCAGGGGCAACGCTGCTGCCCGGCACGATCTTACGCGGGCGCACGACGGTGGGCGCAGGTTCTGTCTTGGGACCAAATACGCTCATAGAGGACAGCGAGATCGGCGAAAACGCTATCTTAAACAGCACGCAGTGCTACCGTTCCCGCGTGCTTGGCGGCGTGAACATCGGGCCGTTCGTGCACATCCGCCCGAATTCCGTCGTCGGCGAAAACGTGCACTTGGGCAACTTTGTAGAGGTCAAAAACTCCAATATTGACACAGGCACCAAGGTCTCGCACCTGACCTATGTCGGCGATTCCGACGTCGGCAAACGCGTCAACTTCGGCTGCGGCACGGTCACGGTCAACTATACGGGCAAAGCGAAGTTCCGTACCACGATCGGCGACGACGCTTTTATCGGCTGCAATACGAACTTGGTTGCGCCCGTAAAGGTGGGCGACGGCGCGTACACCGCTGCGGGTTCCACCATCACGGAGGACGTGCCCGCCGACGCGCTGGGCATTGCGCGTGCACGGCAGGTCAACAAGGAAGGCTGGAGCCGCCGCTTTTTGGCGGATAAAAAGTAACGCCCAAGGCGTTTGAGAGGTAGCAAACCGCTATGCTGTTTCGAAGAAAAACAAAACCCGCGCCAACGAGCGGCGCGCCGGAATTTTTGATCGTAGGGCTTGGAAACCCCGGTGAAAAATACAGCTTCACCCGCCACAATGCGGGCTTTTTGTGCGTGGATCTGCTTGCAGAACAAAACGGGTTTTCCCTAAAGCGTCTCAAATTTCGTTCGCTGACGGCGGATACAACGCTTGCCGGGCACCGCTGTCTGGTGCTCAAGCCGCAGACCTTTATGAACAATTCGGGTGAAGCGGTGCGCGACGCCGCCGCATTCTATAAGATCCCGCCCGAGCGCATTTTGGTGATCTTTGACGATGTTTCGCTGGATGTCGGGCGGCTGCGCATCCGCCGCAAAGGTACGGACGGCGGGCACAACGGGCTGAAAAGCATCATTTACCACTTGAACAGCGATGCTTTTCCCCGCATCAAGATCGGCGTCGGCAAAAAGCCGCACCCCGATTACGACCTTGCCGACTGGGTGCTTTCAAGCTTCAAGACAGACGAGCAGCCCCCCTTAAAGGCGGCGCTGGAGCGCGCCTGCGAGGCCGTACCGCTGATTTTGGACGGCAAGATCGACGAGGCGATGAACCGCTGCAATTCCTAACCGCATTTGAATAGATAGAATTTAACTATACAGGTACATAGACAGAACGGGAGACAAATTTTAACTATGTCGGGATTTCAAGAACCGCTTAAAGCCTCGCCCGAGTATCAGGCGCTTTCCCTTGCCGTAAAAAAACGGCGGCTGCCGCTCGGTGTCTTGGGGCTTGCGGGCACGCAAAAAGCACACCTGACAGCTACGCTCTGCGGAGAACTCGGCCGCAGGGCGCTGCTTCTGCTGCCCGATGAGGCGACGGCGACCAAGCTGACCGAGGATTTACAGACTTTTGGGCTGCGTGCGTTTCTGTACCCTGCGCGCGAATTTGCGTTTCACACGGAGACCGAGAGCCGGTCACACGAATACGAGCAGCGCCGGCTGCGGGCGCTTACCGCCATGCTGGACGGCACGGCGGATGTCGTGGTGTGCTCGGCGGAGGCCGCCGTACAGCGCACCGTGCCGCCCGAAATTTTGCGCCGCCACGCGCTCACGCTTAAAAAAGGAGCGGATCTCCCGCTTTCGACTTTACTCGAAACCCTGACGGCAAGCGGTTATGAGCGCTGTGACGCGGTGGAGGGCGTGGGGCAGTTTTCCGTGCGCGGCGGCATTGCGGACATCTTTTCGCCGGGCAACGACACCCCCGTGCGCATCGAATTTTTCGGCGATACGATCGAAAGCATTTCCTGCTTTGACGTGCAAAGCCAGCGCCGCACAGCGCGTTTGGATGAATTCTCTTTGATGCCCGGCACCGAGGTGCTGCTACCGCCTGCGGAAGAACTGGCGCAGAAAATCGAAGCCCTCGCCGCTTCGTTAAAAGGCAAGCACGCGGCGAAGCAGAAAGAGACGCTGTATAACGATGCAGACCGCCTGCGCGGCGGTGCGAATTTCGGCTCTGCCGACAAATACCTGCCGCTGATCTATGACGAGACGGCGACTGTGTTTGACTATTTGGAAAAAGACGGTCTTTTGTTCGTGTGCGAGAGCGCGAACTGCCGCGAGCGCGCCGCGAACGCCGTCAAGCTGCTGTTGGAGGACATCAAGGCGCTGTTCGAGGAAGGCACGCTTTGCAAGGGGTTAGATGATTTTTATCTATCCGAAGCAGAGCTGTTCAAGCTGTATGAGGACAAGGGCGCGCTGTATGTGGACAACTTCGCACGCGGCAGCTTTGACACACCGGTTAAAGAACTCATCACCTTTACGGCAACACAGCTCCCCGTCTGGAACGGCAAGCTGGATGTCCTGTTAGAGGACATTTCGCCCATTCTGCAAAAGGACGCCACGGTCGTAGTGTTCGGCGGTACGGGAAAATCTGCTAAAACACTGTCGGAAGACCTGTCTGCCGAGGGGCTTACGGCGGTATACTTCCCCCTTGTGCCGAACGAATTCCCGCACGGTATGGTGACCGTCCTGCCCGGCGCGCTTTCGGGCGGCTTTTGCTACCCGCACGAGAAATTCTATGTGTATACCTACGGCAAGACGCGCCTGCAGGCGGGGAAGCGTTCCCGCGCGCGCTTTAAGCAGGGGCAGGGGCTGCACTCGCTCGACGACCTGAAAAAAGGCGATTATGTGGTGCACGCCGCACACGGCATCGGGATCTTTGACGGCATCCAGAAGTTAGAAGTCGGCAAGATCACGAAAGATTACATCAAAATTCGGTATGCGAAGGGCGATGTGCTGTATGTGCCCGTCACCCAGCTTGATTTGGTTTCCAAATACATCGGCCCGCACGAGGAGACGGGGCGCACCGTCAAGCTCAACCGCATCGGCGGCACGGAGTGGGAAAAGACCCGTTCGCGCGTGCGCAGTGCGGTCAAGGATATGGCGGATCAGCTCATTGCGCTGTACGCGAAGCGCCAGAGCATTCAAGGGCACGCCTTTTCACCGGATATCGACATGCAAAACGACTTTGAACGCCGCTTTCCCTATGACGAAACGGTCGATCAGCTGCGCGCGGTGGATGAGATCAAGGGCGACATGGAAAAGCCCTACCCCATGGACCGCCTGCTGTGCGGCGACGTGGGCTTCGGCAAGACGGAGGTCGCGCTGCGCGCCGCGTTCAAATGCGTGGCGGACGGCAAGCAGTGCGCCGTGCTCGTGCCGACGACGATCCTCGCGCTCCAGCATTACCGCACGATCCTCAACCGCTTCGAGGGCTTTCCCGTCAACGTAGAAATGATCTCGCGCTTTCGTACCCCGCGCCAGCAGGAAAAGATCTTAAAAGACCTGCGGCGCGGCAGTATAGATCTCATCGTCGGCACGCACCGTCTCGTCTCCAAAGACGTGCAGTTCAAGGACTTAGGGCTGTTGATCGTGGACGAGGAACAGCGCTTCGGCGTGGCGCAGAAAGAAAAGCTCAAGGAGCTGTTCCCTGCGGTAGACGTGCTGACGCTTTCCGCAACGCCCATCCCGCGCACGCTGAACATGGCGATGACCGGCATCCGCGACATGTCCGTGATCGAAGAAGCCCCGCAGGACCGCTTCCCCGTGCAGACCTATGTATTGGAATACGACATGGGGATCTTGGTACAGGCGATGGAAAAGGAGCTTCGGCGCGGCGGGCAGGTGTATTTTCTGCACAATCGCGTAGAAACCATCGAAAAGCGCGCGGGCGAAATTTCCGCACTGCTGCCGGATGCGCGCGTCGCTGTGGCGCACGGCAAAATGCCGGAAGAAAAGCTCAGCGACATCTGGCGCAGGCTTTTGGAGGGTGAAATCGACATCCTTGTATGCACCACGATCATCGAAACGGGCGTGGATGTGCCCAACTGCAATACGCTTATCATTGAGGACGCAGACCGTCTCGGTCTTGCACAGCTCCACCAGATCCGCGGGCGCGTCGGCAGAAGCACGCGGCGCGCGAGCGCCTATTTCACGTTCACGCGCGGCAAGGAGCTTTCCGACATCGCAGCGCGACGGCTTTCGGCGATCCGCGAATACACGGAATTCGGCTCGGGCTTTAAGATCGCCATGCGCGATCTCGAGATCCGCGGTGCAGGCAGTGTGCTCGGCGCGCAGCAGCACGGGCATATGGAGGCCGTCGGCTATGACATGTATTTGCAGCTTTTAGGCGAGGCAGTCAGCGAGGAAAAGGGCGAGAAAAGCCCCGTGCGCCAAAAGGAATGCCTCATCGACATGCAGGTGGACGCGCACATTCCCGAGCATTACATCGACAGCCTACCGCAGCGGCTTGCGATCTACCGCCGCATTGCGGACATCCGATCCGAAGAGGACGCCGCCGATGTGCGCGACGAGCTGCGCGACCGCTTCGGCGAGATCCCGCGCTCTGTAGAGGGCTTGATGGACATTTCCCTTCTGCGCAATGCAGCGGCGGCAAAGGGCATTTACGAGATCGGGCAGAAAGGGCAGGCCATTCTCCTGTATGTCAAGGAGCTCGATACTTCGATGGTGCTGACCCTTTCGGGCGCGATGCGCGCGCGTGTTTCCGTGGCGGACTTCGGCAAAAAGCACATCGCCGTGAAAATGGCGGAGAACCAGCAGCCGCTCGACACTCTGCGCGAAATTTTCAGCTATCTGACGATTTAAAAGGTGGTGGAAGCGGTGCGCATATTGCTTTGCCCGGATTCGTTCAAGGGCTGCCTTTCTGCACAACAGGTCTGCGCGGCGCTTGCCGCCGGCGTGTATGATGCGCAGCCGGGCGCAGACGTTTTGCAAGCGCCCCTTTCCGACGGCGGCGAGGGCTTTGCGGTCTCGGCGGCGGCGGTGACGCACGGCGCTTTACACGCCTGTGCGGTACAAGACGCATATTTTCATAAAAAGCAGGCGCACTTCGCCGTCTCCCCCGACGGCACGACCGCTTACATCGAAACGGCACAGGCGGGGGTCATACAGGGGATAGATAAAAATGATCTGCACAAAAAAAACGCCTCCACATAC
>ERZ1090861.81-NODE-81-length-60349-cov-11.088035_pt1 | contig 60349 bp, 62 predicted proteins | sample MGYA00478482_ERZ1090861 | MGnify/ENA primary metagenome ERZ1090861 (study PRJEB33644, sample SAMEA5815744) | chicken gut metagenome | biome: Chicken; feature: Gastrointestinal Tract; material: Caecum | place: Ireland | collected 2019-01-01 | study: A study of the... | reverse complement strand
CGCTGTGCGAATGGCATCACAGATTTCTTTTTCTCTGAACATCTCATTTCCTCCGCTTTTTCTTTACATACAGGACGTGCCCCTCAACCACATGGGCGCACTTTTTGATTTTGATGTCCCGGCGCTGCTGGCTGAGTAAGGCGGCCTGATAGCCGTCCTCAGTGAGAAACAGCCGCATTTCATCGCCGGGGCTGCCGTAGGTGCAGGGGCGCAGGACGGAAAACTCGATCATCCAGCGGGTATTGTCCCGAAAACGCTCCACGGCAAGAATGTTGTGTCCTTTCAGCTCGCGGGCTGAAATATCCCTCATAGGCAACTCCTCTCTCAGCGTTCATGCTGTTGCTGGCGCTTGCGCTGCCACTGTTCCAGCAGCTTGATAATGGTCTCCTGCATCCGGGCGGGGGTGTAGCTCCTGGGAAAATACTTGCGCAGGGTGTCGCTGGTGAAGGTGATCTTGTCCAGGTCGCTTTTCTTTTCTTCCCCCATGATGACCCGCATCATGTCGAGGGTCAGGTGGCCCTCCTGGCTGTACTTTTTCAGCCGCTGGGCCTGGGAGAGCGACGGCGTGGCCTGTTCGCTGTCCATCGCGTCCAGAAGCTGCGTCTGTTCCTCTTTTTTGAGGAAAGACAGCTCATAGGCCGGGTTGAAGGCGATTTTCTTCTCATCCACCATGTCCAGCAGTTCAGGAATCAGCTCCGTCAGGCGGATAAATCTTTTGATTTGCGATTTACTATCAGGACTGTTCTCTGCGATTTTCTCTGCGGCGGTCAACTTCGGCCCAACTTGGGCCGAAGTTAAATCCGTTCTCGCCCCCTGGTGCTTGATGGCCTCCAGCTTCATTTTGTAAGCAAAAGCCCGCTCGCTGGGGAGCAGACTTTCCCGCTGCAAATTGCTGTCAACCATGATAATGGTGGCCTGGTCATCGTCCAGATCCCGGACAATAACCGGCATGGTATCCTTGCCAGCCAGTTCGCTGGCCCGGTGCCGCCGGTGCCCGGCGACCAGCTCATAGCCGCCGTTCGGGTCCGGGCGGGCGATGGCCGGGACCAGCACGCCGTACTGCCGGATGCTGTCGGCGGTCTCCATCATGGCCTCGTCATCCTTGACCTTGAAGGGGTGGTCCTTGAACGGATGCAGCTCGGACAGGGGGATTTCCAGAACCTTCTCCCGCTGGGCATCGGCGCGGCTTTCCTCGGTAGAAAACAGGTCATCGACTGAGGCCAGCTCTACTTTTTTCGCGCTGCTTTTCAAGTTTTATCACCTCCCGTGTCAGATTTTTATAGGCTTCCGCCACCTTGCCGCCGGGGTCATGTGCGAAGATGCTCTTGCCCTCGGCGCTGGTCTCCTTGGCCCGGACCGAATGTGGAATCTCGGTGCCAAACACCTTGATTTTGCTGCCGTAGGTTTCGCGCAGCAGGGCGGCGATCTCTTTGGCAAAATTGGTTCGGTTGTCCACCATCGTCAGCAGGATGCCGTCGATCTGGAGCTTAGGGTTCAACTGCCGCTTGACCTTGTTGATGGTGGACAGCAGCTGTTCCAGTCCCTTGGCGGGCAGATACTCCGCCTGGACGGGGACTATGATCCTGTTGGCGGCGGCCAGCGCGTTGACCGTGAGCATTCCCAGGGAGGGCTGGCAGTCGATGAGGATATGGGAATACTGTCCCTTCACCGTGTCCAGATACTGCCGCAGGATGGTCTCTCGGCTCATGGCATTCACCAGGGATACCTCCATGCCGGAGAGCTGGATGTCGGCGGGCATGAGGTCCACGCCCTCCGGGTGGTGCAGGATGCCCTCGCCGGGGCGCAGCGGCTCGTCCATGAGGATGCGGCCCATCGCGTCCGAGAGGGTAAAGGGCAGCTTGTCCGGCTGCGGGTTGCCCAGGCTGATGGTCAGGCTGGCCTGGGGGTCAGCGTCCACCAGCAGCACCTTCTTTCCGGCCTGCGCCAGCCCGATGCCTAAGTTGGCGCAGGTGGTCGTCTTGCCGACGCCGCCCTTCTGGTTGGCGACGGCGATAATTTCCGTTTTCAAATGGAATCCTCCTTCCATAAAAATTAGCTGCTCATCGAGTGATGAACAGCTATGTACGGGCATGAAAAAAGCCGCTTGGAGAAAATTCCAAACGGCTGAATATGTACTATATTTATATTGCTTTAGATTGCTTGAACTGAGAACGGCCACCTTTTCGATTAGCAAGGAAATTAGCATGATTTTGGTCCCGATTAGCAAGATACCTCATTTTCTTAGCAAAATACCCGTTTTTCCAGCTAAGAATTAGCTGGCTAATTGGGGCAAATGGTTCGGGTTTCATTTTTCTCGAACCATCGATTCGATTAGCAGATTCACAATTTGCTAATCGGGTTCTGGGTCAAAGTTCAAATCTGTCCGGGTATAAGAAAAGCCCGAAATCCTTGATTTACAAAGGTTTCGGGCATTGTGCGCTGGCGTCCGCGAGGTGACTCGAACACCCGACCTACCGCTTAGGAGGCGGTCGCTCTATCCAACTGAGCTACGCAGACATTTATAAATATTAAGTTTTTGACACCCAACTACCGAGCAGAGTTGATTGTTGTAACGCCACCTTAGGAGGCGGTCGCTCTATCCAGCTGAGCTACGGAAACTTATATAAAAACAGTTTATAAAAACTGTTTTTATCTTATCCTTTCGGACACGCTTAATAATATACCATATTTTCTGTTTTTTCTCAACTGTTTTATAAGAATTGCAAGGTTCTTCACAGATCCGGTTTTCTGTACTGTCTGCAGAGCGGCATACTAAAAATTGATATACCCCTGCAGCCAGATTGTTCCTTTGAACCTTCTCCCGATCTCCGGTTCTCCCATAACCGAATCCGCCGGAACGCACACATCAAACTGCAGCTCATTTACATTCAGCTTCATCTGATACAGTCTGACTCCCGTAGCGAAGTTATATCGTTCCCGGACGGCCAGTATTTCTCCCATAATCGAGTACAGATCGCATTCTACGCCGTAAGGCATAAAATAGGTATCTACAATTGAGAACACATCTTCATTTGCAAGACGCCGGGATACTTTTGAATACATATCTATATCATCCAGTGTCAGAGTTTCTATTGCTGTCTGATCTCCGCTGCGGGCGGCGTTTAAAAGCATCTTCCTGTTGTCTGCGGCTGCCTTCTCATTTTTAAGCTGCTGTTCGTTTTTTATAACCGGCAGAAGAATCATACCGGATAAAGCAAGTCCGGAAAATGTAACAGACGTGGTGAGGCCTGCTGTAAATCCCGCCTGATTTTCCCGCATATATTCGATTCCGTTCTGGAGGGTAAATATCAGGCTGATTCCGATTTTGGAATCCTCGCACATGCCTACGTACTGTTCCTTTTCAATTTTCCTTTCCACAACGATTTCCGCGAATGTAGTAATGCCGCTCCCCTCAAAATACGGGAAATAGTACGCCTGCTCAAACTCTTCTCTTTCATTCAGTTCTCCGCATAATGTAATTCCTATACTCTGCCCGTACTCTTTCTGATATTCGCAGAAATCTTCCTCCGGTTTATAGGAGACTATCGTCTCGTGAGTAAATTCGTTTTTCACTTCATCAAGCAGATGAATTAAATCTTTTCTTGTACGGATATTATCAAATCCGATTGCTTTTAAATACTGATGCATTTCACTCCTATTTTCCGAGTAAAGTGGATGCTCCTAATCCGCTTTGTTCACTTTTCTGTTTTATTCCAATCATTTGCTTTTAAAAATCAGCAGCCGCCTTATTTTTTCTTCGGTCTGATTTCTGTATTTCCGCCCATATACGGCTGAAGTACCTCAGGTATTTTTACAGAGCCGTCTGCCTGGAGATTATTTTCAAGAAAAGCAATCAGCATTCTCGGCGGCGCTACTACCGTATTATTCAGTGTATGCGCAAAGTAGTTTCCGTTTTCGCCTTTTATTCTGATTCCAAGTCTTCTTGCCTGCGCGTCTCCCAGATTAGAGCAGCTTCCGACCTCAAAATACTTTTTCTGTCTTGGAGACCATGCCTCTACATCTACTGATTTTACTTTCAGATCCGCCAGATCGCCGGAGCAGCATTCCAGGGTTCTTACCGGTATATCCATAGAACGGAAAAGATCTACTGTATTTTTCCACAGTTTATCGTACCATTCCATACTCTCTTCAGGTTTACATACAACAATCATTTCCTGCTTTTCAAACTGATGAATCCGATATACTCCTCTTTCTTCAATTCCGTGAGCTCCCTTTTCTTTTCTGAAGCAGGGTGAGTAACTGGTCAGAGTCTGAGGAATCTGGTCTTCACTAAGCAGAGTGTTAATAAACTTTCCTATCATGGAGTGTTCGCTTGTCCCGATCAGATACAGGTCTTCGCCCTCTATCTTATACATCATGGCGTCCATCTCCGCAAAGCTCATAACTCCGGTAACAACATTGCTGCGGATCATAAACGGTGGAACGCAGTAGGTAAATCCTCTGTTAATCATAAAGTCTCTTGCATAGGCAATTACCGATGAATGAAGGCGCGCAATGTCCCCCATCAGGTAATAAAATCCGTTTCCGGCCACTTTTCTGGCGCTTTCAAGATCGATTCCGTCAAAGGATTCCATAATATCTGTATGATACGGAATTTCAAAATCCGGAACTACAGGTTCTCCGAACCGCTCCAGCTCAACATTTTCGCTGTCGTCTTTTCCGATCGGTACAGAAGGATCTATGATATTCGGAATTGTCATCATGATCTTCTTTATCTTTTCTTCTACTTCTTTCTCTTCTTCTGAAAGAGCGTCAATTCTGCCGGCGCTTTCTGCCACCTTTTTTTTCATTTCTTCTGCATCTTCAAATTTTTTCTGCGCCATCATGGCACCGATCTGTTTGGATGCTTTATTTTTTTCAGCACGAAGCGCTTCTACTTCCTGTTTGATCTCTCTGTTTCTCTGATCAAGGGCAATTACTTCATCCACAAGGGGAAGCTTTTCATCCTGAAATTTATTCTTTATGTTCTGTTTTACAACATCCGGATTATTTCTAACAAACTTAATATCAAGCATTTATCTTTCCTCACATTTTCTTTTTTATATCGTATTCTTCCTGGTAAATTGCCTTTTCCAGACACTGCCTTTCTTCTTCGGCCAGTTCAATGTAACTTTCTCCATTAATGATTTCTTTTATATAAGTATAGCAGCCTTCTCTGCTGTGCATTGCATTAAAAATCCAGCCATTATCATTCTCATCCAGCATGGCAAGGGCAAAACTTAATTCCCCGCCCATTTCATGGAAAGCATCGTATTTTACAATTCCGACTTTCTGGTAATGACTTTCCATCTTTTTGTAAATATTATCGATCTCATCTCTGTTTTCTTTTGCCAGCTGAGCTACTTCATCCAGTTCTTCAAATCTTTTAAAAAAACTTTTTTCAAGATTCTTTCCATTTTTCCCCTTCATAAATGTTGCGTAGCTTCTCTGCAATTTTCTGTATCTCTCGTTAAGCAGTACATAGAGTATAAACAGTACTGCAAGTAAAACAAACACAACTATAAACAAATAAAACGGATCAACTCCCAGACTTTCCAGTATTCCGTTCATTTTATTATTCATCTCCTTCTTATTTTTCTCCCTCTCTTTTTCACTTCTTTAGTTTCTTTCCTCCCTTTTCCTCCATAAATTATACATTTATTGCCATGAACAATCCTGTTCTATCATAATTCATATCTTATGCTATGTCATGTATTTTTTATATTTTGTTACGATTTTCTTTTTTATCAATGAAGGACTATTATAATTATACAGTTCGAATGGTCATTATAAGATCATATATTCTTTCCAATTCTTCTTCGGAATAATATTCTATCTCTATTTTTCCTTTTCCATTCGCTTTAGGATTCACAATTACTTTTGTTCCGATAATATTTTTCATTTGTTCTTCTATATTATTGTATACAAACGTATGTTCTATTTTTTGATTCTTTTTTTCTTTTTTAGGATTTTTCAGTGCTTTTACCAGTTTTTCTGTTTCTCTTACACTGAGTTTTTCATCGAATATCCGATTTGCCAGTTGATACTGCTGTTCTTCGTCATCTATGGCAAGAAGCGCTCTGGCATGACCTGTACTGATCATATCGTCTACGATCATCTGCTGTACCCTCGGACTCAATTTAAGAAGCCTCATTGAATTTGTAACGGCGGTACGGCTTTTTGAGACTCTTTCAGCCACTTCATCCTGTTTTAGGCTAAACTCCTCCAGAAGTCTCTTATATGCCATTGCTTCTTCAATCGGATTAAGATTTTCTCTTTGTATGTTTTCAATAAGAGAAATTTCTACAATTTCCTGGTTTGTATATTCCTTTACTATAATAGGAACTTCTTTTATTCCTGCAATTTTTGCCGCGCGCCATCTTCTTTCGCCGGCAATTATTTCATAGTAATCTTTCTTTTTCTGTACAAGAAGAGGCTGCAGAATTCCGAACTGTTTGATAGAATCAGCAAGTTCCATCAGAGAATCTTCGTCAAATTCCTTTCTCGGCTGTTCTCTGTTCGGTTCGACCTGATTGATTTTTACAAGAATTTCTCCTGATTCACTTTTTCTTTCTTCTTTCTTTTCTTCGGGTTTTTTTTCTGCTTTGACAGTTTTTTCTGCTTTATTCGGTATAAGACTATCCAGTCCCTTTCCCAATCCATTTCTCTTTACCGCCATATCATTCTTCTCCTTTATGAATCACTTCTTCTGCTAATAATCTATAGCTTTCGGCGCCTGTCGATTTTGAATCATAGAGATTTATCGGCATTCCATAACTTGGAGCTTCTGCCAGACGTATATTTCTTGGAATAATTGTTTTATAAATATTCTGATTCAGATTATCTTTTACGTTTTCTACAACCTGAAGTGATAAATTTGTTCTGGCATCATACATAGTAAAGACTACTCCTTCTATTTCAAGATTCGGATTTAGTCTTTCCTGAACCAGCTCAATTGTATGTATAAGCTGGCTTAATCCTTCCAGAGCATAATATTCACACTGTATGGGGACAAGAACTGAATCTGCTGTTGTCATCGCGTTTATCGTCAGCATACTCAAAGCCGGCGGACAGTCTATAATAACGAAATCATATCTGTCTTTTATTTTTTTAACTTCATCTCTCAGGATAAATTCCTTATTATCCACTCCTATCAGTTCAATTTCCGCTGCTGAAAGATTTATATTAGATGGAAGAACATCCAGATTTTCCAGAACATCTCTGCAAAGACATTCTTCAATTCCCGCATTTCCTATTATCAGATCGTATACTGTTTTATCAACGCCGTCTTTATCGACGCCTAATCCACTGGTCATATTTCCCTGCGGATCCATATCAAGAGCAAGTACTTTTTTATCCATACTTGCGAGAGATGCCGATAGATTGATTGCCGTTGTAGTTTTCCCTACACCGCCTTTTTGATTGGCGATTGCTATTATTCTCCCCATTTTTACCTCCTGGCAAACTGCTTTCTCTTCTTTTTTCATGTGCTTTTCCATTATAACACTTTTTCCATTATTTATCTATAATATAATGTTTCACGTGAAACATTTTTTATTATTTCGCAGTTTGTATGAAAATGATTGTTATGTTTCACACTGATTTATACTCTGACACATATAAAATGTTTCACGTGAAACATTAGAAGAATTTAGTCTTTATTTAGATATATCAATGTAGTATAATAGAATACAAATAATGAAAGCAGGTGAACAGGCGTGAGCATAAAAAAGAAACTCGGTACTGCAGCAATATTTACAGGCGCATTACTTGGAACAATGCATGTAGTTAATCGCATTTTTAATTATATTTCTACAGCTGATAATCTTTTAAGCAGCGATGACTATGAGTATTATGACTGGAGATTTGGCGAAATTGCGTATAAAAAAAGCGGCTCCGGAAAACCAGTACTACTGATACATGATTTAAATGTATGTTCTTCATTATATGAATGGAACAAAATTGAGAAATATCTTTCAAAAACAAATACTGTATATAGATTAGATCTTCTTGGATGTGGATGTTCTGACCGGCCAATACTTACATATACAAATTATCTGTATGTACAGTTGATTACTGATTTCATAAAGCATATAATCGGAGAAAAAACAGATGTAATTGTATCTGGAGAGTCCTCATCATTTATATTAATGGCCTGTTCAAATGATGATTCGATAATTGACCACGTAGTAATGATCAATCCATCTGATATTATTAAACTTGCAAAAATACCCACAAAACATTCCAAACTTATTAAGTACCTTTTATATGCACCTGTTATAGGCACTTTTATATATAATATGAAAGTAAACAGAAGGACCATATCCGAAGCATTTACTTCTTCCTATTACTATAATCAAAATGAAATTAATGAGGAAGATATCCTGGCTTTTGTAGAAGCATCCCAGAAGGAAAAGACACATTCCAAGTTCTTATATGCAAGCCAGGTATCAAGATTTACAAACACAAATATTGTCTGCTGTTTGAATAAACTCACCAATAGTATATTTATTATTACCGGAAATGCAAATCCGGAAAATATTCTTCTGGCTAATCAATATCAAAATTATCTGCCGTCCATTGAGATTATCGGGATTGAAAAAACAAAGAAAATGCCGCATATGGAAAAACCCGAAGAGTTTATAAATCAGATAAGAATTCTTTTATCCGACGAAGAATAAAACAAAGAAATCATAAAAAAGGAGCTTCCGAAGCATATCAATGTAACTTAGATAAATAAATGATATGTTTTCAGAAGCCCCTTTTTTATATTGTATTCTATAAGGGTTCTTTTGCAGGAATTCCCGCTTTGCGTGGATATTTACCGGGAGTATTTCTGATTTTGCTTATTTTAACAAGTGTTCTTCCCATATCCGTATCCGGAAGAACAAATTTATCCACATTTTCTATTTTTCCCCCCAGAATATTCAATGCATTTTCAGACTGTTTTATTTCCTCGTCTGCCGATACGCTTTTATAAGAAACAAAAGATCCTTTTTTTCTTACAAACGGAATGCAGTATTCACTCAAGGTAGAGAGATTCGAAACAGCCCGCGATACACACAAATCAAACACTTCTCTATATTCCGCTTTTTTCGCCATATCTTCCGCTCTTCCATGCACAGCATATATATCAGTAAGTCCCAATTCATCTATAACGGTATTCAAAAATTTTATTCTTTTATTCAAAGAGTCCAGAAGAACAACTTTGATATGAGGATATGCTATTTTGATCGGAATACCGGGAAATCCCGCACCGGTCCCCACGTCTATAAGACACCGGATTTTTTTCATATCTATAACCTTTACAATAGTAAGACTATCTGTAAAATGTTTTAAGTTTACTTCATCATAATCAACAATTCCCGTAAGATTCATCACTTTATTCCACTCTACAAGCAGTCTGTAGTACTGATCAAATTGTTTTTTCTGATCATCCGTCAGGGTTATGCCGATTTTATCTAATTCTGATTTAAATCTGTCAGTCATTACTCTCCACTTTCTAATTACATTATTTAATTACAAAAATTTTCCAGTTTTTATATACATTGAATTACGTGATATATTTATCACATAATTTAATATCATATCAAACATTCTGCTAAATCAGTCCGATATTTTTCTTATTGCAATAAGAATATCATTCATGCTTCAGATAAACCAGAAGGACCGATACATCCGCCGGAGACACTCCTGATATTCGGGAAGCCTGTCCGATTGAAGCAGGACGTATCTGATTTAATTTCTGTTTTGCCTCAATCCTCAGACTTTTAATTTCATCATAATTAATATCGTCCGGTATTTTTTTATTTTCCATCTTTTTAAACTGTTCAACCTGTCTCAGCTGCCGTTTGATATAACCTTCATATTTGATATTTATATCCACCTGTTCCTGTACATCAGCAGGAAGTTCAGGACGTTCAGTATCAATCGGGGCAAGTTTTTCATAGGACAATTCAGGACGGCGCATCAGCTCAGCCAGGGTTGTTCCGGAGGTCAGCTCTGTGCTTCCAAAACTCTTCAGAACATCCTGAACCTTCCGGGAAGTTCCTACATTTACATGATTTACACGGGAAATTTCCCCTTCAATCATCTTCTCTTTATTTACCAGTTTCTCATATCTTTCATCGTCAATCAGACCGATTTCATGCCCCAGTCGGGTAAGCCGAAGATCTGCATTATCCTGTCTGAGAATAAGCCTGTACTCAGCTCTGGAAGTCATCATTCGATAAGGCTCATGGCTTTCCTTTGTAACAAGATCATCAATAAGAACCCCTATATATCCCTGGGAACGGTCAATTACAATTCCTTCTTTTCCCTGCAGTTTTCTTGCGGCATTAATTCCCGCGATCAGCCCCTGAGCCGCCGCTTCTTCATATCCGGAACTTCCATTAAACTGTCCGCCGCTGAAAAGTCCTTCAATTACCTTAAATTCCAGTGTACTTTTCAGCTGCCTGGCGTCAATGCAGTCATATTCAATTGCGTAGGCATTTCTTACAATTTTCGCATGCTCCAGTCCGGGTACACTTCTGTACATTGCATACTGAACATCTTCCGGAAGAGAACTGGACATACCTCCCACATACATTTCATTTGTAGAAAGCCCTTCCGGTTCTATGAACACCTGATGCCGGTTCTTATCCGGGAATTTCACAACCTTATCTTCTATTGAAGGACAGTATCTCGGACCTGTACCCTCTATCGCGCCGGAAAACAGGGGAGACCTGTCAAGATTACTTTTTATAATCTCATGGGTTGTTTCATTAGTATAAGTAAGCCAGCAGGATACCTGATCAATCTGTACATCTTCCGGATCAGTTGTGAAAGAGAAAGGCACAACCCTTTCATCTCCCTTCTGCTCTTCCATTTTACTGAAATCAATGCTTTTTCCGTCAATTCTGGCCGGTGTTCCTGTTTTAAACCGGTACATTTTTATCCCGAGAGATTTCAGGCTGTCTGTAAGATAATTTGCGCTCTGGAGTCCGTTTGGTCCCGTATACGTGCTCACATCGCCATAAATACATCTGGCCTTAAGATAAGTTCCGGTACAGAGGACAACAGCTCGGCAGCGGTATACAGCTCCGGAATAAGTCTTTATTCCTGTTACTTTTCCGTCTTCTGCCAGAATATCCGTAACCTCCATCTGCTTAATATCAAGATTATCCTGATTTTCCAGAACATTCCTCATAGTACGGCTATATGCTGCCTTGTCCGCCTGAGCACGCAGCGAATGTACGGCAGGACCTTTCGAACGGTTCAGCATTTTCGACTGAATAAACGTTCTGTCTATCACTTTTCCCATCTCTCCGCCCAGAGCATCGACTTCCTTTACAAGATGTCCTTTGGAGCTTCCTCCGATATTCGGATTACACGGCATAAGCGCAATACTGTCTACGCTCACAGTAAATACCGCAGTACGAAATCCCAGTCTTGCACAGGCAAGAGCAGCTTCACATCCCGCATGCCCCGCTCCGACAACTGCAATATCGTAATGATCTTTATTTTCCCATACAAAATCTGCTGAATATTTCATTAATCAAATCGTCTCCTACTTCTTCTCCTGTAATACTTCCAAGCGCCTCATATGCATCCATCAGATCAATAGAATAAAAATCTTCAGGCATACCATTATCTATACTTTCAATCACTTTTTTCATACTTTCCACCGCGCGGCAAAGTGCGTCTTTCTGCCTGGCGCTGGTAATATAAATTTCCTCGTTAAAAGAAATATCCCCTTTTAGAAACATATCTTTTATAAGATCTCCCAGTTCGCTTATTCCTCTCTCCTCTGCAGCTGACACTTCAATAACAGGCGCATCCCCGGCTTTTTCTTCGATCATTTCCCGGGTAACAACCGGTTCCAGATCTGATTTATTCAAAAGAACAATCTTTTTCTTATCATAAATCATATCCAGAATTTTTTCATCGTTTTCATCAAGATTTCTGGAACTGTCCGCTACATAAATAACAAGATCTGCGTTTTCCACATAATCAACAGCTTTATCCACACCTATTTTTTCCACCTTATCATCCGTCTGTCTGATCCCTGCGGTGTCAACTACATTAAGTGTGATCCCCTGAAGATTAATCTGTTCTTCAATTACATCCCTGGTTGTACCTTCAATTTCTGTAACAATTGCTCTTTCATGTCCCGCAAGCACGTTTAAAAGTGAAGATTTTCCTGCATTTGGTTTTCCTACTATTACAGTCTGAATGCCTTCTCTGAAAACTTTTCCATTTCTATACGAATTAATTAATTTATTTAATTCGTATATTATTTCTTCTACATTTTTTCTTAATTTTGCATCATATCCTTCAAAACTATAGTGTTCCGGGTCGTCAAGAGCACTTTCTATAAACGCAGTCTGGTATATTATTTTATTTCTTATATCATTAATTCTATTTCTTATATTACCTTTTAATTGATTAACTGAATTTTTCAGAGCATAGTCATTGCTGGAGGAAATCAGATCGCCGACAGCTTCCGCCTGCGAAAGATCCATTTTTCCATTCAGAAATGCACGTTTTGTAAATTCACCCGGCTGCGCCGGACGGACTCCGCCGTGTCTGAGTACAGCGTCAAGCACTCTTGTTACCACATAAGTCCCTCCATGACAGTTTATCTCTATTGTATCTTCTCCTGTAAATGTCCGCGGACCTTTCATTACCATGACAAGAACCTGATCCACTGTTATGTCTCCGTCTACAATATACCCATAATGTATTGTATGGCTTTTACATTCCGATATTTTTTCTTTTCCGCGGAATACTCTGTCTGCGGCGGAAAATGCATCTTCACCGCTGATTCTTACGATTCCGATTCCCGCGTTCGTCATTCCGGTGGAAATTGCGGCAATTGTTTCTCTCTTCATAGAGGCATCCTTTCCTTCTGTTTTTAAAGCTGCTAACATAAATTTTCATGATAAAGACCGGTCTATAATCTTTAAAATTCCGGATAAGACAGATCTTATTCTCATAAAAAAGGACGTTTCCGTCTTCACGAAAGAATCCGTGAAGCGTTAACGTCCTTTCGCTTCAATCAGTTAATATCCTGTCTTATCTTTTCAAAGTAACAACAACTTTTCTGTAAGGCTCTTCTCCTTCGCTGTGAGTAGTCACATAAGGATCAGACTGCAGTGCCGAATGAATAATTCTTCTTTCATAAGGATTCATTGGCTCAAGAGAAACAGGTCTTCTCGTTCTCTTGACTTTGTGTGCAATATTTTTTGCCAGGTGTTTCAGCGTCTCTTCTCTTCTCGCGCGATAATTCTCAGTGTCAAGCTTTACTCTTACATATCCATCCTGATGCTTATTTGCGACACGGTTCGCAAGATACTGAAGCGCGTCAAGCGTCTGCCCTCTCTTTCCTATGAGAATTCCCATGTGCTCGCCTTTCATATCTACACACAGAGCGCCGTCACTGTCAATTCCGGAAGTAATTTCAACATCCATATTCATTGCTTTAAGTGTATCTGTTACAAATGTCTCAACAGCCTCTATTGTCTGAGGTTCAACCTCTGCAAGTTTATCTTTCTCATCCTTTTCATAAACTGTCTCAGGATCTTTTTCTGCTTCCCTGACTGTTTCCTTTTCTACAGCTTCTTTTTTGATTTCTTCCTTTTTCTGAGGCTTGTTTTCCGTTTTCTTTTCTTCTCTTTTTTCCTCTTTATATTTTTTCTCTTTTTTCTCTCTTACAGGCTTTTCACTTTTCATCTCTCCGAGAATGTCTTTTTCGGAAAATGTCTTAAATACATCTATTTTTTCTTCTGCAGGCTCTTCTTTTCTCCAGGCTTCAATTACAGCCTGTTTCATACCAATCCCGAGAAATCCGGCGCTTCCTTTTTCAATGACGTTATATTCCAGTTTGTCACTTGTTACGCCTAACTGGACGGAAGCCTCTGTAATCGCATCATCTAATGTCCTTGCTGATACCCTGATACTACCTTTCATTTTATTTCTTTCCTTTCTTTTCAGAAACCTTTTCAGATTCAGATGAGGATTGTTCCGATTTCTGGCCGTTGTTATATCTTGCAACAAGATTTGCCTTATCCGTAAGACTGCCGGGCTTTGCATTCTTAGCCAGCTCCTGTGCTCTCCTTATCTTTTCGTCATTTTCAGCCTGGCTCTTCTTTGATTTGGAAGAGCTGCCCACATTCCTTGTACTTGTTGTAGCCATTCTGTTGATTTCCTGTGCAGAGGTTCCCTTTTTCTCTATTTTCTTTTTCATCTTCTTCTGGTTCTCTGCAATAATATCTTCAACTGACTTTTTACTCAGATATTTATTAATCGCAAGCTGCTGTACACATCTTACCGCCGCGCTCGCTACCCAGTAAAGACCAAGTCCTGCCGGAAGAGTAAAACCAAACACAACGGAAATCAAAGGCATTGTATATGTCATGGTCTTCATGGATCCTGCCATCGGATTATCCTTATCATCCATCATAGAACTGCCTGCCTGAGAAAGCTTCACACTGAGAAACTGTGTAAGGCCGGCAAGAACCGGGATAATAACCGCCAGAATAATACCGATAATGGAGAAATCTTTCAGCGCGTCCATAAGAAGATTCCAGGGATGTGCTCCGATATTTACTCCCAGAAACTGATTCAGATTATCAATCTGATCTCTTGTGCTGTTTACAAGGCTCTCTACCTGAGGAATCTTATCAATCAGAGTATTCCATGTAGCGTCCTGGAATTTATAAAGCGCTTCTACAAGAGTATTGGCCTGGGAATAATCGTAAGACCCCGGACTCATCAGAACAGGACTTGCTTCCCCTATTTTTTCCATAATAGCCTGAGAACCTGCAACGCTCTGAATCTTCTCAACAAGAGGCATGTAAACATCATGCACTTTGTCTACATATCTCGGGATATTCTGAACGACCGGATACAGACCGAAAAGAAACAGCATCTGGATCAGAGAAGGAAGACATCCGCTGGACATTTTTGTTCCGTATTTATCATATACGGCATTCATCTCTTCCTGCTGCTTCAGCATAGAAGCCTGATCTCTTTTTCCTTCATACTTTTTCTGAATCTTTCTGATCTCCGGCGTCATTACGCTCTGCATTTTTGTAAATTTCTGCTGCTTGATCGTAAGCGGAATCAGAAGCGTATACACGATAATTGTAAAAATAATGATACTCACGCCGATATTTTCAATTCCTATGGCGCTGAGTACATTATAAATACCATTCATAACTTTTCCCAGCAGCCAGGATATCTGACTTATGACCGGCCAGTCATAAATCCCGGCAGCTAATAGTCCGTTAAATTCCATTACTCATCCTCCTTAAGGTACCGGATCATATCCGCCTTTTGAAAATGGGTTGCAGCGCAGAATTCTCCATACAGCCATAAGGCCTCCTTTAAAAGCTCCGTACTTTTCTATAGCTTCAAGACCGTACTGTGAACAGGTCGGATAATATTTACAGGTACTGTATCTTTTCATTCCGGACAGATATTTTCTGTAAAATTTAATCATCCCGATAAGAATGCGTTTCATTCGCGCCACTTCCTTTTCAATCTATAAAACATTTATGAAGTTTTCCGAGGTGGAGCAGTGCACTTTCAATTTCATGATAACTTTTTCCTTTTGCACTTGTTCTTGCAATCACTATTATATCAAATCCACGACGGAAATGTTCTTCTGACATTCGATAGCTTTCTCTTATCAGACGTGTAAGCCGATGTCTTACTACACTGTTTCCCACTTTTTTACTTACTGAAATTCCCAGTCTGTTTCTATTAAGTTCATTTGGAAGCAGGTACATTACAAGATAATGATTTGCCAGGGATTTCCCTGTTTTGTATACAGTCTGGAAATCCTTGTTTTTCTTTAAAGATTCAGAATACTTCATTCATGACCTCTTTAATTAAATAAACGATTGAAAAAAATAATTGAATAGAAGAAAAGGCCACATATCTGCGGCCTAAGCTGATAACTGTTTTCTTCCTTTTGCTCTTCTTGCAGCCAGAACTTTTCTTCCGCCTGCTGTGCTCATTCTTGCTCTGAAGCCGTGAACTTTAGATCTTGATCTCTTTTTCGGCTGAAATGTCATCTTCATACCCTTACACCTCCCTTTAGCTGATATACTTTATAATAAAGTATTCACATAATTAACAATTTCTTTTTTGCGTCAATCACTATATATCCGAAAGGACGCTGCCCATAATTATAGTGAAAAAAGCTGCACAAGTCAAGCAAAATACGCTTTTTTTACCTCCTGGAATACATTTTATTTCTTTTTATTTTCGTCATAAAGTCATCATAAACTTTTTCTATTATTTATTCCATTAAATTATCAACATGATATTTCACAGTTATCCACAAGTTATTCACATTTGTTGATAACTTGTGGATAACTGTGAAATATCATGTTGATAACAATATTTTTCTTTGTCTAACCTTTGAAAACAAAGCATTCTATGTGTTCATAACTTTATAAACATTGATTTTTCGTTGCTTACGATCTGTTTTTGATGTAAAATGTAATAGAGAGATTTTGCCTTAATATCTCTCTATTATATTGATTAGGAGTTACTTTCGATGAACATTGTGGAACAAAATTGGGATCAGATACTTAATAAGATGAAGCTTGAATACTGCTCATCCAATATTTCTTATAATACGTGGATCGCTCCTCTGACAGTGTATGAAATCAGGGATAATACAGTCTATATTCTTGTCAAACTCAGGGCAAGTCTGGAGCATATTGAAGAAAAATATCTGCTTCCTTTTAAAGTGTGCATCGCTGAGGTAACAGGAATAGAATATGAAGTGGCATTTGTCACAGATAATCAGACTACCATACAGGAAAAACGTGATAACACGGTAAAAAGAAATCGTGTAAACGCGATCTACGAAAAAGCGAACCTGAATCCGAAATATACCTTTGATACATTTGTAGTAGGAAGCAATAACAGTTTCGCGCACGCAGCTTCACTGGCTGTTGCAGAATCACCCGGAGAAATCTACAATCCTCTGTTTATATACGGAGGAGTAGGACTTGGAAAGACGCATCTGATGCACTCCATCGCCCATTTTATTCTTGAGAATGATCCTTCCAAGAAAGTTCTCTATGTAACAAGTGAGGCATTTACAAATGAACTGATTGACGCTCTTAAAGTCGGAAAGAACGGCAACGAACTTGCCATGACTACATTCCGGGAAAAATACAGAAATAACGATGTCCTTCTTATTGACGATATTCAGTTCATAATAGGAAAGGAAAGTACGCAGGAAGAATTTTTCCATACTTTCAATCACCTTCATGTATCAGGCAAACAGATTATCATCTCAAGTGATAAACCGCCGAAAGATATTGAAACTCTTGAAGCACGGCTTCGTACACGATTTGAATGGGGACTGATTGCGGATATTTCTTCTCCTGACTATGAAACAAGAATGGCTATTCTTCGGAAAAAGGAAGAACTGGACGGTCTGGAGAGATATCATATACCAGATGAAGTTATGCAGTATATCGCAAATAATATAAAATCCAACATCCGTGAGCTGGAAGGATCGCTTAATAAGCTGATTGCGCTGTCAAATCTGGAAAATAAGCCCATCGACATTCCTCTTGCGGCCGAAGCTCTTAAGGATATGATTTCTCCGGATAATACAAGGGTTATCACACCTGAGCTGATTATAGACGTAGTATCCGAACACTTTAATATCTCACCTGCTGAGATCAAAGGAAAGAAAAGAAACGCGGAAATCGTACTTCCGCGGCAGATCGTCATGTATCTGTGCAGAACCATGACAGATACAGCTCTTAAAACAATCGGCGTTATTCTGGGCGGAAAAGACCACGCATCAATCAGCCACGGCGTAAAAAAGATCGAAAATGATCTTAAGACAGATGAAGCACTTAACAATACCGTAAACATTATTAAAAAGAAGATCAATCCTCTTTAAAGTATAATTGCAATAACTTAAAAACCGGATTTTAAATGTTGAAAAAAAGAAGATAAAAGTGGATAAGTATGTAGATAACCTGTAAATATCCTGACAGTAACCTGAGAATAAAAAATAGTGCATTTCAGATCATCTGAATTTTACACACCTGTTTCACACGGTTCCTACACGAAATCAACAGGGTTATCAAAACGGACAAACCGTGTAACCACAAGGCTTTGAAGGGGTTTTCAACATATTCACAGCCCCTAATAAGACGGATACGGAATTGATATTATAAAAAAATATATAAAGCACACGCGGCTGAGATTTTTACACACTGTGAAAGGAGTTATCACCATATGAAAATTATCTGTACAAAATCCAATCTTGTAAAAGGAGTAAGCATTGTTTCAAAAGCAGTTCCTTCAAAAACGACGATGCCGATTCTCGAATGTATTCTTATTGACGCATCAACAGATGTTGTAAAACTGACTGCAAATGATATGGAACTTGGAATAGAGACGACCATTGACGGAGAAATCTCAGAGAGAGGCATTCTCGCAATTAATGCCAGAATCTTTTCAGAGATTGTCAGAAAGCTTCCTGACAGTGATGTTGTGATTGAATCAATTAATGACAGCCAGGCAATTATTACCTGTGAAAAAGCAAAGTTTAATATTGCTGCACAGTCGGGTGAAGATTTTGCTTATCTGCCTTCGGTGGAAAAGGATGATTTTATTACAGTCTCTGAATATACACTCAAAGAAGTGATCAGACAGACGATCTTTTCCATAGCTGACAGTGACACAAATAAGATGATGACCGGAGAACTTTTCGAGATTGACGAAAATATTTTAAAGGTGGTATCTCTTGACGGACACAGAATCTCCATCCGTAAGATTGAGCTGAAGGACTCCTACTCTCCGAAGAAAGTAATCGTTCCGGGCAAAACTCTTCAGGAGATCAGCAAGATCGTAGGAGGAGAGGCAGAATCGGATGTTGACATCTCATTTACGAGAAATCACATCGTGTTTGAATTTGACAGAACTGTAGTAGTATCCAGATTGATTGAAGGAGAATACTTCAAGATCGATCAGATGCTTTCAAGTGATTATGAGACCAAGGTAAAAATCAATAAAAGAGAGCTTCTTGACTGTATTGACCGTGCGACTCTCCTTATCAAAGAAGGGGATAAGAAGCCGATCATTATTGATATCAGGGACGACTCCATGGAGCTGAAAATCAAATCTCAGGCCGGATCCATGGATGAGGTAATTCTCTGCGCGAAAGAGGGAAGAGATCTGCTCATCGGATTCAATCCCAAATTTTTGATTGACGCTCTCAGAGTCATTGACGATGAAGAGGTTGACCTGTATTTTATGAACGCAAAAGCGCCGTGTTTTATCAAGGATGAGGCTCAGAGTTATATTTATCTGATTCTTCCTGTTAATTTTAATGCAGCGGTATAGGAAAGAGGAAAAATATGCAGACATTCAGATTGAGAGCCGGAGATGAATTTATCCGGCTTGGACAGGTTTTAAAGGCATCTGCGATAGCGGAAAGCGGTGCAGATGCAAAAGATATGATCCAGAGCGGTATCGTAAGTGTTAACGGAGAAAATGAGACGAGAAGAGGAAGAAAATTGTATCCGGGTGATACCGTCTCTGTGAATGGAGAAGAGCTTCAGATCCAGGCCGCTCTTTAGACTGCTTTACAAAAAAATGGGAAAAGTGTAGAATAATTGCAATGATAATCAAATCTTTAAAGCTGAAAAATTACAGAAATTATGAGTTATTAGATTTGAACTTTGATCCAAAGACAAATATTCTGTACGGGGACAATGCACAGGGAAAGACAAATATTCTTGAGGCACTTTATCTGTCCGGAACAACCAAATCTCACAGAGGAACAAAGGACAGAGATATCATCCGTTTCGGATGCGATGAATCACATCTGGAGACTGTCGTCGAAAAAAAAGGCAGCTGTTTTCAGATCGATATGCACCTGAAAAAAAACAGTCCGAAAGGAATAGCCATTGATAAAATACCGATACGCAAGGCGAGTGAGCTTTTCGGCATTGTCCATTTTGTGTTTTTTTCTCCCGAAGATCTCAATATCATAAAAGAAGGACCGGCGGGACGGCGAAGGTTTATTGATCTGGAGCTGTCCCAGCTTGACAGGATATATCTGAATAATCTTTCAAACTATAACCGGGTCATAAATCAGAGAAATTCCCTGTTAAAAGAAATATACGACAAGGACAATCTTATAGATACTCTGGAAATATGGGATATGCAGCTTGTGGAATATGGTACAAGAGTTCTGGAGAGAAGAAAACAATTTATAGAGCAAGTTAATGAAATAATTTCTGATATGCATTATAAGTTAACCGGAGGAAAAGAAAAAATCTCTCTTATCTATGAGGACAGCACAGGAAATATGTCTCTGGAAAATGTGCTGAAGAAAAACCGGGAAAGAGATATAAGGATGAAAAGTACTTCGGCAGGTCCTCACAGAGATGATGTGTGTTTTGTGACGGATAAAGGGTTGGATATCAGAAAATTCGGTTCTCAGGGACAGCAGAGGACAGCCGCTCTGTCACTGAAACTTTCAGAAATAGAGCTTGTAAAACAGGTGATTCACGATACGCCAATTCTGTTACTTGATGATGTTTTGTCTGAACTGGACAAACACAGGCAAAACTATTTATTGGACAGTATCCATAATATACAGACTATCATCACGTGTACCGGGCTGGATGAATTTGTAAATCACAGATTTTCAATTAATAAAATATTTCATATCAGAAATGGACAGGCAGTAAAAGCAAATTAGGAGGTTAATAAATGGGTGCATCAGGTACAGAATTTGACGCTGAATATGGAGCGGATCAGATCCAGATCCTGGAAGGTCTGGAAGCGGTAAGAAAAAGGCCGGGTATGTATATCGGCAGCACTTCTGTGAGAGGACTTCATCATCTGGTATATGAGATTGTTGATAATTCCGTTGATGAGGCTCTGGCAGGATATTGTGACGAGATACAGGTGGATATCAATAAAGATAATTCCGTTACTGTAAATGATAACGGACGTGGAATTCCTGTCGGAATTAACCATAAGGCAGGACTGCCGGCAGTGGAGGTTGTATTTACTGTTCTTCATGCAGGAGGAAAATTCGGAGGAGGAGGATACAAGGTATCCGGAGGACTCCATGGAGTAGGAGCCTCTGTTGTAAACGCTCTTTCTGAATGGCTTGAAGTGGAGATATACCATGAGGGAAAAATATACAAACAGAGATATGAGAGAGGAAATGTCTGCTATAGACTGAAAGTTGTGGGAGAATGTGAACCGGACAGAACGGGAACGAAAGTCACATTTCTTCCGGATAAAGAGATCTTTGAAGAGACTGTATTTGACTATGACACATTAAAACAGCGTTTCCGTGAGATGGCATTTCTGACGAAAGGTCTCAGAATCGCATTAAGGGACTGGAGAGGAGAAGAACTCCACGAACATATTTTCCACTATGAGGGAGGAATCAAGGAATTTGTCACATATCTGAACAAGAGCAAGACTCCCCTCTACGACCAGATTATTTACTGTGAAGGATCAAAGGACGGTGTCCAGGTTGAAGTCGCCATGCAGCACAATGATTCCTACAGTGACAACACCTATGGATTTGTAAATAATATTACGACTCCTGAAGGAGGAACCCATATTGTGGGATTCCGGAATGCCCTGACAAAGACATTCAATGATTATGCAAGAAAAAACAAGCTGCTAAAAGACAGTGAGCCGAACCTTTCCGGCGAGGATATCAGGGAAGGGCTGACTGCGATTATCAGTGTAAAAATAGAGGATCCTCAGTTTGAGGGACAGACAAAACAGAAGCTTGGAAACAGTGAAGCAAGAGGAGCTGTGGACAATATAGTAAGTAATCAGCTTGAAATATTCCTGGAGCAGAACCCGAATGTAGCCAGGATTACAGTTGAAAAATCTGTGATGGCTCAGCGGGCAAGGGAAGCGGCGAGAAAGGCAAGAGATCTGACGAGAAGAAAATCAGCTCTTGAGGGATCTTCTCTTCCCGGAAAACTTGCGGACTGTTCTGATAAAGATCCCGCAAACTGCGAGATTTACATCGTAGAGGGAGATTCTGCCGGAGGTTCCGCAAAGACGGCCAGAGACAGGGCAACACAGGCTATCCTTCCTCTGAGAGGAAAGATTCTGAATGTGGAGAAAGCACGTCTTGACAAGATTTACGCAAATGCGGAAATAAAGGCAATGATCACCGCCTTCGGCACAGGTATCCACGATGATTTTGATATATCAAAACTCAGATATCACAAAATCATTATTATGACAGATGCCGATGTGGACGGTGCTCATATCAGTACTTTATTATTAACATTCCTTTATCGTTTTATGCCGGATCTGATAAAGGAAGGATATGTTTATCTGGCTCAGCCTCCGCTGTATAAGCTGGAGAAAAACAAAAAGGTATGGTACGCATACAGTGATGAAGAGCTCAACCAGATTCTTCTTGAGGTCGGACGCGACAGCAGTAATAAGATCCAGAGATATAAAGGTCTGGGAGAAATGGACGCGGAACAGCTCTGGGAGACAACCATGGATCCGGAACACAGAATTCTTCTCCGCGTGACAATGGACGAAGAAACATCTTCCGAACTCGATCTGACTTTCACTACTCTTATGGGAGACAAAGTTGAACCGAGACGAGAATTTATCGAAGAAAACGCAAAATACGTTAAAAACCTGGATATATAGTGATTTAACAGTGACAGAAAAGCAAAATTTAAAGGAGATAAACAATGGAAGATAATATTTTTGATAAAGTCCATGAAGTCGATCTTAAGAAGACAATGGAAACTTCTTATATAGACTATGCCATGAGCGTTATTGCTTCCCGTGCCCTTCCGGATGTGCGGGACGGGTTAAAGCCGGTGCAGAGAAGAATTCTCTATTCCATGATCGAACTGAACAATGGTCCCGATAAACCGCATCGTAAATGTGCGCGTATTGTCGGTGATACAATGGGTAAATATCATCCTCACGGAGACAGTTCCATTTATGGAGCACTCGTAAATCTGGCCCAGGAATGGTCTACCAGGTATCCTCTGGTGGACGGACACGGAAACTTCGGTTCTGTAGACGGAGACGGGGCTGCGGCAATGCGTTATACAGAGGCGCGCCTCAGCAAAATCTCTATGGAGATGACCGCTGATATTAATAAAAATACCGTAGACTTTACTCCGAACTTTGACGAGACAGAAAAAGAGCCTGTTGTTCTGCCGTCCAGATTTCCGAATCTTCTGGTAAATGGAACATCAGGAATCGCGGTAGGAATGGCTACCAATATTCCTCCTCACAACTTAAAAGAAGTAATCAGTGCTGTTGTTAAAATTATTGACGATCAGATTGATGAAAACGGCGAGACAACAATGGAGGATATACTCCAGATTGTAAAAGGTCCTGATTTCCCCACAGGAGCCGAGATTCTTGGAACAAGAGGAATTGAGGAAGCATACCGCACGGGACGGGGCAAGATCCGTGTCAGAGCTATTACAAATATTGAACCCATGCAGAACGGAAAAAACAGGATTATTGTTACAGAGCTTCCGTTCATGGTGAATAAGGCAAGACTGATTGAAAAAATTGCCGAACTTGTCCGTGATAAAAAGATTGACGGTATTACAGATCTCAGTGATCAGTCCAGCAGAGAAGGTATGCGTATCTGTATTGAACTGCGCCGGGACGCAAATCCGAATGTAATTTTAAATCAGCTTTACAAGCACACACAGCTTCAGGATACATTCGGCGTTATCATGCTTGCACTTGTAAACAATGAACCAAAGGTAATGAATCTTCTTGAAATGCTTCAGTATTATCTCCAGCATCAGGAAGATGTTGTTACCAGAAGAACAAAATATGATCTCAATAAAGCAGAAGAGAGGGCTCATATACTGGAAGGTCTGCTTATTGCGCTGGATAATATTGACGAAGTAATTAAAATTATCCGCGGTTCCAGAAGCGTGCAGATCGCGAAAGATGAGTTAATGAAACGATTTGATCTTTCCGACGCCCAGTCTCAGGCTATCGTAGATATGCGTCTGCGTGCTCTGACAGGTCTGGAAAGAGAAAAGATTGAGGCAGAGTATGCCGAGCTGGAGAAGAAGATCGAAGAGTATAAAGCGATTCTTGCTGACCGGAAACTTCTCCTTGGAGTGATCCGCAAGGAAATACTTCTCATTTCGGAAAAGTACGGCGATGAGAGAAGAACACGAATCGGCTATGATGAGTTTGATATATCGATGGAAGATCTGATCCCGCGGGAAAATGTGGTAATTACCGTCACAAATATGGGATATATCAAGCGGATGAGCATGGATACATTCAAAAGCCAGAACCGCGGCGGAAAAGGAATCAAGGGCATGCAGACCCTTGAAGATGACTTTATCCGTGAACTGTTTATTACAACGAGCCACCATTACATTATGTTCTTTACAAATAAAGGAAGGGTGTACCGGCTGAAAGCCTATGAGATTCCGGAAGCGGGAAGAACAGCCCGCGGAACAGCTGTTATCAATCTTCTTCAGCTGATGCCTGATGAAAAGATTACTGCTACGATCCCGATTTATGAATATGAGGACGGCAAGTATCTGTTTATGGCAACACAGAAAGGCCTTGTGAAAAAGACTCCTATTAAAGAATATATGAATGTGAGAAAGACAGGTCTTGCAGCCATTGTTCTCAGAGAAGATGATCTTCTGATTGAAGTGAAAGTAACAGATAATAATCAGGATATTCTGCTTGTAACAAAATACGGACAGTGTATCAGATTCAGCGAGCAGGATGTACGTTCAACCGGAAGAGTATCCATGGGAGTGCGGGGCATGAATCTTGGAGACAATGATGTGATTGTCGGAATGCAGATAAGCAGCCAGGGAAAGGATATGCTTATTGTATCGGAAAAAGGAATGGGCAAACGTACCGCCATGGATGAGTTTACAAGACAGAACCGCGGCGGAAAAGGTGTAAAATGTTATAAGATAACAGAAAAGACAGGAAATGTTGTTGGTATGAAGGCTGTGGATGAGGACAGCGAGATTATGATTATCAACACAGAAGGAATTGTTATCCGAATGAAGTGTTCTGATATATCTCTGTATGGAAGAATTACTTCCGGGGTAAAACTGATTAATTTACCTGAGAATGAAACAGTTGCCAGCGTTGCGAAAGTAAGAAAAGCTTCTGCTGAAATAGACGGTGAAAAAGTAGAAATATCAGAAGAGTAAAAGAAATAAAAAAATATTTTTTAAAACAAAAAAGAGTTCCGGAATTTTAGTCTGGAACTCTTTTTTGTTTGTGTGGTTTCCAGATAAAGTGAATGTGAATAATTCGATTTAACTGTGAATAAAATATATCAGACTTCAGGAAAAGAGGGATCGTTTTGCAGAATAAAGCAGTCTCAGCGGTGATTAATTTTTTTATCCGGGCAGTTGTAGGCATGGCGCTGATATTTTTTATAAATCAATATGTTCTTCCGGACGATTCTTCAATTAATGTAGGTCTGAACGCAGTATCTTTTTTGACATCCGGAAGCCTTGGAATTCCTGGGGTGGGACTTCTTTACGGAATTATGTGGTATCAGATTTTGTGACTATTTTACAAAAAACGGCGGATTTTATTTTTGATCTGGACAAAATAAAATCCGCCATTTATAATGCATCTTACACAGCAGACATCAGATGCTGTATCACCTGTTTCATATCGGGATTACAGGTGTGTCAAAGACCGGAGAGGGAAGTCCGGTATCTTTTATTCGTACTGCAGAAGTCGCAGTAAAATCAGAAAATGATAACAGAAGAAAAAGAAAGAATATCTGGTATACATGGAAATTTTGTTATCTGTGACTGTCAGAGAGAATATTCGGAAAGTCTGTTCGGAATTTTTGTGAGAAAGTATTCCGGAAAATATCAGTTTCATATATTTCATGATCTGGAGAAGCTGAAAGTATTTTCACAGACATCGGAAATTCATATTCTTCTGATAGCGGAAGAATATGGTGAAGAACAGATAGAAGAAATAAAAGCCGGGAAAGTATATGTATTGTCGGAAAAAGAAAAAGCCTGTGTCAGAGACGGCATATCTGTTTTCAGATATCAGCCGGCAGGGAAAATTATGGAAACTGTTTTATTCTGTCAGGTTAATCCGGCAAAAAAGGAAAGGCCGAGAATCAGGGATGAGCCGGTACTTAATGGAATTCTTGGAGTATATTCTCCGGTCCACCGTATCGGAAAAACAAAATTCGCTCTTCGTCTCGGAAGTCAGATTGCAGAAAAAAGGCATGCTCTGTATCTTAATCTGGAAGGGTATTCCGGAGAAACCTGTTATTTTCCGGATCATAACGGATACGATATGGGGGATCTTCTGTACTGCGTAAGGCAGGACAGCATGAATCAGGGAATAAAAATCAGTACAATGACAGGGCAGATAAAGGGACTGGATTATATTCTGCCTATGAAAAATGATGTGGATTTCCGTTCAGTAACAGAGGAAGAATGGATCAGTCTGCTGGATGTTATAACTCAAAAGTGTATTTATGACTGTATTATTCTTGATCTGGGCGACAGCATACAGGGATTATATGAGATTCTGAGACAGTGCAGCCGTATTTATACCCCATATATAGAAGAGGAGGCAGCTCTCGCAAAAATGGAACAGTATGAAAAAACTCTGAGAGAGGCCGGCTATACGGATATTTTGAGCCGTACTGTGAAAAGAAAAGTAAGAAAAGTATCAATAAAGCCAGAGAATGACGGATTATCCGGCATACAGGATTTCCACGGCAGAAACGGAGGGTTCTATGAAGCGGACAGAACAGCTTTATGAACAGGTTATGCTGTGTATGGATATGACCAGAGAGACAGGAGAAGAAGAACTTCAGGATATTATCAGAAATGTATTGGACAGAGCTTCAGCAGAAGAATATATACCGCTGCAGGAAAAGATCAGAATCAGCAGAGAGCTGTTTAATGCTTTCCGGAGACTGGATATTCTTCAGGATCTGATAGAAGACGAAGAAATTACCGAAATAATGGTAAACGGTACAGAAAATATATTTTATGAAAAATCCGGAAGACTGTACCGGTCAGACCGGCGTTTTCTGTCTGAAGAAAGGCTGTTTGACGTGATACAGCAGATTGTAGGAGAGACAAACCGATATGTAAATGAAGCTTCGCCTATTGTAGACGCCAGACTGCAGGACGGATCCAGAGTAAATGCAGTACTGAAGCCAGTGGCTGTAAACGGACCGATTATGACAATAAGAAAGTTCCCGTCAGAAGCCATAACCATGAAAGATCTGGTTTATAAGGAAAGTATTACGGAGGAAGTGTCAGAGTTTATAAAGAAACTTGTAAGTGCTAAATATAATATTTTTGTAAGCGGAGGCACAGGAGCGGGGAAAACCACATTTTTAAACGCTATGTCAGATTATATTCCAAAAGATGAAAGAATTATAACCATTGAAGATAATGCGGAACTTCAGATACAGGGAGTGGATAATCTGGTGAGACTGGAGGCAAGAAATGCAAATCTGGAGGGAGAAGGAGCAGTTACAATACGTGACCTGATCAGAGCCGCGCTGAGAATGCGCCCGGACAGAATTATTGTCGGAGAAGTCAGGGGAGATGAGACGGTCGATATGATTGCTTCCGCCATGCTAAACGGCCACAGCGGTTCTATGTCGACCGGACATGCGAATAATCCCTCAGATATGCTGAATCGTCTTGAAACAATGATGATGATGGGGATTGATCTTCCCCTGCAGGCGATTCAGAGACAGATTGCATCTGCGCTTGACATTATTATTCATCTTGGAAGGCTCAGAGATAAAACAAGAAAAGTTTTAAGTATCGAAGAAGTATTGTCATATTCGGAAGGAAGAATAGAAACAAGTAAATTATATGAGTTTCAGGAGGAGAAAATGGAAAATGAAAAAATTAAAGGATGCCTTGTGAAGGTTAATGAAATCAAAAATAAGGAAAAACTTCTGGCTGCAGGATATAAAGAAATATGAGTATGCTGCCGGAATTATAAGAACTTCATTTATTTTCGGAATGATACTTTTTCTGTTTTATGAGTCTTTTCTTCCGGCTTTCTTCCTTTTTCCGGTATGGATTATATACATGAAGGACTGGGCTGAAGATAAGGCAATGCAGAAAGAACAGCAGTTCAGAAGTCAGTTCCGTGACAGTATCCAGGCAATGGCGGCAGCTCTGAAAGCAGGATATTCTGTGGAAAATGCCATTCGTGAAACGAAAAGGGATATTCTTCCTATGTATGGAAAAGATACCCGGATTATAAAAGAGTATGACAGAATGGTTGTCAGACTGAATATGAACTGTACGGCAGCACAGGTACTGGAAGAATTTTCAGAGAGAGTAAGGCAGGAAGATGTCGGAGATTTCGTCAATGTTTTTGCCGCGGCAAAGATAAGCGGAGGAGACAGCGTAGCAATTATAAGAAATGCAGTTCGTACGATCAGTGAGAAAATCGATACGGAGAAAGAGATTAATACAATTTTAGCGTCCAAAAAACTGGAGTTTAATATAATGTGTGCTGTTCCGTTTATTATTATTTTCTACATGAAAATTACTTTCAGTCAGTTTCTGGAAGTGCTTTACGGAACTGCGGCGGGAACGGTTACTATGAGCATATGTCTTGCAGTATACATTTCGGCCTGGCGACTCGGAAGAAAAATGATTCATATTGAAGTATAAAATTTTATCTGAAGCAGCGAAGCGGCTATCCGGTTATGAGCAAACAGCGAAACGGACCGCGAGTATCAGCATGACTTCAGGTAATTCAGGGTAAAAGAAAATGAAAAGAATATTAAAACAGATCAGAAAAAATCCGGTTTACAGAAAGGCAGTAATTGTGGTTTTGTTTTCGGTTTTTCTATTCATTTGTGTGTATATCCGGGATAACAGCAGAAAACTTATGACGGATGAAAACGGGCGTGAGATTATAAAAAGAAGTTCAGAAGCCGGAAAGGAAGAGAGCATAGAACTGAAAGTGAAGGCAGGAGAAGTAGAAGAATCAGTAAGTATTACGGTATCCGGACAGGCATTTGGAGGTGAAGAGCTGAAAAAGAAATTTGAAGAAACTTCAGAAAATCTGGAAAAGCTTATACTCGGAGAAAATGAGGATCTGGATAATGTGCGGGAAGATCTGAACCTTATAACGGAAATACCCGATACAGGAATTTCCGTTACGTGGGAGCTGGATAATTATGAAGTTATGGATATAAGAGGCGGGCTGAGACAGGAAAATCTTATAGAAGAAGGGACTCTTGTAAAACTTACAGCTCTTCTCAGATATGAGGAAGAAAAAGCGGCCTGTGAATTTTATGCCAGAGTATTTCCGCCACGGATGAATTCATCAGAAAAAATGATTCAGAAAATTGAAGAACAGATCAGAAAGAATGATGAGGAAACAAGAACAGAAGAATACCTTCCGCTTCCGGATACAGTGAATGGCATGGATATACAGTGGGAGTATACAGAAAATATAAGATCCTTTGCAATTCTGATTCTGGGAGCAGGAGGAGCCTGTATGCTCTGCATCTCTGACAGGCAGCGCAGGAAAGAAAATGAAAAGCGTAAGATGATTCAGATGAAAACGGATTATCCGCAGATAATCAATAAATTTAATCTTTATATCGGGGCCGGAATGACAGTAAGAAAAGCCTGGTTCTGTATTGCCGGGGATTACGAAAGAGAAAAAAGCAGAACAGGAAAAAAGCAGGCATATGAAGAAATGATATATACCATGCATCAGATACAGGGAGGAACAGCGGAAGGAGAAGCTTACGAAAAGTATGGCGTAAGATGCGGCATTCCCGTTTACCGGAAGTTCGGAACCATGATTTCCCAGAATCTCAGGAAAGGTTCAAAAGGGCTTTCCGATCTGCTGAAAAGAGAAGCTCAGGAAGCCTTTGAAGAAAGAAAAAATCAGGCGAAAAAACAGGGCGAAGAAGCCGGAACGAAACTTATGATCCCGATGTTTATGATGCTGGCCATTGTATTTGTGATAGTTATAGTACCTGCATTTTTCTCAATTCAGATTTAAAAGTGAGGAGGAGATAAATGAAAAAAAATGCGGCAGAGATTAAGGTGAAAATAATCTCAATCAGTGAAAAAATAAAAAGTTTTTTTGTCCGTCACAGAGAGGTGTCGGGAATTACAGTAATTGAGCTTGTTCTAATCCTGGTTATTATTATAGCTCTTCTTCTGATATTTAAAAATCAGCTTATTACACTGATTAATTCTATTTTTGACAAAATTACGTCAGAGAGCTCGGGAATTTGATATGAAAAAGGGCGAAATCACTGTTTATCTGAGTCTGCTTTTTGTACTTCTTATATCGTTTGTTATGGGGGTTCTTGAAGCAGCAATAGTGCAGACAGAAAAAAATATGTGCCGGCTTAAGGCAGACAGAGCTGTATTTTCTGTTTTTGGAGAATACCAGAGGGAACTGCTGAGAGAATATCATGTTTTTGCACTGGAAGGCAGTTATGGGACAGGAGATTTCTCAGAAGAAAATATTTTAAGGCGTATGCATTACTACGGGACGGAAGGCATGGAACATAATACGGCCGGAATACAGTATCTGACGGATAATAAAGGGCAGGCATTCAGAGAACAGGTGACGGCATATATGGAACAGAGATACGGACTCAGTCTTGCGAAAAATTTTGCAGGAATGACGGAAGAATGGAAGGAGCAGAGTTTAGAAGGCGAAAAGATGAGAGAAAAGGAAGAAACTATACTGGAAGATTATAAAAATCTGACAGGGGCAGAAGATCAGAGCTCTCCGGAAGAGCAGACCCCGTTCTCATGCATGGAAACAATTGAAAATTCCGGTATCCTGTCAGTTGCTCTTCCAAAAGATATGAAGATATCAGGAAGAGAGATCAGTCCGGAAAATCAGGTATCCTACAGAAACCTAAGAACAGGATATGGTTCTTTTCCGGCACGGCAGGGGATAGACGGACCGGAAGAAAAGATTCTGTTCAATGAATATATTCTTCAGAAATTCAGTTATGCATCAGAATCTTCGGAGAAAACAGATGAAACCGATAAAACGGAGAAAAAAACAGAGCCTTCTCTTAAATATGAGGTGGAATATATTCTTGCCGGGAAATCTTCAGATAAAGAAAATCTGGAATCAGTCCTTTTTAAGATTTTTCTGATCCGGATGTCTCTTAATTACATATGTCTTCTTGGTGAAAGCTCTCTTAAAGCCCAGGCAGAAGTGATGGCAGCCGTAATATCCATAGTTCTGCTGATGCCGGAGATTGCAGAGCCGTTAAAATATCTGATTCTGCTGGCGTGGGCGGCAGGAGAAAGTATCGTGGATCTGAGAAGCCTGCTTTCAGGAAACAGGGTTCCTCTGACAAAAAATTCAGAAAACTGGCAGCTTCCACTTGGCTCACTTCTTTTGCTTGGATCCGGTTCCGATACAGTTGAAGGAAGCGATACGCAGGGAGGCGTGTCTTATAAGGATTATTTGAGAGCGTTCTTATTTCTTGAAAATACAGACAGTGTGTCAATGCGTACACTGGATCGAATCGAAGAAAATCTGAAATCTGTCCATGGTCTGGGTTCCTTTCAGGCTGATCAATGCATATCCAGAATGGAGATAACAACAACAGCGCCTGTCGCGGGAGGCATTTTCTACAGTTTTCCCGTTTATTTCGGATACGAATAAGAAATGTTCTGTTCCCGGTGCAGATGCCCTTTCGTCTTAACCGCATTCCCTCATGCGGAAATAACTCATTCACACCCATTTTTAAGAAAGGAAAATCAGCTGCGATGCAATTTATACAGACGAATAAAAAACAATCCCGATTCAAGAAAGAAAGGGCATCTGCACCGGGAACAGAACCGGAGAAAAAGGGGAGTATTACAATTGAAGCTTCATTTGGAATTCCGATGTTTCTCTTTGCCGTATTATGTCTGATTTATATGATAGAAATTCAGAATATCAGAATCAGTATCCTGAATGCAGCACAAAGTGCGGCAAAGCAGGCAGCGGAAGAAACAGCAGTCATTCCTGTGCTTAATACGTCACGATTTAAGGCGGATATTATTAACAGAATCGGAATTGAACGTGTAGAACAGAGTATTCTGGATGGAGGAACACAGGGGATAGACTGCGGAGGATCGTTTTTTTATCCAGGTACCGGAGAGATGAATATAAAGATAAGATATAAAGTGAGAATTCCTCTTCCTGTTATGGAAAATCCATCTGCAGAATTTTCTGAGGAGTTCAGAATTAATGGCTGGACAGGATATGAAAGCGGAGTGATGGGGGATGAAAATGCACAGATCGTATACATAACAGAAAGCGGACTGGTTTACCATGAAGATCCTCAGTGTACGTATCTTCAGCTTTCTGTAAGTTTTGTACCTTATACAGGTCTTGCAGATCTGCGGAATGAGGCAGGAGGAATATACAGAAAATGTGAAAAATGTGTTTATGGTCCTCCAATGGCCGGTGTATATATTACAGATACCGGTGGAAAATATCATAATTCAATTAGGTGCAGCGGATTAAAAAGAACAATATACGCGGTAAAAAAATCAGAAGTGACAGGAAGAGGAGGGTGCGCAAGATGTTCTCAATAAAAAACGCGGCAGAATTTGCTGTGGCAAACAGATGGTTTTTGTGTCGTATAGTATTCGCATTATATTTAGTCATACTGACTGTTATGGATCTGAAAAGGAGAAAACTGAAACTTTCAGTTCTGTTGGCAGGGGGAATATTTATTCCGGCGGGAGTTTTTTGCAGCAGTGGTGTTTCGCCGGTATATCTGGCTGCAGGAGGAGCTGTTGGCGCTGTATTTCTGGGAATCAGCAAAATTACAGAAGAGTCTTTTGGATATGGAGATAGTATTCTGATTCTGATTATGGGATGTTTTATCGGTTTCTGGGATATACTTACTCTCCTTATGGCAGCATTTATGATGGCCGCTGTGTTTTCTCTGGTTCTTCTCATCCGCGGCCGTTTCCGAAGAAAGGATTCGTTTCCCTTTGTTCCGTTTCTTACAGCTGCTTATATCGGAGGGATGGCATTTGGAATTTATTAATTCAGAACATATAGTGTATTGGAAATATTTCAGGGGAAGAATAAAAGGAAAATATGTAAAAGCATCTGCCGTAATAGAAATGTCCTATATCATGCCACTTTTTTTGTCTCTGTTTCTTCTTATTATGTATACTGTATTCTATTATCATGATAAAACAGTGATAAACGGAGCGGCGGCAGAGACAGCTGTTCTGGGAGCACAGCTGGAGAGAAGAAAAGGAACAGCAGATTATGATCTGGAAGAAATATTCAGAGAAAGAACAGAGGGAAAACTGATCTATATGACAGACGTAGATATTACGGTTACAAAAGATAAAAAAGAAATCAGTGTATCTGCAGAAGCACAAAAATCAATAATGAGGCTGAATATCTGTCAGAAAGCTGCAATTGTAAAGCCAGAGGAAAAAATCAGATGGATGAATTAAAAATATCATATGAAAAAGGATGGGACAGTATTTGTATTCATGTGGATATTCCTGTTCCGTATGAAGAAAATTATCAGATGAGGATGATCAGAAATAATACGATTCCTCATCTGTCAGATACAGCGGGAAGCGGAAGAGACGGGACAAGCAGATATACCTTTCGGTCGGAAGGCGGAGAATTAATGGAAGAAAAATACAGATCCGGGGAAATCCATGTGGAAGATGTACTTTCTTTTACAGAACAACTGCTTGAAACGGCTGATATTCTGACAGAGCATATGCTGAATCCTGACAGAATACTTCTTTCCCCTCAGCTGATATTTATAGAAGAAAAAAATGTCAGATTCTGTTATCTGCCTGTGGAAAACAACAGCATTATGGAAGGGCTGGGAGAAGCTTTTCACAGAATGACGGAGTATTTTGTAAGCCGGCTGGACTATAGAGAGACAGAAGGAATTCTTCTTGTATACAGACTTCACAAAGAGACGATGCAGGAAAACTATGATCTGAAAAAGATTCTGGATGAATACAAAAAAGATTTGCATGAACGCAGAGAAGAACAAAAGAAAATAGAGGACGAAACTGATGAAATAAAACAGCAGATCAGTCATAAAATAGAGGAAGAAAGCCGGGGAATTTCTGAAGAATTTATTTTTTTCGCTGATGAAGAAGGGGAAAATTTAAATAATGCAGAAAACAAATACAGTGAAGGCAAGAAAGATTACTGTATCAGAGAAAAAACGTTATCATACGGACCTGTCCGGAAAGTAATTAACAGAATAAAGACAGGGCGGTGGGGAGAGTGGGAAGATCTGATTACTGAAATGGATGGACAGGACAGATAAGGTCATTTATAATGATGCATAAAGTAAATATGAATATATTTATAAAAGCAGAGATTAAGAAAAGAGGATGCATCGTGAGAAAAAAACCGGAAGCAATCTGTACTGTTATTCTTATTGTTGTTAATGTGGCCGTATTTTTATTTTTGTCTGCCCTGGGTCCTACAGAAGATGCTGTTTTTATGCTGAATCACGGAGCTGCGTATGAACCGCTGATTGTACAGGAACATGAATACTACAGGCTTTTTACAAGTATGTTTCTCCATTTTGGAATGTCACATCTGATGAATAATATGGTCCTTTTAGGAGCATTGGGATGGAATCTGGAGCTTGAAACAGGCAGGATAAAATTTCTTATTATTTATCTTGTCAGCGGACTGGGAGGCAATCTTCTTTCCTTATATCATGACTGCAGGCTGCCTCTTAATGAACAGGCTGTTTCAGCAGGAGCATCAGGTGCAATATTCGGACTGATGGGCGCGCTGCTTTATGTAGTGATAGCAAACAGAGGAAGACTTGGCCGCCTGTCAGGCAGAGGGGTACTGGTAATGATCGCGCTCAGCCTTTATTTTGGTCTGACCAGCACAGGTGTTGACAACTGGGCACACATTGGCGGCCTTATATGTGGTTTTATTACTTCTGTTATACTATATCGGCCAGGAAGATCATATGGGAAGAGTTACCGTGAAAACAGTTCCGGTTTTGCGGGAAGATGACGCGGTGATTTTTCCGCCATGTGCTTCTACGATTCTTTTGGAAAGGGAAAGGCCAAGACCTGTTCCGGTTTCTTTCAGAGAGTAAAAGGGTTCAAAGATTCTATCAAGTTCGTCATCAGGGATCCCGCATCCATTATCTGTACAGCGGATTACAACCTGCGAGTTTTCTTTGTCGGCGGATAGAAAGATTGTGCCGTCTTCTTGTACTGCTTCTTTTGCATTTTTGAGAAGGTTTAAGAAGACCTGTTCCAGTTTGATTTTATCACCTGTAAAGTCACCGATTCCAGAAGCAATACGGGAAGAAAAGCGGATCTGCGAATCTTCTGAATCCAGGGAAATAGCAAAGGAGACAGCAATATTTTTCAGTAGTTTTTCAATAGGGAATACGGAATAATGCAGGGAAGTGCTGTTATTATAGGTCGAAAGTTCATTCAGCAGACTGCACATAAACCGGAGATCTTCCATGGTCTGTTTCCAGTTATAGAAATCTTTTACTTCCGGATGCTGAGACTCTATAACCTGAAGAGAAGAAGAAACAAGGGTAAGAGGATTTCTGATCTCATGGGCAATCATAGATACAGTAGTATGATGATTTTCAAGAAGCTGTGTTATGATAGTTTTTGCGTCTTTATTTTCTTCCATTAACCGGTTCATTTTGTTGATATCTATATTTGTAAGCATGGAACTGTCCTCTCTTTCTGTTATAAGTTTTCTTTAGTCCAGTCTAGCATGGAGCAGGACTTGCTTCAATAAAATATGAGCGACAGATTTCGACGGAAAATTTCGACATATTTCAGGCATGGAACAAGATCCGGACAATTAATAGGAAAACTTATTCAGCATGATTAAAGAACTTCTCTTTTTCCAGAAAATGGTCTATACTACTAACAAAAGAATTTATGGAAAAGAGGAAAAAATATGAAAGACAAGGATTGTTTATTCTGTAAAATCGCATCTGGAGAGCTTCCTTCGGCTACGCTTTATGAGGACGAAGATTTCCGGGTTATTCTTGATCTGGGACCGGCATCAAAAGGCCATGCTCTTATTCTTCCGAAAGAGCATTACAGAAACCTGTATGACATTGATGAAAACCTTGCAGCTAAGGCAATAGTCCTGGCAAAGAAAATGGTAAAAAAGATGACGGACGTACTTGGATGTGACGGATACAATATTGTACAGAATAATGAAGAACCGGCAGGGCAGACGGTATTTCATTTTCATATTCACCTGATTCCCCGTTATAAAGGGGACAATGTAGGGCTTGGCTGGAATATGGGCAAACTTACAGATGAAGTCAGAGATGAAATATTAGATAAAATGAAATAACCGGAGAAATTATGTTTACAGGTAATCGTGAATTTAACGAGATTTATGAGAAATACAAGAATCTCGTCCTGAAAGCAGCGTATATGTATTCAGGAGATAATAGCGATGCGGCAGAAGACATAACTCAGGATACTTTTCTAAAACTTTATGTAAATTTTGAAGAACTGAAAAGAGGAAACGTACCATCCTGGCTATTCACAACAGCGAAAAATGCGGCGCTCAACTTCAAGAAGAAATCTGCCAGAGAAATTCTGACGGGAGAACAGGAAGATTTTGAATTAAAAGGATCATCCCGTGAAAGTGCAGAAACAGAATACATGGAGAGTGAACTTGAAGATGAGAGAAGCCGTCTGCATGAAAAGATCTTTTCTGGTCTGATGGAGAAAAACCCAAGATGGCATGACGCTATTGTACTTGTGTATTATATGAATATTCCACAGGAAAAAGCAGCTGAAATACTCGGAATGCGTACGCAGGCACTTTACACTATGATTCACAGAGCAAAGAAATGGATCAGGAAAAAGTACGGCGCTGAATATGAGGAAATGAATCGAAAAGGATAGCAGGTGTCCGAAGACACCTGCCGGAAATACGAAGCAGGAACATTTAACTGTTGTTTGCAGCTTCTTCTATCAGTCCGATAATCGTATTGATGGAATCCTGCTGTCCGGAATTGCGCATAGCGTCCATAAAAGTACTTCGGTTATCATAAAGATTCTGTACTGCCTGAAGCAGAGAGTCTTTTGAAAGATCCTCTTCTTCGATTACCATGCTGAAGCCCTGACGTTCGAAGGATCTTGCATTTAAGATCTGATCGCCGCGGCTTGCTTTTGCCGAAAGAGGAATCAGAAGATTCGGTTTCCTGAGAGCAAGAAGTTCGCAGATCGCATTAGCTCCTGCCCGGGATATAACTATGTCTGCAAGGGCGAAAATATCGCGGAGTTCATTCTTAATATATTCGAACTGGCAGTAGCCTTTTGTTCCATTCAGAGATTCTTCTGTTTTACCTTTGCCGCACAGATGAATAACCTGAAATTTATTAAGAAGTTCAGGGAGAGCTTCCCTGACTGCATTGTTGACAATGACGGAACCCAGGCTTCCTCCGATGACCAGGATAACCGGTTTGTCAGCAGTGAATCCGCACATATCCATAGCGGCGATTTTATTTCCGGACAGAAGTTCCTGACGGATAGGAGATCCTGTCAGAACAGCTTTTCCTTCGGGAAGACATTTCAGTGTTTCGGGAAAATTGCAGCATACTTTAGAAGCTGACGGAATCGCGATCTTATTTGCAAGACCGGGCGTCATGTCAGATTCGTGGATAATCACGGGAACTTTGCTTTTCTTTCCTGCAAGTACGACCGGAACAGAGACAAAGCCTCCCTTGGAAAAAATAACATCAGGCTGTAACTCTTTGATCAGTTTGCGGGCTTCTCCGAATCCCTTAATCACGCGGAAAGGATCAGTAAAATTCTGCAGGCTGAAATAACGCCGCAGTTTTCCGGAAGAAATTCCGTGGTAGGGAATGCCGAAAGGTTCGATGAGCTCCTTTTCAATTCCCGTATAGGAGCCCACATACTGGATATCGTAACCAAGCTCTCTGAGCCTGGGAATAAGAGCAATATTTGGAGTAACATGTCCGGCAGTTCCGCCGCCGGTCAGAATAATACGCTTCATAATCATAACCTCCTGAATCTTTGTGATTTCAAGAATGCCCTGTTCTCTTACAAAGGGCAAACCAGACAGCAGCATGCGGAACTGTGCTGCTTCTGATACAAACTTGCTGCCGCCAATTTAAGCTAATATCATCTTACCGTTATTTGGGGAAATGTCAAGGAAATCTGAGACAGAAAAAAGGTGTGAAAATGAAAGAGCTGAAAAAATTATCACTGAAAGAAGAAATAGATAAACAGGCTGAAAAAATAGAAAAAGAAGTCTGCGAGAATAAAGAGATAGAGGATATGAAAGTATCCGAAGACATGGAAATATCTCTGTTCAGCCGCATTCAGGAATACGAATACGACAAGAGGATAAAAAAAGTGCACCGCCGCAAAAAAAAGCGCATGATTATAGTGGCGCTTGCAGCTGTGCTCGTCCTTGCTATGGGAAGCATGATAACAGGAGTCGGCAGCAAACCGTATTGGAGAGTGTTGTGGGATAGAGTAATGGGTGATGAAGAAGCATCAGTGATTAATATTGAGAATATGGATTCTCAGAAGACAGATAATATAAATGAACTAGATACGTATCAAGAGATAAAAGAAAAATTAGGTGTTTCTGCAGTAAGGTTAAGAAAAAAACCTGAGAATATGTATCTGGAAAGATATAGTATTGATAGAGAACAGCGTTATGCAATTCTTTTTTATAATTATAATAACGAAATTGTTCGATATACAATTTATTTAAATGATTCGGATTCATCCTTTGGACAAAAAGAATTAGATAAAAGAACAGACGAATATGAAATTGAGACAAGAGGTGGAATTATTCCAATTGATGAATATGAAGTTGAAGGGTATAGCGAAAAAAGATACATAGCAACTTTTAAATACAGAGACGTTAATTACCAATTGATGGGAATTATGGAGAAGGAGGAGTTTGATGAAATTATAAAAAATTTAGGATTTTTATAAAAAAGCGTAAGATTTCATCAAGTTATTTGTTTACTATATAGAGGAATGTAAAAAGGTGTAAAAAAATTTGAGAGGATTAGAAATGAAAAAACATATTTTATCAATTATTGTAACATTTTCGCTTCTCGTCTGTATGATGACAATATCACAAATTAGTGTGTATGCATCTGAGGATACTAAAATTGTCGATGGTTCTTTTTTGACAATGGAAGAGTCATCCACAGGTTTCTCATCTGATATGACGACAAGAGGAACACACTTAATGACTGGAGAGTGTTCGATAACAAATGCGGGGATAGGCAGAATTTATGCTTATGCTGGTACAACAGCAAACCATAAAGTTGATCGTGTGATAGTATTTATTTACATTGAGAGATATCTTGAAGATGTTGATGCATGGGGACATGTAGATGCCTGGTCAGAAGAGGTGACAGATGATTATTATGTTGCTACATCAAAGTCACTGGAAGTAGAACCTGGATATTACTACCGAGTCCGTGCAGAACATATTGTTTTTGTAGGTGATGAATCAGAAGAGACATATTCATATACAGACGGAATTTTTATCGCTCCGGCCTCTTCATCCACGACACCGTCAACCTAAAATAAAACCCCTCTCCTTGAGTTTCGGGAGCAGCCGCTGATCTGGTGCAACAGGAAACTATTAAAATTATGATTCAAATAATTGAGATACCTGTCCGAGAAAACACCACAATATATTTGCTCCACTCAGCGGCTGCTCCCGGAACTCAAGAAGAGGGTTTTTTCATTTGGGCGAAATCTCTTTTATAGTATGACCGATAATTCTCCCTGAGTACACGGAAAGTCGAAAAATTTCGATATTATTTTATTTTCCAGAGGCTGCTTTTAATGCCTGAGCAAGCTGGTCAGGACATGAAGTTGCCTTGAAACCACAGCGGATACCTTCGATGCGGGAAATCGCTTCATCCACATCCATACCGTCGATCAGACGGGATATGCCCTGCAGGTTTCCGTTGCATCCCCCTACAAATGAAACATTTCTTACCTTATTATCAATAATATCAAAATGAATCTGCTGAGAACAGACTCCCTTCGGTTTATAATCCATTATTATTCGCCTCCTTTTTCTAATGCATTATAGCAAAAAGGACAAAAAAATACAAATTTCAACATTCTCATAATTCGGTTTATAATTCACTTATACTCTTTTTCATTTCATTCAGGTATATCTCTGCTTTTTCCGGATTTTCTTCAATCAGGCGTTCTGCCATCGCCAGGTGGTTTTCCGCATCATGGCGTATTCTTCGGATCTGTGCCGCCTTTTCTTCTATATGGCGGTAATACTGCATGTTTTCGGCCATTTCCTCATTTTTCATCTGAAGCTGTATATTCATCTGTTTTCTTTTCATATAAGAAAACAGAACAAAATAGATCAGAAGAGTAAACAGGATAAAAAGAATGATTCCGATTCGGTACTGCCAGACGGTATCTTTCTGAATACTTAATCCTCGGATCCCGTTTTTAGTCGTCATGTGATTCATGTAAACTGTCTGAAGAGCCATAATTTCCAGGACAAATTGTCCGAGGACGAAAATATAGAATTTCCACAGGATAAAATCTTCCCATTCTTTTCTCAGTTTGCGGAACATGAGGACCCAGGGGATTTGAAATGCCGCCAGAGTAATTCCCGCTATTTGTTTGCCGAAAATATTTTCGGCCGCTGTCGGGGAAAGAGGTATAAATCCGGGCTGAAAACATACAAAAGCCAGTGCTTCCAGCGGAACCGACACGGCATGGACGATGCAGAACAGAAAAAGTTTTTCTCTCATCGGATCTCTGTACAGGATACAGATAAGAAGAAACTGGAGAACATACATCAGGACCGGTTTCAATGAATGATAGGGAATAAACGAACTGATCCAGTTGGTTGCATTTATAAAAAGCAGAGCAATAATAAATGTTAATTTTTTGCCTGTTTTGTTTTGCCTGAATGTCAAAACAAAACAGAGTGTATATGAGACGGCCTGCAAAGTCGCGGACAGGAGAACAAGAAAAATATCTGTCATATTTTATACTCCCCCCTTTTTCTGATATTCCATATAGGCAATGGCACGGAATACCCCGTCTTTTTCCTCTGTCGTCAGTCTGCCGCCATATTTTTCAGTTATTTGTTTTACGATATGCAGACCAATTCCATGAATCTCCCCGGCCTTCTTTTTCAGAACCTTTCGTTCATATTTTTGCTCATCGGACTTCAGACAGGTGTTTTCGACTTTTAAGACGAGAAATCCTGCAATAACGGTTCCTTTAACGGAGATCCATTTTTCCCTGTTTTCAATCTGTTCCGCGGCCTCCAGGGCATTATCCAGGAGGTTGGCAAAAACGCTGCACAGATCAGGAGAACTTATGGAAAGATTTCCCGGCACATCCAGAGCGGCTTTGAAAACAATGCCGTATTTATGTGCGATCTGTTCCTTATCCTCCAGAAGAATGTTGATAACTGTATTTTTACACCAGATATGCTTCTTTGTCCGGGCAAACATATTTTTAATATTTCCGGCAAATGTATGAAAGGATTCTTCAGAGGATTTATCAGATATTTCATGATGCAGGCAGGATTCCATTCTGCTGATTGTATCGAGCATATTTTCTTTTATAATCTGATTTTCCGCTTCCTGCCTGAATACAGACTGTTCCCTTATATCTGCATATTGTTCCTGATATTCTAAAAGGCGAAGATATTCCACCTGATATGCTGTGTCAATTTCTCCGGTTATTTTACTGAAAAGAAATGCAGTTACAACACAGGCGGTCAGGATTCCTGCAAAGGCAGCTGCGGCCGCGTTTCCCTGTCCTCGGTTCAGTGAATCAATCATAAGCAGAAACAGAAGAGCAATTTGAATAAATGCAGAAAAAAACAGAAGATATTTCCCGCAAGGGGGACATGGATTTTTCTTTTTCATATTACAGCCCCATCCCTATGTATTGAAAATATTTTTGTTTGGATTCTTTTAACTTTGTCCTGCTGACGGAAGCTACTGTTCCATCGGAAAGCTGGATTCCGTTTGGAAGAAATCCGGTAATCTTGTCCATGTTAACAAGGAAGCTTTTATGACATCTCAGAAAAGAGTCCGGAAGCTGCTGCTCAAGATTATCCAGCTTTTCATAACACTGCTCTTCTCCGTTTGTCATGTGGATGTTCACAATTCTCTTATTGCTTTCAAAATAAATGATTTCATCAAAAAGGAGTTTCCTGATTTTTCCTCTGTACAGCTTAAGTACGATGCCGTGTTCAGAGGGATTATCCTGTGACAGCATTTCAAGCATACGGATAAAGAGTCCGTCGTTTACCGGTTTTTTCAGGACCCCATAGGGCCTGATTTTCAGAAACATACCTTCTATATATTCATCAATATACCCGCTGACAAAAATAAATTTCCATCCCGGGTGCCTCTGATGAAGATCTGCCGCCAGCGTTATTCCATTTTTATCTCCAAGACAAATATCCATTAAAACCACATCAAAATCCTGATCTTTTTCTTCGAGTACATGAATTTCATTTTCAGAAGAGCAGATCCGGACCAGCGCGGTTTTTTCGAATTTTTCATGTATCAGATTTTTAAAATGGTCCGACCAGTCTTTTTCATCTTCACATATAAGTATTTTTAACATTTTCCCCTCTCCCTGTAATTCAGAGATATACTGTCCGTATTTCAGATTGTTCCAGCAATGCTCTTATTATACCAGTGATACTGTTTTTTTACTATCTCGAAATTATTACAGACTGCTTCCAGCGGGTTTTTATCCGGATTATTTGAAAAAATATCCTTTTTTTTTGCGGAAAATATACATAAAATGACATTTTAGCAAGGGGGATATTCAGATTTCTTTTGAAGTTACAGTGTTTTATAAATGAAGATTTTCCACCTTCATGTGAAAATCTTCAGAATTTGAGGAAAAGAAAAATTTCTGTATCCCGCAAGGCCGGCGTGTAGAAATATGTAGAACGGTTTTTGCGGACAGGCGTCCGAAGATGGTCTATAATGTGCACAAACACGATTTACACCGTCATATGGCAGGAGAAGAGTGTGGGAGAGAAATTCAGACAGGAGGGTTTGTTATGTTAGCTGCATTGCAAGAATTAGCGGCAGATACCAATGTTATTGTCTATTTAATGACAGCTGTTGGTATACTGGGTGTGCTGGCAAAAATTATCAACCAGATCACACTTCACAGACTGGTAAAAGCGGCGGGCAATATGCCGAAGAGTACACACAGATTGATAAAACTCGTCAGAGCGAAGTATGAGCATGCATGTATGATACACGATTCGGTGGAAAATATCAGTGCATTTGTGGAAAAATACATATATGAATATAGAGGCTTTTTGTTCCGGATACATACCTGGAGGCAGATTGAGCTGCTTTCTGTGTGGTTTTCCGGTATTCTCGGGGCGCTGGGAGCGTCGCTTATTTACCTTTCTTCCGGATTCACAGAATCCGTTTATCAATATATTGCAGGCGGTCTGGCCGAAGTGGTATTTCTGTCTGTTGTTATCAGACTTTCAGATGAACCGTATAAAATCAATGCGGTAAAGATGTATATGGAAGATTACCTGGATAATATCTGCGCTTTCCGGCTGAGAAAGCAGCGGACGGCAGAGAGGGAATCCATCGATGTAATCGCCGCGGAAAGTTCTGTCAGACCTGCTTTTCAGACAGACGCGCAGGAAAGAGAAAGGGAGGATGCGCAGCCTGCGCTGAAAACTGTCTCCGCCAGGGAAAAAAAGCGGGGATCACTCAGAAGCGGCGAAAAGGCAGACCGTCAGGAATCCGCAAAAGTATCAGGAAGATATACTTCCGAAGAAATGGAGGCCAGTATAGCAGAAGCTGTCAATCTGAATGACGCGCAGTCTGAGGTATCGGAAAAGGAGCCCGGCCTGTCTATTAATATTGAAGGGGAGCCGAGAACCGCGGAGAAAGGAGAAGCCGCGCGGCAGGCGGTCCGTCGAACTGTAAATGAAAAGAACAGCGAGGAGGACAGACCGGTACTCAGGGAAGAAACGATACGTCAGATTCTGGAAGAATTTCTGGCGTAACCGCGCGGCGGAAAAGCAGAATAAAAGTTCAGGTTCCTTACTGTTCCGGGACGGAAGGGTTTTGATAAAGAGGCCTGTTTTATCTTGAATAAGAAACGTAGATTTGGTAAAATGTGCATAGAGTATCGGGTGCGGAAACCGGGTTTTAAATGTGCAATAATCCAGTTCTTCCACATTATGGACCTATAGAACCGGCTGTGAGGTGGGAGATGCGCCGACACTGCGAAAGAAAAGATCTAGAATCAGGGAGGAAGGATAACGATGAGCAACGTAACATTTGATTATTCAAAAGCATGCAGTTTTGTGCAGGATCATGAGATGGAATATATGAGCGAACTGGCTGCGCAGGCAAAGGACAAGCTGCTTGCAAAGACAGGCGCAGGCAATGATTTTCTGGGATGGATTGACCTTCCGGTAGATTATGACAAAGAGGAATTTGACCGTATTCTGAAAGCGTCGGAGAAGATTAAAAGTGATTCAGAGGTACTTGTTGTCATCGGAATCGGCGGTTCTTATCTGGGAGCAAGAGCGGCAATTGAATTTCTGGGACATTCCTTTGCAAATGAGGTGTCCAGAGATATCAGAAAAGCGCCGGAGATCTATTTTGCAGGAAACAGCATCAGCAGCACATACCTGAAAGATCTGATTGATGTGATCGGAGACAGAGATTTCTCTGTGAATGTAATTTCAAAATCGGGAACAACGACAGAACCGGCTATTGCCTTCCGTGTATTTAAAGAACTTCTGGAAAAGAAGTACGGAAAAGAAGGAGCAGCAGGAAGAATTTATGCAACGACAGACAAGGCAAGAGGAGCGCTGAAAAATCTGGCTACAGAAGAAGGTTATGAGACTTTTGTTGTGCCGGATGATATTGGCGGACGTTTCTCTGTTCTCACTGCAGTAGGCCTGCTTCCTATCGCGGCAAGCGGCGCGGATATTACAAAGCTGATGGAAGGCGCTGCAGCCGCAAGAAAAGATGCCATTGAGAAAGATTTTGCAGAAAATGACGCGATGAAATATGCGGCAATCAGAAATATTCTCCTTCGTAAAGGAAAAGTAGTTGAAGTGCTGGCAAACTATGAGCCGGGGCTGCATTACGTATCAGAGTGGTGGAAACAGCTTTACGGAGAAAGTGAGGGAAAAGATCAGAAAGGTATTTTCCCGGCGTCAGTAGATCTTACAACAGACCTGCATTCCATGGGACAGTTTATCCAGGACGGAAACAGAATTATGTTTGAAACTGTGATGAATGTGGAGAATTCCAGAGAAGAGATCATCATTAATGAAGAGCCGGCTGATCTGGACGGACTGAACTATCTTGCAGGAAAGAATATGGATTTTGTAAATAAGAGTGCTATGAATGGTACGATTCTTGCGCACACAGACGGAAATGTGCCGAACCTCAGAGTGAACATTCCGGCGCAGGATGAATATTCTCTTGGACAGCTTTTCTATTTCTTTGAGTTTGCATGCGGCGTGAGCGGATATTTACTCGGCGTTAATCCGTTCAATCAGCCGGGCGTTGAGAGCTACAAGAAGAACATGTTTGCTCTGCTCGGAAAACCGGGCTATGAGGCAGAGAGAGAAGAGCTGCTGAAGAGACTGTAGACAGAATAGTACAATAAGTTTGAAGTGCCCGTAAAAATGGGGTATAATAAAAGGCAGTCGGAGAAAACCGGCTGCCTTTTTGTAATAGTTCCTGAGGATCCGGAGAATGAGGACGGCAACATGCGGTACAGATGTGATACACAGGAGAAATTTACAGGAGCCGGTAATGTAAAGGAGGAAGTTATTATGTTACGAATCGGAATGCTGACAAGCGGCGGAGACTGTCAGGCACTGAACGCGGCTATGCGCGGCGTTGTAAAAGGAATCTGTTCAAAGAGGAACGATGTTGAGATCTATGGATTTAAAGACGGATATAAAGGTCTGATTTACGCAGATTTCAGTATGCTTACGTCAAAAGATTTTTCCGGAATTCTCACAAGAGGAGGAACTATTCTGGGTACATCCAGACAGCCATTCAAACTGATGCGTGTTCCGGATAAAGACGGATTGGATAAGGTGGAGGCGATGAAGCATACATATCACAAGCTGAATCTGAACTGCCTTGTGATACTTGGAGGAAACGGAACACACAAAACAGCCAATATGCTTCGTGAAGAAGGCCTGAATGTTATTACCCTTCCGAAAACAATTGACAACGATCTGTGGGGAACAGAGATGACCTTCGGATTCCAGAGCGCAGTGGACATTGCTACAGATACGATTGACAGAATACACACAACAGCGACTTCCCACAGCCGTGTATTTATTATAGAAGTAATGGGACATAAAGTAGGACATGTTACCCTGCATGCAGGAATTGCGGGAGGTGCTGACATCATCCTTCTTCCGGAGATTCCGTATGATATCAAGGCGATTAAGAAAGTAATCGAAGGACGTTCCAAAGCCGGCAAACCGTTTACAATTCTTGCGGTGGCAGAGGGCGCGATTTCCAAGAAAGACGCCAAACTGTCCAAGAAAGAGTACAAGGAGAAACTGGCGAAGAGAAAATATCCGTCTATTGCCTATGAACTGGCGGAACAGATCGAACAGGAGACGGACAAAGAAGTCCGTATTACCGTTCCCGGGCATACCCAGCGCGGCGGATCTCCGTGCGCGTATGACAGAGTATTTGCCACACGCGTGGGCGCAAAGGCAGCAGAGCTGATTCTGAAGGAAGAATACGGATACATGGTTGCCATGAAGAACGGAGAAACTACAAAGGTTCCGCTGGGAGATGTGGCAGGAAAGCTGAAAACAGTGGATCCGAAGTGCAGCATCATCAAAGAGGCAAGAATGATCGGCATCAGCTTCGGAGATGAATAAAACAGGAACAGGAGAGTAATTCATGTCATATACGGCACTTTACAGAAAATTCCGGCCCGCAGTATTTGAGGATGTCAAGGGGCAGGATCATATCATTACTACATTACAGAACCAGATTAAGGCAAACCGTATCGGACATGCGTATTTGTTCTGCGGAACAAGAGGAACCGGAAAAACGACAGTGGCGAAAATATTTGCAAAAGCCGTAAACTGTGAACACCCGGTGGACGGAAGTCCCTGCGGCGAGTGTGCCATGTGCAGATCTATTGCGGCCGGGACTTCCATGAATGTAATTGAGATTGACGCCGCTTCAAACAACGGCGTGGACAGTATCAGGGAAATCCGGGAAGAAGTGACTTACCGTCCTACGGAAGGACGGTATAAGGTCTACATTATTGATGAGGTGCATATGCTCTCCATAGGAGCTTTTAATGCACTGCTGAAAACACTGGAAGAGCCGCCGGAATATGTTATTTTTATTCTGGCTACAACGGAGATTCACAAGATTCCGGTTACCATCCTGTCCCGTTGTCAGCACTATGATTTTAAAAGAATCAGTATTGAGACGATAACAGACCGGATGAAAGAGCTGATGCACACGGAAAAAGTAGATGTAGAAGACCGGGCGCTGACTTACATTGCCAAGGCGGCGGACGGTTCCATGCGTGATGCATTGAGCCTTCTGGACCAGTGCATTGCCTTTTATCTGGGACAGAAACTGACCTACGACAATGTCCTGGAAGTTCTGGGCGCTGTGGACACGGATGTATTCAGCAGGCTCCTCAGGAAGATTCTGGACAGAGATGTAGCCGGTGTACTGGATATTGTGGACGATCTGGTTATGATGGGCAGAGAACTGACCCAGCTTGCTTCAGATTTTACATGGTATCTGCGGAACTTGCTTCTGCTGAAAACATCTGATAATATAGAGGATGTGCTGGATGTATCCACGGAAAACATGGAGCAGCTCAAAGAAGAAGCCCAGATGATTGATACGGATATGCTGTTCCGGTATATCCGGATTTTTTCCGAACTTTCCGGACAGTTAAAATACAGCACCCAGAAACGGGTTATGCTGGAAGTGGCGCTGATCAAAATGTGTATTCCTGCCATGGAAACGTCTCAGGACTCCGTGCTAGACCGGATTCGCGCAGTGGAAAAAAAGCAGGAAGAACTGGAACAGGAGCTGGAAAGCGGAACTGGTCAGAAAGTTGTATATGTCAGCGGGGATCAGATTCCGGGAGGCGGTCCGGACGGCACCGGCAGTCCGGGAAGAACTGCAGCTGTGAAAAGAGAACTGCCGGCAGCAATACCGGACGATATCCGGGAGGTGGTTAAAAACTTCCGGTCCATTGCAGATGAAGCCTCCGGCATGATAAGAGGATATCTGAAAAAAGCCAGGCTGAGCCTGGGAGGCGACAACCGGCTGCTTATCGTTCTGCCGGATACACTGGGGGCCAGTGTGGTAGGAAGAGAAGATCATGTGCAGGAGCTGACAGAGCTGATCGAACAGAAAATCGGAAAAAAGGTAGAGATCGATGTGCGCTGCGTTGAGGAAGGCAGACATTTTGAAGATACCTTCGTGGATATTGAGCAGAAAATAAATATGGAAATCACTGTGGAGGATTAGATATGGCAAAAAGAGGAGGTTTCCCTGGCGGCGGAATGCCGGGAAATATGGCAAATCTTATGAAGCAGGCGCAGAGAATGCAGCGTCAGATGGAAGAGCAGCAGAAAGAACTGGAGTCAAAAGAGTTCACTGCCACGGCAGGCGGCGGCGCGGTTGAGGTAACTGTGTCCGGAAAAAGAGAAGTACTGAAGGTAAAACTGGCTGAAGAAGTGGTAGATCCTGATGATATCGAAATGCTGGAAGATCTGATTGTAGCAGCGGCAAATGAAGCACTCAGAAAAGTAGAAGAAGAGTCCGGCGCGGCAATGTCAAAACTGACAGGCGGAATGCCGGGGATGTTCTAGTCTTCAGAATATTGAGTATCTTTGCGTATAAAAGGGGCCGGCGCTTTCCCTGGGAGCCGCTCCTTTTCAATTTATGACAGAGGTGTAGAAAATGGACTATTACAGTAACCAGATCAGCCGTCTGATCGAAGCGTTTTCCCGGCTCCCCGGGATTGGAAACAAATCAGCTCAGCGGCTGGCTTTTCATGTGATTAATATGCCGCTGGATCAGGTGGAAGCTCTGGCCGGTGCAATTGTAGACGCGAGAAAAAATGTAAAATACTGCAAGGTATGCTGTACGCTGACAGACCAGGAGGTCTGCCCCATCTGCAGTAACAGTGAGCGGGATCATAAGACGATTATGGTGGTTGAGACGCCGCGGGATCTGGCAGCCTATGAAAAGACAGGAAAATACAACGGTGTTTATCATGTGCTGCATGGAGCTATCTCGCCCATGCTCGGAATCGGCCCGGGAGATATCCGGCTGAAAGAGCTGATGGAGCGGCTTCAGGGTGATGTGGACGAAGTAATTATAGCCACAAACTCCAGTCTGGAAGGCGAGACAACAGCTATGTATATCAGCAAGCTGATTAAACCTGCAGGGATCAAAGTGAGCCGGATCGCAAGCGGAGTTCCGGTCGGCGGCGACCTGGAATATATTGATGAAGTTACGCTGCTCCGGGCGCTGGAGGGCAGAACCGAACTTTGACAGGCACGCGCCAGATTCAGGGGATCAGGTTTTATTTTCTGAAATGTGAGGAAGTTTTATGAGCAGGAAAAAAGTGACATCATCCGATGTGGCAAAGAGGGCAGGCGTATCTCAGGCCACGGTGTCAATGGTTCTGAATAAAAAATATAATGTGTCTTTTTCAAAGGAAGTAATACAGAATGTGGAACAGGCGGCCGAGGAGCTTGGCTATGTTCTGCCGAAGAGAAAGGTTCAGAGGGAGGAACGCAGAGAAAAACTTCTGGTCGTGATCAGTCCGAACCTGACGAATCCGTATTATGTCATGCTTCTCCAGGGAATTGAGTCAAGAGCCACAGAGCAGGGATACGGAATCTTTGTCTGTAATACTCAGAGGGATCTGAAGCTGGAAGAGCGGTATCTGAAGATGATGTCAGATATCAATCCCCAGGGAATTATTTATATCTGCAATCCGAGTAAATGTTTTATGGGAAAAGTGGAAGAACTGTCCAAAAAGATCCCGGTGGTTGTTATTAATAACCAGGATGAGAAGCTGAATGTGGATGCGGTTGAGCTGGATAATTCAAAACTCGGACGGCTGATGGCCAGACATCTGATTGAACTGGGACACCGGCATGTGGCATATATTGCTCCTCCGCTGACGGTGCGGCAGAAGCAGAGATCCCGGCGGGTGGAAGGGTTTCTGGCGGAGTTTCAGAGTGTAGGGCTTGGAGACAATGTGATCATTAAGGCGGCCGATGAAAGAACGGATGCGGATATACCGGGGATTGATTCGGAGTACCGGATCGGATATGATCTGACGAAAGAGCTGCTGAAAGAGCATAAAGAGCTGACAGCGATTGCAGGACTGAATGATATGATTGCCTTCGGAATTCTGGATGCCCTTCATGATGAAAAATACAAAGTGCCTGGGGATATGTCCGTAATGGGCTGTGATAATACGCTGTTTGCGAAAGTGAAAAAAGTTTCTCTTACTACCATAGAACATTTTGTAATTTACAAGGGAATGGACGCATTTGACATCATAACGAAAAAAATAAATTCCCGCAGGAAAAAATACACGGAGATTGAGCCTGTAAGTATATATCATGTGGAATATGAACCCCGGATTGCCGTCAGAGGAACAACGTCTTATCCGCCGAGTGAAAAAAGAAAAATTAATAAAAAACAGAAGTAATATTAGTAATCGCATTTTATTCTAAGCAGTTAAAACCGCTAAAAATAAAGGATTATGAAATATTGCTTCTTTTTTTATTAGTTAATATAAATAAAATATAATTAATAAGATGAATTATCAATTTAAAATCTGCGTTAATATTTTTTAATCCTGTTGACCAGTGTTTTTTAAACCTTTATAATCAGATTATAAAGGTAAACGAACCAAAAAAGGAGGAACAAAAATGAGGTTTTTTATTGACACAGCCAATGTTGACGACATCAGAAAAGCCAACGACATGGGCGTTATCTGCGGCGTAACAACAAATCCGTCTCTGATCGCTAAAGAAGGACGTGTTTTTGAAGAGGTTATCGCGGAGATCGCGTCTATCGTAGACGGACCGATCAGTGGCGAGGTAAAGGCAACTACAACTGATGCAGAGGGTATGATAAAAGAAGGCCGTGAGATTGCAAAAATTCATCCGAACATGGTTGTAAAAATTCCCATGACAGTGGAAGGACTTAAAGCATGTAAGGTGCTTTCTTCTGAAGGAATTAAAACAAATGTTACTCTTATCTTCACATCCAACCAGGCTCTTCTGGCAGCAAGAGCAGGCGCTACATATGTATCTCCGTTCCTGGGCCGTCTGGACGACATTTCTGTAAGAGGCGTGGATCTTGTGGCTGAAATTGCTGAAATCTTCAGAGTGGCAGGCATTGAGACACAGATCATCGCTGCAAGCGTGCGCAATACAATGCACATCACGGACTGCGCGCTTGCCGGAGCTGACATTGCTACCGTACCGTACAAAGTAATCGAGCAGATGACACATCATCCGCTGACCGATGCCGGAATCAAAAAATTCCAGGATGATTACAGAGCAGTATTTGGTGAGTAATTAAAGAAGAAGTCAGATAATTTGAGCAAAAGGGGATGTACCCCTTTGAGTGAAATAGTCAGACAATTCAGAAAAAGAGGAGAATTTCATGGACAAGTTAAAATTAATGAAAACTGCCAATGAAGTCCGCAAAAGTATTGTAACGGCTGTCCACAGCGCAAAAGCCGGACATCCGGGCGGATCATTATCAGCGGCAGATATATTTACCTATCTTTATTTTGAAGAAATGAATATCGATCCGGCAGATCCGAAGAAGGCAGACCGTGACAGATTTGTGCTTTCCAAGGGACATACAGCTCCGGGTCTGTATTCTGTACTGGCAGAGAGAGGATATTTCCCGAAGGAAGACCTTAAAACACTTCGTCATACAGGTTCTTACCTTCAGGGACATCCGGATATGAAGCATATTCCGGGTGTTGATATGTCTTCCGGTTCTCTGGGACAGGGCATCTCCGCTGCAGTAGGAATGGCTCTGGCAGCAAAGCTGACAGACGCAGATTACAGAGTGTACACACTGCTTGGCGACGGAGAGATTCAGGAAGGTCAGGTATGGGAGGCTTCCATGCTGGCAGCACACCGCAAACTGGACAATCTTGTTGTAATCGTTGACAACAATAACCTTCAGATTGACGGAGCAATTACAGAAGTCAACTCACCGTATCCCATCGACAAGAAGTTTGAAGCGTTTAATTTCCATGTAATTAATATCGATGGAAATGATTTTGATCAGATCGACGCAGCATTTAAAGAAGCAAGAACAGTAAAGGGACAGCCGACTGCCATTATTGCAAAGACAGTAAAAGGCAAAGGCGTTTCCTATATGGAAAATCAGGCCGGATGGCACGGCAAAGCTCCAAACGATGAAGAGTACAAAATCGCTATGGAAGATCTTGAGAAAGTAGGTGAAGCATTATGTCAGATGTAAAGAAAATCGCAACAAGAGACAGTTATGGCAATGCATTAGCCGAACTCGGCGCAGAGCACAAAGATCTGGTTGTTCTGGATGCGGACCTGGCAGCAGCTACAAAGACAGGTGTATTTAAAAAGGCATTTCCGGAGCGTCATATTGACTGCGGTATTGCAGAGTGCAACATGATGGGCGTAGCGGCAGGTCTTGCCACAACAGGACTGGTTCCGTTCGCAAGCTCCTTTGCAATGTTTGCGGCAGGAAGAGCGTTTGAGCAGGTTAGAAACTCCATCGGATATCCCCACCTGAACGTGAAAATCGGTGCAACGCATGCCGGAATTTCCGTAGGCGAGGACGGAGCTTCCCACCAGTGTAATGAGGATATCGCACTGATGCGCAGCATCCCGGGAATGGTCGTTATCAATCCTTCTGATGATGTGGAGGCAAAAGCTGCAGTTCGCGCTGCATATGAGCATGACGGTCCGGTTTACTTAAGATTCGGCCGTCTTGCAGTACCGGTAATCAACGACAGACCGGATTATAAATTTGAGCTTGGAAAAGGCGTTGTTTTAAGAGAAGGTAAAGATGTTACTATCGTAGCAACCGGACTTCCGGTAAGCGAGTGCCTTGAAGCAGCTGAGAAGCTGGCTGCTGACGGAATTGACGCGAAGGTGATCAATATCCACACAATCAAACCTCTTGATGAGGATCTGATTGTTGCGGCTGCAAAAGAGACTGGAAAAGTCGTTACAGTTGAGGAACATTCCGTAATCGGCGGACTGGGAAGCGCTGTCTGCGATGTTCTGGCTGAGAAAGCGCCGACAAAGGTGCTTAAAATCGGTGTGAACGATACATTCGGCGAGTCCGGACCGGCAGTGGAACTGCTTAAGAAATACGGACTTGATACAGAAGGTATCTATGAGAAAATCAAGGCATTTGTATAAGCGAAGAGGCTGATCTCTTTCATATAAAGGGCGTTCCGAAAGCCGTAAGCGGCCGGAGGGACGCTCTTTTGAAATATGTGAAAGGATATCAGGGACTGCAGCGAAGTTAAAGACGAACCAGGTAAATCCCGGAATATTCAGGCACCGAAAGTTTATAGTGCCGGATATACCGGGATTCTGTCTAAAGTAATCTCAGTGTTTCCAGAAGACCGCAGTATTTATCAGCTATTACAATAATCCATCCCTCACGTGTCCTGGGAAAATGCAGAAGTGTTACAGGCCACATGTGGTTCAGAATAATATCTCTTTCCGTATGATTTAGCTTAAAATACTTCCGGGCATTTTCATAAGCAACGGCCGGGTGCGTAAGTCCATGAAGTTTTTCTCCGGTTTCTTTCCCATGAGTATGCCAGTCGTAGAGAAAAAGATCGTGAAGCATTCCGGCTCTGGCTGCAGAACTGCAGTCCAGATTCAGCGTCCGGCACCATTTGTAGTTGAAATAGGCTACATGGCGGCAGTGATCATAGCAGTTTGTTCTTCCGTGATGGGGATAATCCTTCATCTGCTGTACAGCCGGGTGATGCAGAAGATCTTTTATACTGCGGTGGAACTGGCGGAGCCATGTCAGATGACGTTTTCTTCTTTTTAATATCATTTTTCTATATATTTTCCGTGTATTCATAAATGTTTCCTTTAATATTTTTTCGGATTTACATGAAATCAGGAACAGTGCCGCTCCTGTATGACAGCAGGGATGGATGCTGCGCTGCCGTAAATATATTGTATCCCGGCTGATGAATATATGTAAAGAAAAGGAATGAAATTTTGTCGAACTTGTCTGACATCAACTGATAAATTCAGCTAAATCTTTATGCTATGCTTAGAAAAAATTTAAGCAGAGGTGAATATAGATGGAAAGACAGTTACCAAAAAATGTTCGTCAGATCGGGAATGTAAGCGATAGTCCCAAGATATATGTTGAAGATTATGTTGATACTTTTTTTGCTCAGTTGTGCGAGAAATGTGAGAAAGGAGGAAATACTCCCATAGGGGCATTTCTGATCGGCGATATAGTAACAGGAAGTGATGAAGAGTATGTATATATATACGGCGCGGTTCAGATGCATGAGCTGAAACTGTCGGGGAATGAATATGTGATTGATGAAAATACCTGGCGCTGCGCTTATGAGGACTGCAAACAGTTTTTTGAAGACGGAGAGATGCTCGGATGGTTTGTGGCTCATCCGGGAGTGCCTCTGACGCCGGAACCGTCTACAGTAAAGCTTCACAAGAAATCATTTCCAAAGAAAAACACAGTATTTATTATGAAGGATCCTGTGGAGAAAGATGAAACATACTATGTACATAAAATGAATGATCTGATGGAAATCAGCGGTCATTACACGTATTATGAAAAAAATCCGTGTATGCAGAACTACATGATTTCCAGTCGAAAAAAAAATGGGGTGTCTGCCACGGAAACTGTTGAAGACAGAGCTGCGAAGGACTTTCGTAATATGGTTAGAACACGCGGGGAGCGTCAGAGACAGAAAAAGACAGGAAATCTGATGTATGCGGCAAGCGCGGCTCTTGTGCTTATTGTGATCGTTATGGGAGTTACTATGATAAGCAGTTTTGACCGGATGAAATCCGTCCAGAGTACGCTGAACAGTCTTACCGGAAAGACAGATACTGTCGAGACACAGGAGACAAGCGGTCAGGTAACGGCAGTTACTTCCGATAATGAGGCAGAACCAGACGAAACAGATGCAGCCGGGATACAGGCGGATGATGCGGATTCACAGAAGACAGAAGATTCACAGAACGACAGTTCAGATGCAGATGCACAGAATGAGGACGAGTCCGGTCAGAATGCCGCGGATACGCAGACATCTGACGGAGGGACAAGTTCTTCGGAAAACGGAAGCGATGGCGTTTACATTGTTGAAAAAGGCGATACCCTGGCGATTATAAGCAGAAAAATGTACGGGGATGTAACTCATGTGGATGCGATCTGCAGAATGAACGGCATTACAGATGGAAATCTGATTTATGTAGGTCAGAAATTGCTATTACCATAAAATCGTGCTATACTCAACAGGAAAACGAAAACCAGCAGCAAGGGGAGTATTATGACGCAAAAGAAAAATCCTCATTTGAAAATTGTGAAGCCCCCGGAAGATCTGGAAGAGATAAAAAAGCAGACAGGACGGCTGCGCCGGGAAAAAGTCAGAAGAATTCTTGTAATGGCAGTAATTATTATCCTGGCTGTGTGCGGTACATATCTGCTTTTGAAAAACCAGAGTTACGGTCAGGCCCGTCTGGCGACAGAATATAAAAATGATATTTCAGATTCGAACAATTATGCCAGTTTTGCCGGTGGTTTTATCCGTTATAGCAGGGATGGGGTTGTATTTTTAAATAAAAAGAACGAAGAGCAGTGGATTCAGCCGGTTCAGCTGCAGAATCCGTTTATTGAAGTCAGGGACGAGGCTTTCGTGGTAGCAGACAATGGCGGAAACAGTATTTTCGTATTTACAGAAGACGGCCTGAAAGGCGAGATTGAGACAACGCTTCCCATAGAGAAGATCACAGTCTCAAACCAGGGAATCGTAAGTGCGATTCTGAAGAATGAAAATTCTCCCAGAATTATGTCTTATGACGCTACGGGTAATATTCTGGTAGAGCAGCAGATTACAATGAATACACTGGGATATCCGACGGCTCTTGAATTGTCGGATGACGGAACAATACTTGCTGTTTCTTATCTGTATACACAGGGAACATCACTGAAGTCAAGAGTAATATATTACAATTTTGGTGAGACGGGACAGGAAGAAACAGACAATAAAGTAACCACCGATATATATGACAATACCGTTATGGCAGACATCTTCTTTATGGGAAATAACAGATCCGTTGTTATAGGCGACAACTGTTTTGCGATTTACAGAGGAAGTGATATACCTGAAAAGGTAAGTGAAGTACAGATTGGCCAGGAAATCAGAAGTGTATTTCATTCGGACAGATATATCGGATTTATTCTGCTGAACCGGGATAAATCCGGATATGAACTCCGGCTGTACAATCGCAGCGGAAATCAGATTCTGAACCGGGAGATTGACGGCGACTACAGCAATGTGAAAATTGACGGTGACGAAATCATAATGTATGATGGAAGCAACTGCTGTATTGTTACAATAACAGGCATTCTGAAATATGAGGGAGATCTGGATGTCGAAATTCTGGAGATGTCCCGTGCGGCAGGATTAAACAGATACTATGTGATGAGCGTCGATGAACTGCGTGTGATTTATCTGACGAAATAGGTGATACTATGGGAAACTGGCTGTTAATTATAGTTGCGGTAATTTTTATAATTTGTATTATTATAGGTTATATTCAGGGATTTCTGAAATTCGGACTGTCTCTTCTGTCAACAGTTCTGACTCTTATACTTGTGCTTTTTCTGTCCCCGTTTGTGGCAGATGCGCTGGAAAAATATACACCTATAGATGAGCTGATTGAACAAAAATGTGTGGAGACATTTATGCCGGAGATATCGGAGGATGAGCTTGCCAATCTTGATCTGAGCGGAACTCCGCTGGAAAATCTGAGCCCGGAAGAGCTGGAAAATCTGAATGATCTCGACTGGAAGGCACTTGGCATTACACCGGAGGATATCCTCAGTGTGCTCGGCGAGATTCCGAAAGATGTACAGATCAGCGAAATAGAAAATGCATCTATCCCTGCATTTATTAAGGACATGCTTCTGCAGAATAATAACAGTACAGTATATGGAGAACTGGGCGTGAACAGCTTTCCGGCCTATGTGGCGACCTCTATATCACGGCTCGTCCTCAATGTACTGTCCTTCCTGGTGACATTTCTGCTGGCGATTATCATTGTAAAAGCACTTATGTTTGCGGTAAATATTATCGGCGAACTTCCGGTTCTGGGACTGATCAATCACATAGCCGGAGGCGCACTGGGGCTTGTTCTGGGACTTGTTGTAATATGGCTTGGATTTCTGATTATAACATTATTGTATTCGACTGCAGTGGGAAGCGCCTGTTTTGACATGGTGGAAAAAAGCAGTATTCTGACATTCCTGTACAACTGCAATCCGTTCCTTCTCCGGCTGACGGGACTCTGAGAAAGAATATAATTCATAGTGGTTGAAGCAGGAAAATCTGCGGAAACAGAGCGGCCGGCGCCGTATTGAGTAAAGACGGAAGGGCATCGCAAAAAAGGCAGTAAAAGACGGAAAATATATTGACAGTATATTTAAAATATGGTATTGTATAAAAGTTCTTATAAGAAGTTTTTTATAAGAACTCCTGGGGGATTAGCTCAGTTGGGAGAGCGCCTGCCTTGCAAGCAGGAGGTCACGAGTTCGACTCTCGTATTCTCCACTTGGCAGTAAAAGCTGCTGAAAATTAAATATTCCTCCTTAGCTCAGTCGGTAGAGCATTCGGCTGTTAACCGAAGTGTCGTTGGTTCAAGTCCAACAGGGGGAGCTCACAAAACCCGTAAATTCAACGTTTACGGGTTTTTTTTGTGCCCGAAATTAAATCTGGAAGAGACCTGTATTGATTAAATTACGTTTGATGAAAACGGATATATGCAGATCACACCGAAGCTGGAAGGCGTAGGGCCGGTATCTGTAAAAGGGGACGAGCCTCAGCCGGAGCCGACTCTTGAGAGCATTGAACTCAGCGGAGATATGAAGACCGAATATGAACTGGGAGAAGCCCTTGATCTGAGCGGCCTGACTGTAACAGCAGTATATAGTGACGGAAGCCGGAACGAGATCCAGGCCGGCGAAGGCGGCTATACGGTAAGCGGCTATGATCCGGATATTGTGGGATCACAGACAGTGACTATAACCTATGGAGGTGAGACGGTGACATTTACGGTAACGGTAGCTGAAAAAGAAGAGCCGGGTGACCCGTCCGAACCTTCTGATCCGAGTGAGCCGTCAGAGCCGACGGAACCCTCAGAACCTTCTGAGTCGTCAGATCCGGGGCAGTCTTCAGATACATACGCAGAAGCCGTCTGGTTCATCAAAGGCTGCAGATCAGACAGGCGCTGCAGTTCAGACAGGAGACAGCACAAATCTGCTTCTGCCGGCAGGCGGAATGCTGATGGCAGTAGCATTGCTGCTCCTCTGTTTTTAGCTGTTGTCGGAAGAATTATTGAAAATCTTCTTTGCTGTTTGATTTTTTGCAACGATGCCTGCGATGATAACAATAGACCAATATAAAACATGGGTGTGGAAACTTTTGTACAGCCAGCCTGCTAAACTGAAGAAAACAAAGAAAGAAACAGGAGGGTCTGGCTATGAAAGGATATTTTGTAGGAGAAGGTTATATGGGATATGTAGACGGAGAATATCTTCTGTTTGCAGACGAATCAGATTACAGAGACTATATGGAAGAAGAATAAGTTTTTATGAGCCGGAGGCGCATCAGAGAAATTGAAAAACTTAATGAAATATTTTCATGCGGATCCGATGGAATATGCTATAATCACCCCATAAAAGAAACGGTTTATTGGAAAAAGAACTGATCGTTCAGGCGGTGATGAATGAAATGGCAGTTTCAGCTGTAAAACTAAGACTTCTTTATATTTTGAAAATCCTCATGGAAAAGACTGATGAGACCCACACTCTTTCAGCAGCGGATCTTGACAGGCTGCTGCACAGTTACGGAATGTCCGCGGACCGGAAAACGGTTTACAGTGATATTGAGACACTGAGGGAGGCAGGGATTGATATTCTTCAGTCCAGGGGAACCAACGGGGGTTACTATATCGGCAGCCGGGAGTTTGAGCTGCCTGAGCTGAAACTTCTCGTAGATGCGGTTCAGGCGTCAAAGTTTATCAGCAGGAAGAAATCAGAGGAGCTGATCGGCAAGCTGGAAAGTCTGTGCAGTGAAAGTGATGCAAAACAGCTGCAGCGCAACGTATTTATATATAACCGCGTCAAGACGGGAAATGAGACTGTATATTATAATGTGGATCAGATACACACAGCCATTCTCAATGACAGACAGATCGCATTTCATTACGGAGAATGGACTGTTCAGAAGACTCTGAAATTAAAGAAGAACGGGGAATTATATAAAGCAAGCCCCTGGGCGCTGACATGGGATAATCAGAATTATTACTTGATTGCTTATGATGAGTCAGCAGATCTTATCAAACATTACAGGGTGGATAAAATGCAGGATCTGGATGTTCTGGAAGAGAAAAGGCTGGGTGGACAGTGTTTTCAGAATTTTGATCTGGCGGCATTTGCGAAAAAGACATTTTCCATGTTCGGAGGCAGAGAAGAAAAGGTTTCCCTTATCTGCAGCAATGATATGGCAGGGGTCATTATAGACCGGTTCGGCAGCGATATTATGCTGATTCCTTCAGACGGAGAGCATTTTAAGGTAAATGTGCCGGTAGCGGTGAGTCCGCAGTTTTTCGGCTGGACGGCAGGACTCGGAAAGAAAATCCGGATAGCCGGTCCTGAAGCTGTGAAAAAGCAGTATATCGGATACCTGAAAGAACTGCTGGCGTCCTACCCGGAAGAAAATATTTAAAATGATAAATAAAAAAGCGCAATAAAAATCCACTGTCTCGTCTTTCTTACGAACAGTGGATTTTCAGCTCATTACATCCATTGGCCTTACCTCCTTATTTATTTTTCTTATCTATCTGAAACTATTTATAAAAAATAGTGTTTTCTGATGTGATTCATTTACTTTCCCATTGGACTGTACCTCTTTTCTTTTGATGTAATTATAATAACTTACAAAAGCAGAAATGT
>ERZ1090861.77-NODE-77-length-60946-cov-11.956283_pt1 | contig 60946 bp, 75 predicted proteins | sample MGYA00478482_ERZ1090861 | MGnify/ENA primary metagenome ERZ1090861 (study PRJEB33644, sample SAMEA5815744) | chicken gut metagenome | biome: Chicken; feature: Gastrointestinal Tract; material: Caecum | place: Ireland | collected 2019-01-01 | study: A study of the... | reverse complement strand
GACAGATCAAACCTCCTGCAAACGTAGATGTTACTATGATCGCTCCTAAGGCACCAGGCCACACAGTAAGAAGCGAGTACCAGATCGGAAGAGGAACTCCATGTCTGGTAGCTGTTGAACAGGACTACACAGGAAAGGCAAAAGATATGGCTCTGGCTTATGCCGCAGCTTTAGGCGGAGCAAGAGCAGGTGTTCTGGAAACTACTTTTAAAGTAGAGACAGAGACGGACCTTTTCGGAGAGCAGGCTGTACTTTGCGGTGGTGTTACTGCCTTAATGAAAGCCGGATTCGAGACTTTGGTAGAAGCAGGATATGCTCCTGAAAATGCTTACTTTGAATGTATTCATGAGATGAAACTGATCGTAGACCTGATCTATGAAAGCGGATTCAAGGGAATGAGATATTCTATCTCTAATACTGCAGAGTACGGCGATTACATCACCGGACCAAAGATCGTTACAGACGAGACAAAGAAAGCTATGAAACAGATCCTGTCAGACATTCAGGATGGTACATTTGCGAAAGACTGGATCCTGGAGAACCAGTCCGGTTGTATGCACTTCGGCGCTATGAGAAAGAGAGAAGCTTCTCATCAGTTAGAAGAAGTAGGAGAAGAGCTGCGTAAGCTGTATAGCTGGAACGGCAAAGAAAAACTGATTGATAACTAATAAAAACTCATGAAAAGATAAAGAACCGCTTGCAGAAGCTGGAAGATTTTCTGGTTTCTGTCAGCGGTTCTTTTTTGGATAATAGGAAGGCAGGTTTTTAAGAACGTTTTTCAGAATTTGCATTTCGTATATGCATATATACAGTGTTTTTGGAGATCCCTAAATGCCCGGCCACTTTTATAACAGAATCTTTAATCTTAAAGATTCCTCTGGCATATAGTTCTTCTACGATTTTTTTGTTTTTGTTCTGAGAAGAGATCGAGGCATCATTAAGAATCCGCTGCTTGGTTTCATTTAAGACATTTTCGATGAGTTCATCTGCATTCTCTGCAAAATTTTCATGGACCTCCATGATTTCTGGCTTAAGAGGCGACGTGTCTGGAAGAAATTTAGCTATAAGCTGGGACAGAGATATGTTTGTGTAAAAATTTATACAGATGAGCCCGATAATCCTATTTTTTTCTCCTAAAATAGGAATGGTGGAAGAACGCAGGGGTATTCCGGTTTTAGAACGGTTCATATAGCAGAAGCTAGAATGGTTTTTGTCATGCTCCAGTCTGGCGAGCATAGAGAGAGCATAATCTGTGATAGGAGAGCCATTTCCACGTCCGGAATAATGACCGTTTACATTTTCAATGACAGAATGCTGAAGATTTTCCAGGCTGTGGAGAATAATTTCATAGCCTTCTCCCAGATATTCCCCGAGATTTGGAAGCATAGCTTTATAGGATGCTAAAATCTTTCTGTCCGTGTCAGTGAGTGTTAAATATGTATTATCATTTTTTGAATTTTCATTTGTCATATTTCTATCCAATCCTTTCCCGAGTATACTATGTTATGAAAACATTATATTCCCCAAACCCCTTTTGTGCAAGTTGAATAAGATTTTTTTTAGTATTTTAGTAAATATAGAGAACAAAAATTTATTTACTAAAAAATATTTTAGTGATATTATTAAAATATAGCAACTGAAAAAAAATACATTGAAAGGAGAAACAACATGCTAAAAATCATCGAAACTTCTAAGGCTCCGGCGGCTATCGGTCCCTATTCCCAAGCTATTGTTCAGGGGGGAATCCTATATTCATCGGGGCAAATTCCCATTGATGCCGCTTCAGGAGAGATTGCAGGGGAGGATATACGAAGTCAGGCAGAACAAGTAATGAAAAATATTTCATTTGTTTTGAAGGAAGCAGGCGCAAATTTTGAGAACGTGGTAAAGACTACCTGTTTTCTCGCTGACATGGAGGACTTTAATATTTTTAATGAGGTTTACAGCAAATATTTTGTGAATAAACCGGCCAGGTCCTGTGTAGCAGTAAAAACTTTGCCAAAAAATGTATTGTGTGAAGTGGAAGTCATTGCAGTGGTAAAGGAATAAAAATTTCAGCAATGACGTTGTAAGTAGGAGGAAAGATAATGAGTAAAAAAGTACGAGAAAAAAAGCAGCCCACCTTTTTCCTTGCGGTACTCCCCATTCTTGCAATGATCCTTCTTCTGGGGATCGGCTATGCTGTTTTGGGGCTAAGCGCCGAGGTACTGATGTTGGTTTCAGCAGCGGTGGCGGCGGTGATTGCTGTGTATCTGGGATACACCTGGGATGATATTATGGATTCTATTGTAGGAAAACTGTCAAAGACAATGCCGGCAATTTTCATTCTGATTATCGTTGGATTCCTTATCGGTACGTGGATGATCGGGGGAACCATTCCAATGATGGTATATTATGGACTTAAAATTATTAATCCCTCTTTTTTAGTGGTGACGGCATTTCTGGTGACGGCTATTGTTTCCATATGTACGGGGACCTCCTGGGGTTCCGCAGGAACTATCGGTGTTGCCCTTATGGGTATAGCTTCAGGCTTAGGAGCCCCCCTTCCTATTGTGGCAGGAGCAGTGGTTTCCGGTGCGTATTTCGGGGATAAAATGTCTCCACTCTCTGATACAACAAACCTGGCTCCTATCGCTGCAGGGTCTAAATTGTATGATCATATTTCTCATATGCTTTGGACTACAGGACCGGGATTTATTATTTGTTGCATTGTGTATACCGTTGTGGGTATGAATATGGGACTTTCCACAGGAGACACTCCGGAGAAGGTGACAATAATATTAAATACTCTGGAGCAGGTTTTTTCCTTTAATCCCTTGATTATTCTTCCAGTAATCATTGTCTTATGGGGATCCCTTACTAAGAAGCCTACTATTCCTGTTATGCTTATTTCCAGTGCTGTAGCCATTTTTAACGGTATTGTATTTCAGGGATTTGCAGCTGCTGACTGTTTCAGTGCAGCCATCAATGGATTCAGCCTGGATATGATTCATATTGAAGGATTTGATACGACGAATTTAATTTCAGACATCCCTACGCTTTTAGAGAGGGGCGGAATGCTTTCCATGCTGAATACAGTACTTATTGCATTCTGTGCTTATGGATTTGCAGGAACATTGGCAGTTACAGGATCCCTGGACATTGTACTGGATAGAATTATGAAATCTGTAAAGAGTACTTTTGGCCTAGTGTTTTCCACCATTGTGTCCTGCCTTACTGCAGTATGTGTGACATGTAATGGGCAGCTTTCTATATTAATTCCGGGCGAGATGTTCCATAAAACCTATGTGAAGAGGGGATTAGAGCCCAGAAACCTTTCTCGTACCTTAGAAGACTCTGCGACTGTCACAGAAACCTTGGTTCCCTGGACAGCGGCAGGAGTATATATGGCAACTACTCTGGGAGTGCCCACTCTGCAGTATGTGCCCTGGGCAATCCTCAACTATACGGGAATGATTTTTGCCCTGATTTGGGCTGCCACAGGCATTGGTATTATGAAGATAAAAAAAGGCAGCGAGAACTGGGATGAATATGTTGCATTGAACAAAGAAGAGGGTATTGATGTGGAAGCCTTGGAAGGAGGAAAATGATATGTCCCGTCAGGTGTTTAACTTTGATGAGGTTATTGATCGCCGGGGGACCCATTGCGGTAAGTGGGATACCATGGATGAAAAATATAAAACAAAAGATTTAATCCACCTTGGGGTGGCGGATATGGATTTCCGCTCCCCCCAGCCCATCATTGACAGTTTCCGGCAATGTCTGGAGCATGGAATTTTCGGTTATACGGATTTAAGCGACAGTTTTTATGAGGGATTTATCTCCTGGATGGAGAGAAGACACTCTGCATATGTAAAGAGGGAGGAGATTGTATTTTGTCCCCGGATTAATATATCCTCCAGCCTCTGTGTGGAGACCCTTACCCGAGAGGGGGACGAGGTGATTATACAGACCCCTGCATACGGTCCCCTGTACCAGTCCATTGTGAAGAACAATAGGAAAGCGGTAAATAATCCCTTGAGTCTTGATAGAGAGAAATATGTTATTGATTTCCAGAAATTGGAAGAGCAGGTATCGCCGGATACAAAAATGTTTATTTTGTGCAGCCCGCATAATCCGGTGGGCCGAGTGTGGAGCCGGGAGGAGCTGGAGAAGGTGGGAGAATTTTGCGTGAAGCATGACCTGATTCTCTTTGTGGACGAGATTCACGGAGATATTACAGCCCAAGGCGTGGATTTTATTTCCTCCCTATCCCTTTCCAAGAAGGTGAGAAAGCGTCTGGTGGTGGCTACTTCTCTCACTAAGACCTTTAATATTCCTGGTGTGATCTTATCATATCTGGTAATCCCAAATGAGGAGATTCGGGAAAAGGTGGCCCGGAGTATAGATAGAATCGGGATGCACAACCCCACCATATTTTCCATGGCGGCCACTGAAGCTGCCTATACCCAGTGCGATGACTGGTATGAGGCGGTGCTGGTCTATATTGATGAAAACGAGAAATACACCCGGAGCTTCTTTTCTGAAAATATGCCTGAATTCCATATTTATCCCAGAGAAGGAACTTATCTTCTTTGGATAGATTACAGGGCTTTAGGATGTACGGAGGAAGAGTTGGACAAATGGTTTATAGAGGAAGCCAGAGTGAGCGTTTATATGGGAACGGTTTTCCAAGAGGAGGGCAGAGGTTTTATCCGTCTGAATATTGCCTCTCCCAGGAAACTTCTGGAGGAAGCCTATAGACGTATGGCAGAAGCGTATGGGAATTTAAAGAAATAAAAATAGAGATTCAATCGAAACATAACAGGGATACCGCATCAAACGAAAATTGAGAATATCTGATGCGGTATCCCTTTTTCTTACAATATGGGAATTTATGCCTTTTGCCGGTAGAAATTAATAAATTCCTGAACCGCAGTGGTCTGCTGGATATTCTCCAGATAGGCAAAGCCGATCTCTCTTTTCCGGATAGGAGAATCCAGAGGGATTTCTACAAGTGTTCCTTCTTCCAGTTCTTTTTCCACAAACTGGCGGATTACACAGGCTACGCCAAGGCCGATCTTGGCGAATTCGATCAGAAGATCCATCGTGGAAACCTCCAGGAGGTTGTTGTTTTCAATATGGAAGAGAGACAGATAATCGTCAATATACTGACGGGTAATATTTTCTTTGTCCAGAAGCATCAGCGTGGCGGACTTCAGGATGTCTTCCCGGTTGTTGGTGCGCAGGGAGAGATTATCCAGATAGGACTGTGTTGCCACAAAAATATCTTCAATTTCACCCAGAGAATCAAAATGAATGTGATGATACCGCTCAGGTTTTCCGATCAGCCCCAGATCGATTTTATTTTCACGGAGAAGCTGGAGAGTGTGATAGGTGGACTGACATTCAATAGTGATCCGGATATGGGGATGCTGGGCAATAAATTCCTTCAGATAAGGAAGGAGCATATATTTGCACAGGGTAGTGGAGACGCCGATATGAAGATGGCCGATCCCCAGATCATTGATCTTCTTTAACTGGGCCTCGCCGGTCTGAAGGGCATAGAAAGCTCTCTGTACATAATCGTAAAGGACTTCCCCTTCTTCCGTAAGCTGTACACCCCGGGAATTTCTGGAAAATAAAGTAACATCAAGACTCTGCTCCAGCTTTCGGATAGATTTGCTGATGGCAGGCTGACTGATAAAAAGCTCTGCGGCTGCTTTTGAGATATTTCCTGTATTTGCCACCGTATAAAAAACTTTATATAGGGATAAGTTCTGGTCCATAGGCGCTCCTTTCGCTGACAGGCCAAACTGCAATATTTATGAATTTAAGTTATGCCTGTCATGTTTAATATGTATTTCTATTATAGCAAAACATATGTTAGAATGGCAATAGCAGAACAGAAAAACAGGAGGCGAAAGCTATGGGAATGACAATGACACAGAAAATCCTGGCGGCTCATGCAGGATTGGATAAAGTAGAAGCCGGACAGCTGATCGAGGCAGATCTTGACCTGGTACTGGGAAATGACATTACCTCTCCGGTGGCGATCCACGAAATGGACAAAATGACGGTAGATACAGTTTTTGATAAAGATAAAGTAGCCCTTGTTATGGACCATTTTATTCCGAACAAAGACATTAAATCTGCAGAACACTGTAAATGTGTGCGGGAGTTTGCCTGCCGCCATGATATCACCAATTACTTTGACGTAGGAGAAATGGGGATCGAGCATGCCCTTCTTCCGGAAAAAGGACTGACAGTGGCAGGGGATGCGATTATCGGAGCGGACTCACATACCTGTACTTACGGAGCTTTAGGAGCTTTCTCAACAGGTGTGGGAAGTACTGATATGGCAGCAGGCATGGCTACAGGAAAAGCCTGGTTTAAAGTGCCTTCCGCTATTAAGATCAACATTGTTGGAAAACCCTCCAAGTGGGTCAGCGGAAAAGATGTGATCCTTCATCTGATCGGTATGATCGGTGTAGACGGGGCACTGTATAAATCTCTGGAGTTTGTGGGAGAAGGTATCAAGAACCTTTCTATGGACGACCGTTTCACCATTGCAAATATGGCTATCGAGGCCGGCGCAAAGAACGGAATCTTCCCTGTAGATGAGCTGACAGAAGCTTATATGAAGGAACACTCCAGTCGTCCATACAAGATCTATAAGGCAGATGAGGATGCGGTTTATGATGAGGAATATACTATTGACCTCAGCACTCTGAAATCTACCATTTCCTTCCCACATCTTCCTTCCAATACCAGGACTATGGATCAGATCACAGAAGATGTGGTCATCGACCAGGCTGTGATCGGTTCCTGTACTAACGGAAGGATCGATGACTTAAGATGTGCCGCCAAGATCCTGGAAGGCAGAAAGGTGAAAAAAGGCGTCAGATGTATTGTGATCCCTGCCACTCAGCAGATCTATCTTCAGGCTATGGAAGAAGGCCTTCTGAAGATTTTTATTGAGGCAGGAGCAGTGGTAAGCACCCCGACATGCGGTCCATGTCTGGGCGGTTACATGGGCATCCTGGCAGCAGGAGAGAGATGTATCTCCACCACCAACCGAAACTTTGTAGGACGTATGGGCCATGTGGATTCTGAGGTATATCTGGCAAGCCCTGCGGTGGCAGCAGCCAGCGCAGTGACCGGAAAGATTTCTGTGCCGGAAGAACTGGGATTATAGGAGGAAATGAAGGATGAAAGCAAGCGGAACAGTTTTTAAATATGGAGACAACGTAGATACAGATGTTATCATTCCTGCAAGATACCTGAACTCTTCAGATCCGAAGGAACTGGCAACCCACTGTATGGAAGATATTGATAAGGATTTTGTGAATAAGGTCCAGAAAGGGGATATCATTGTAGCAGAGAAAAACTTCGGCTGCGGTTCTTCCAGAGAGCATGCGCCCCTGGCGATCAAAGCCGCAGGAGTAAGCTGTGTGATCGCAGAGACCTTTGCCCGTATCTTTTACAGAAACGCTATTAACATCGGTCTCCCCATTATTGAGTGCCCGGAAGCCTCTAAAGGTATTGAGGCAGGAGATGAAGTAGAGGTAGACTTTGATACCGGCGTCATCACAAATAAGACCAAGGGAACAACCTTTAAGGGCCAGGCTTTCCCGGAATTTATGCAGAAGATCATTAAGGCTGAAGGATTGGTAAACTACATTAACAGCCAGCAGAAATAGCAGAGGATTTTAAATAAAATAAAGAGGGATAAGGAAATTGTTCAACGGCTGATAATTAGCTGTAATAACAGAAAGCGGATATATCGTGAGATGCGATATATCCGCTTTCTGTTGTATCTATTGTATTTACTCCTTGGAACAGTAAATCTCAATAGCCTGCTTTACAAATTCAGCTGTACCCTTGCCGCCTGCCTTGTCAATGTTGTGCTTAAAGCGTTCATCATTGACATACATCTGCCCTAATCCATGAAATATTTCAGTATTACAAGTATAGTAATTACTTGTAATAAAGCTTTGCAAAGCGCCAATTTTTTCCTGTACAGTTTTATCGTCAGGGGGCAATTGCTTGAGTGTTCCAATTTCAAAAAACAAATTCATCAGCTTCGAGGCTGTTTTATTAAAGTCCTGTCCGCTTTTTTGCTTCTGTTCACATTCTTGATACTCTTTCGTGCTACCCCATTTTGCCTTTGCTTCTGCTTTATACTGTTCAATCTCGTTTTTGTCGAAAACCTGAAAGTCCATTTTTCTTACTCCTTTTTTCTGGATTTCACGGGCGAAAGAAATCAGTTCCCCTATATGTTTCTGCTGTAATTCCAGCAGTTTGATCTGCTGTGCCAGTGCTTCTTGCGGATCAAAATTTGAATTGTCAAGAATTGCTTTAATTTCTTTTAGGGGAAACTGTAATTCACGAAAAAGTAAAATGTTCTGCAAACGGCTGAGTGCTGTATCGTCATACAACCGATAGCCTGCTTCGGTTACTTTTGTAGGTTTTAAAAGGCCGATAGCATCATAATGGTGCAGTGTGCGCACACTTACTCCTGTGAGTTTGCTGACTTCATTTACTGTTCGCATAATTATCCCTCCCATGTAAAGATATCATAAACTATAACGTAACGTCAGAGTCAAGAGGCTCAAAAAAGTTTTCGCGAATAACTTTGGAAAAATCGGAAGGTAGTGAAACCAATTGTCCTGCAACTAGCTATTTACTTCCTACAAAATATCTTTTCGGCTGTATTTCCAATAAGCAAAAAGTATTCCGATGATCCCATAAATCATACCCAGAATAACCAGATGTATATCCAGACTTACATTGGTGATAATATCTGTCCCTTCCGCATATCCAAAGGGAGTGATATATTTTAAAAATCCGGCGGCTTCGGAGATATTGGCAATGATATTAAAAAAATACAGGATAACTGCAATGCCCAGTCCGATTCCCAGGCTTCCCCTGCGCAGAAAAGCAGAGATGCCAAAGCAGATGCCGCCAATCTCAAGCTGAAGGAGAAAATAGGCCAGATGGAGAAGCAGCAGCTCTTTCCAGGGAAGCTCTTCCCCGATCCAGGCAACAGAAGCCAGAGAGAGAAACAAGACAATTATGTTCAACAGGAAGAGCTGAAAAACTATAGCCAGCAGTTTCTCTGTAACAATGCGGCGGCGGGTTACCGGGTGAGTAAGAAGAAATTCGCCGGTATGGTCTTTTTCCTCTTTGGAAAGCATGGAAACAGCACAGAGAGCTGCAAACAGAGCTCCTCCCAGTCCAAGGATATTCCCGCATTCTATGGAATAAAAGCCCAGAAGGGTGCCAAAACTGACCTGATCCATGCCGAAAGCCTGGCTGAAGCTTCCCATTGAGGAAAAGGCGTCACTGACTTCATCCATCTCACTTTCCATTTCGGGAAAAAGAAAGATACAAACTGCCAGGAGAAATCCAATAGCTGCCGTCCAGATGAGTAAAGTATTTCTGCCCTGACGCATTTCATGTTTCAGGATTGTCATTGAATGTTGCCTCCTTCCGTATAGTAATGAAGAAAGATCTCTTCCAAATCTGGTTCAGAGATATTCAGATCCTTTATGGGACGGGAAGAAAGAACCTGGAGCAGCAGATTGATATCACCGCTGTAAAGAAAGCTGCTTTCCTCCTCTGTACTTTGCAGGTCCCGGATACCGTCAAGGCCTTCCGGAGTAAATTTTCCATGAACCGTTATCCGTTTTGCACTGGTCCGGGACAGCTCTTCTACGCTGCCTGAAGCTATGATCTGTCCCTTTCGGATAATGGCAGCTCGGCTGCAGTAGCGCTGGATCTCGGACAGGATATGTGAGGAAAGAAATACGGTCATGCCCTTCTGGTTTTTCTCCCGGAGAATAGAGAAAAATTCACGTTGCATGAGCGGATCCAGGCCGCTGGTGGGCTCATCCAGGATACACAGCCGGGGCTCATGCTGAAGGGCGCAGACAATAGCTGCTTTTTTACGGTTTCCAAAGGAAAGTTCCTCTATTTTTCTGGAAGTATCTAACTGAAGTCTTTCGCATAGAAGCCTTCCGGCCTGCCGGCAGTCTTTTTTATGAAGGTCTGCAGATAGACGGAGAAGTTCCTTTACCCGCATTCCTGAATAGAAGACTGCTTCAGCAGGCAGATAACCGATCTGGGAGAGGATTTCTTTTTGATCCTTTACAATGTCCATTCCCAGGATAGAAGCTGTTCCTCTGCTTTTGCGGATAAGTCCCAGGAGGGTGCGGATGGTGGTGCTTTTTCCTGCTCCGTTAGGGCCGATAAATCCATAGAATTCTCCTTCTTCCACTTCCAGGTTCAGGTCCTGTATTCCCGGATTTTTTCCGTAAAATTTTGTCAGCCCGGAAGTCTTGATTGCTTTCATGTTACCCCCTCTTTCTGTTTCAGATTTGTTTCCAAAATAATATCATTTATGGATGGTATTGACAACGATTTTCCCTTAGGATACCCTGTAACTGAAACAGGAATTTGATTTTAACTTACATAAATGGAGATATGAAGATGACGACCATCGGAATTGTGGAAGATGACAGACTTTTGAATGAAGCCCTGGCCAGAATGCTGGAAAAGAAGGGATATCATCCTCTCCGGGCCTATACTTTGGAAGAGGGGATGAAGCTTATCCGGCAGAAGCCGGAACTGATCATTCTGGATATTAACCTTCCCGACGGGGAGGGGACCAGGATCTGCCAGGCAGCCAGAGAGTACAGCAGGATCCCGGTGCTGTTCCTTACCGCCAGAGACGAAGAGGAAGATATGCTCCAGGCTTTTGATCTTGGAGCTGATGATTATCTGGTAAAGCCCTTTTCCATGGCGGTGCTGCTGAAGCATGTGGAAGCGGTCCTCCGCAGAACCCAGGGAGAGCGGGAAGTTTTTCTCTACCGGGGACTGACCATAGATCCGGAGAGAAAACAGGTGGCAAGAGAGGGGGAAGAGATCCGTCTCACTCCAAGGGAATATGCCCTTTTGGATCTGCTGGCAAGGAACCGGGGAAGAGTACTGACCAAGACCATGATCCTGGAACAGGTCTGGGACAATCAGGGAGCCTTTGTCGAGGAAAATACCGTGAATGTAACTTTAAACCGTCTGAAAAAGAAAATTGAGCCGGACCCGGAAAATCCTGTGTATATCCGGAATGTATTCGGCCTGGGCTATACTTTTGGAGATTAGAAGATGTTTCAGTTTCAGAACAGAAAAGAAATGGAGGCCTTATCGGAGGCCCTGGAAAAACTGATAAACGGAGAGGCACCGGAGATAGAGGGAATCAGCCAGGATACCCTGCCATCAAAAGTCCGCAGCCAGATCCTCTGCCTGGGGGAAATCATGAAGGCAAAGGACCAGGCCCTGGGCAAAGAGAAGGAGGAGATCCGGGGAATGATCGCAGATACTGCCCATCAGCTTCGGACCCCTCTGGCAAATATGGAAAGCTATCTGGAACTTCTGGAAACCATGGATTGGGAGGAAAAAGAGAGGGAGAATTATCTTCTGGCACTGAGAGAATCCCAGGAGAAGATCCGGTTCCTCACAGAAGGGCTGATCAAAATGGCCAGGCTGGAAAGCCGGATCATTCAGATCCGGAAGGAAGCCCGGGATCTTCAGGAAACCCTTCTGGAAAGTATCCTCCAGGTGAAAAAAGAGGCAGAGGAAAAACATATAGAGATCCGACTGGAAATGACGGAGGGAGAACAGGCGCCCCATGACCGGCAGTGGCTGGGGGAGGCAGTGTATAACCTTCTGGATAACAGTGTAAAATATTCGGAAGAGTATGGACAGATCCTGATGACCGTTGTGAGAAATGAGATGTTTACAGAGATCCGGGTCTGTGACTGGGGCAGAGGGATCGAAGAAGGAGAGGAGAATCTGGTCTTCGGAAGATTTTACCGGGGAAAAAATGTATCCGGGGAGAAAGGATTCGGCCTGGGCTTGTACCTGGCCCGGGAGATCGTCCACCAGCATGGAGGTTTTCTGAGGCTGAAACGTCAGGAGCCGGGGCTTTCCGTAAGTATCTATCTGCCGGAGGAATAAGGAAAAGACTGTCCTGTTTTCTTACAGAAACAGGTTTGGAAAAAGGAAAAGTTTTATGGCTGTAAGGAGTTTGTAAGTATTCCCTGATAGACTGAAAACAAAGGCAGCGATGCATGGTTTTGCCAGACTGCTGCCATAGAAAAGAAACAGGGGGATACGGGTATGGAAATCTTAAGAACAGAAAATCTGAAAAAAATCTATAAGACCCTGTCAGGGGAAATCCGGGCTCTGGACGGGGTTTCACTGTCTGTAGAAGAAGGAGAATTTGCAGCTATTGCAGGCTCTTCCGGAAGCGGCAAGACTACCCTTTTAAATATGCTGGGAGGTCTGGACTATCCTACCAGCGGGCAGGTCTTTATCAGGGGAAAAGCTCTGGGTGAAATGAATACAGAGGAGCTGACGGTATTTCGCAGAAGGAACATCGGCTTTGTGTTCCAGACGTATAATCTCCTTCCCATACTGAATGTAAAGGAGAATATTACCCTTCCTTTAAAGCTGGACGGGAGAAAGCCGGATACTGCTTTTCTGGAAGAGATCACGGACACCTTAAAGCTTCGGGAGAAACTTCTGGACATGCCGGGAATGCTTTCCGGAGGCCAGCAGCAGAGAGTGGCTATCGCCCGGGCTTTAAGCACCAAGCCGGCGGTGCTGCTCTATGACGAGCCTACCGGGAACCTGGATTCCAGGACCGGTATAGAGGTGGTGGGCCTTTTAAAAGCCAGTGCAGAAGCTTTTCACCAGACCATTCTATTAGTGACACACAACGAAGAGATTGCCCAGATGGCGGACCGGATCATCCGGATCGAAGACGGAAAGGTAAGGTGAGGGGGATGAGAAATAATAATCAGGAGATTGCCGCCCTTCTTGCCAGGGAAAGTTATAACAGTAATAAGAGCCGGAACCGGATCCTGACTGCCGCTGTGGCCCTTACCGTTATGATGCTTTTCGGGGTTTTCAGTCTGGCAGTGGGGAAACTGGAAACAGATATCCTTTTGTATATGCGAAACAGCGGAACGGCGGCCTCTACCACCCTGGAACGGGGCAGCAAGGAACAGCAGGAGGAAATAGAAGCCCTTCCTTATATCAAGGCTGTAGGAAGCAGTGTATATATAGGGAATACAGAAGAATACAGCTGTGAAGTGCTGGATGAGACCGGCTGGGAGAAAATGACGGCTCCTGCCTATTCGGATATCTATGGGGAATATCCACAAAAGACAGATGAAATCATGCTTCCTGTCCGGGCCATGGAAGCGATAGGGATCCATGAGCCAGAGCTTGGTATGGAAATCCCAGCCGGCATTAACCTTCCAGGGGGAGAAAAACTGGAGAAGACCTTTATCCTGTCCGGATATTATACAGACTACCGGGATCCTGCTATATACAGGCCGGCAGGCTATTTTTCCCAGGAATTTCTTCAGGGTCTGACTATGGAGAAAGAGGAAAACACCACTCTGCTCATTCAGCAGAAGGATAACATTGATGATGAAGCCATTGAGGATATGCTGTATCAGGACGTGGAAATGCGGGATGACAGCCAGCAGTTTTTCGGAGGGATTTCAATTTACAGGCAGGTTGTCTATGATCTGGCCGGAGGTTTTGATACGGCTGTCCTTATGGCTGGGCTGATCCTGTTTGGAGCGGCCATGCTCCTTTATAATGTTATGTACATTTCTCTTAGCAGGGATATCCGGCAGTACGGGCTGCTGAAAACCATGGGCACCACCAAAAGGCAGTTGAGATCTATTGTCCTTCGCCAGACCGGCAGGATCCTGGCTGGAGGCTGTGTGGTTGGAGGGGCAGCAGGAATTCTGATCACTGTAACGGTAATCCCCCGGCTCCTTTCCGGGATGTACCTGCAGGGTAGGGGAGAAGCTTCTGCAATGATCGCCTTCCGTCCCTGGATCCTGGTTCTGGCTGTTGTCTTCGGGGGACTTGTGACTCTGTTAAGTTCTCTCTGGGCCATGAACCGGGTAGTAAAGTTGTCGCCGGTGGAGGCGGTAAAATACACAGGACAAAATGAAAAATATGGAGGAGAAAAGAGTAGCCGAGGAAAGAGAAGCTATAGAAGAAAAAAGGGAGGAGCCAGACAGGACCGGGAGGATTTTCAGCTTGGGAAAAAGGAAAAATCATGGGGGTATTCCGGGGAAATCCCGGCTATGGCCTGGAGGAATCTATTCCGGTTTAAAAGGCGTTTTATTCTTACCCTTCTTTCACTCAGTCTGGGAATACTGATCTCTCTGGGGGCTGTGGTCCTTTCAGTAGGAACAGATCAGACCAATAAGATTAACCAGAGACGCCCGGATTTCCAGATTGATTGCCATATGAACGCAAATATCGTAGAAGAGTATCCGGCAGATATGGTGTTCTTTTCACCGAAACTGAGAGACGAGATTATTAGCCTGAACGGGGTGATAGATAATGATACCGCCTGGGGTGGCTACGGAAAAGTGAATTTAAGGGAGGAAGCCCTTCAGGTGTATACTGCAGATATGGAGGACCGGAACCGGGACTACGGAGTTGTAATCCAGGTAGTCAGTGACCAGTGGCTGGAGAATCTGGAAAAGTTAAAAGAGGAAAAAGGGCTGTATGTGGATCCAGAAAGTGTCCGTCAGGGTGAGGGGCTGATTCTTTTCCATGCCCACCTGCTTTCCAGGATCCAGGAGGAGAAAGGCAGGGAAGATATGGGAAAAGAATTCCAGATTACAGATATGGCAAGGGAGCACTCTACAGCTATGAAGTTTGCCGGATATCTGGATTCCTATGAGAAAGGCCTGGAACGGATGGCAACTACCTGGAATGGAGGGGGCATTCTTTACTTTCTGATAAGTGAAAAGGGATTTCAGAAATTAGGTCTGACAGAACAGATTTTCCGGGTGGATCTGGAGGTAGAAGAGGAACAAGAGCCATTGCTGAAAGCAGAGCTGGCAGGTATCATTTCCCGGTATAACCGGGAAAGGGGAAATGTGACACAGGGAACAGAACTCATGATGAGTTCCGATATGTTAACCCTGGATGCAAAATCCGATGAGCTGGCGGCAGCGAGAGACTATATCACTTCCAGCAGAATTGTCATGGGAGCTCTGTGCGCCCTTCTTCTCATGATGGGAATTGCTAATTATTTCAATGTGACCATGACCAGCCTGGCTATGCGCAGAAGAGAGCTGGCAGTACTGGAAAGCCTGGGCCTTACCAGAAGACAGCTTCGGAAAATGCTCCTTCTGGAGGGAATCTTCACTGCGCTCCTTGTTACCCTGGGCGTGGTGACTATTGGAAGTTTTCTTTTGTGGGTGGAAGGGATTCTCATAAAACAAAGGCTTGCATACTTTGTTTTCCAATATCCGGCGTTGCTTCTGGTACTCTGTCTGGGGCTTCTGTTTTTCCTCTGTGGGGCGCTGCCCCTGTCTATGTACAGGAAGACGGAAAAACAGCCGGTGGTGGAGCGGCTGAAGGTAATGGAATAAGATAGAGACAAAAGAGACCATTCCATAAAGATCCGGGGCCTTATGGAAAAAGGCAGGGTTTTACGGAATGGTCTCTTTTATAACAATATATGGTTCCTAGAGAGCTGCATAGTTTTTAAATGTACTTATAGATGGTTGCCTTTACCGCTCCTTTACCGGCGATCATTTCCCGGAAAAATCCTTCGATTTTTTCTCCTAGGCCGTTTTTATAAAGGTCTGTAAAGAAAATTTTCTCGTTGGAGAGGATAGGTTTTAACTGGTCTTTGAGAGTTTCCGGCTTTCCAATTACAATATCCTGGAAAGCCCGGGTGAGTTCTTCTGCCATGGGATCAGGGGCCAGGGTGTAGGAATTTCCCTGGTCGTCTACACCCAGCATATACCGGAGCCACCCGGCAATGCCCAGGGGAATGGCAGTAAGTCTTTCGGCACTGCCGTATTTGGCGGTATAAGCTTTGATGGTTTCTCCGAAGCGGACTCCAAGGCCCTGAGATTCATCTGTGACAATACGCAGGTTGGTGTCCAGAAGGTATTCATTTACAAAGCGAAGCTGGAACAGCTCATCTGCAAAATTTTTAGGGCTGAGGATACCGGGATCCGGCACCATAGGCATACCCTCGTCATAAGCCACCATTTTTGCCAGTTTCATCAGTTTTGGATCGTGATTGATCAAAGTGGCAAAGTATTCTTCTCCCAGCAATACCCCCAGGGGAGCAACAGCAGAGTGAACCGGGTTTAACAGAGCAGTGACTTTCATACGCTCGGATTTATTCACAGTGTCCCGGCTTCCCAGATAGACGCCTTTTCCTTTTTCAAGAGCCGGACGCCCATTGGGAAAATGATCCTCAATGACCAGATACTGGGGGTCTTCTCCGTTTACAAACGGTGCGATGTAGGTTCTTTTAGAAGTTTCTACTGGCTCCATATCTTCCACGCCCAGAGCCTTCAGATCAGCGGCAATGACCGGATTGGGACGGGGTGTGATCTTATCGATCATAGTCCAGGGGAAGGAGACTTTATCTTCATTTTCCACATAGTCGGCAAATCCCTGATCTACATACCCTCTTTTCAGCCATTCCTCTGTCATGGTCAGTACAGAACTGCGGAGAAGGCTGCCGTTTTGTGAACAGTTGTCCATAGACACCAGGGCAAGAGGCGTACCGCCTTTTTTGTACCGTTCCAGAAGCATGGATGTAACTATGGCCATGGCCCCTGTGGCTCTGTCGGGCCCATGATCAATGTCTGCCTGGACATAAGGAAGGTATTTCCCCTCTGCGTTGGTCAGGGCATAGCCTTTTTCCGTGATGGTGAAGGACACCATCTGCAAAGATGGGGAAACAAAAATTTCTTTCAGACGGTTCCACTGTTCCGGATCTGTACTCTGTGCTTTTACAGCCTCCCCAAAAGCTCCCAGGACTTTGTAATCTCTGGTCCCGTCTGTGTTCAGGACAACACTGAGTCCCAGATTATCGAAGGGACGATAGATCTTGTCCACTACATCATAGTCAAATGTTTCTACACAAGTGAGAGCCGTGTCCAGTTCTCCGTTTTCCAATAGTCCGTCAGCGATACTGCCGATGAAAATACGGAAAATATTGCCGATCCCCAAATGGGCCCATCTGGGAGCTGTCTGTGCTTTACAAGAAGCTTTTTCCACATCATAGCCGGGTAAAGCAATGTCGGCGGCTTCCCAGTCTGATGAGTTTTTGATTCCTTCCAGTGATAGTTTCATGTTGTTTTCCTCCGATTTATCTTTCCTGCATATACAGTACAGGAGATATATTAAATGTATAATAACACAAAATATACAGGAAATATACAAGAAAAATGTGCTGAATTGTAAAATGAAATGCGACAAGAGTTATTGAAACTCTATCGCATTTCTTTTTTATACATAAATACATGAAATGCGTCAAGAGTTTAAGACTTGGCGCATTTTTTATTTTCAAAAAGGAGGTCAGAAAAAACATGAAGAAGGGAAACCGCAGATTGAACTATGAGGATCGGCAGCAGATCGAGTTCATGACGAAAAAAGGAGTTCCGGTCAGTGAAATTGCTGAATGTATCGGATTCCATAGGGCAACGGTTTACAACGAGTTAAAACGGTGCGGGAAACCATACAGGGCAGATGCAGCACAGAAAAGATTGAGATAACAGGAATGTTAGGGGAAACAAAGAAGCAGAGGACCGGGAGCCGGACGGGGCAGCAGGCAGACGCTATGCGGGGCGGGTTCAATTCCTGCCCGGTCAGATCAGGGAAAGCCACACCCAAAGAATAAGCACTGCGAATGGGGCAGCGGGCGCACCAGCTATAAAGTGCGTGGTCGTTCAACAGGTTTTACCACTTTTTAATGTGAAAAGGGAGCCGCAGTGCGGAAAGGAGGCTATTAAAATGCCATATAAAAACCCGATACCGGATTTAGACGATGTTCGGGAAGCAAAGCGATTCATAATATCGCCAGTATTTACATACGAACAGGCAATGACACTGGAAGAGGCGGCAGAGGGAATAGAAAGCATTATTCACGACAACGGCGGAAGAATCCCTTTAGACTGGATTCAATTTGCAGAGAAACCGCAGATCAGAAGGAATAGAAATAATCCGTATGAAAATGCGTTTGGAGCGATTGAAAATCACAAGTAATACGAGGGAGGGAACACAAGTGAAAGAAAATTGCCTTGAAAGAATGGAAAGAATTGGCGGAGAACGGAAAATTGCTGATTTTATTGTGAAACAGAAGCAGGATTATCAATTTAAAATCGGATACGCACGATTAAGAGCGGAAGAATTTGTCAGGGAGTGCGACGGAAGGGAATTGAATTGCCATGTTTCCGTAGGAGGTTTAGACAGTATCACACTTTTTCTGTTCTTAAGGAGCATAGGAATCAATGTTCCGGGAATCACAGTTTCATATCTGGAAGATATGAGTATTCAAAGAATACACAAAGCGTTGGGATTGATAAGGCTTAAATCAGCCTTAAAGCCGGATAAAAAAACAAGATGGTCAAAGCCGGAAATATTGCAGGAGTTTGGATTTCCCGTGCTTTCAAAAGAAATTGCGGCAAAAATCGAAACACTGGCGAACCCGACAGAAAAAAATAAAACAGTACGCCATGCGATCGTTACAGGAGAAACGGGAGCATACGGAGGGTTCCAGAAAAACAGCCGCATGAAAATGTCTCAAAAGTGGCTTGAAAAATTCGGCGGATATGCAAATGAGGTTGAAGGAACGAACTACAAAATACCAGATTTTAAAGTTTCCTCTAAGTGCTGTTACTACCTGAAAGAAAAGCCGTGTGACGATTGGGCGAAAGAAAATAAAAGCGTTCCATTTTTAGGGCTGATGGCTTCGGAGGGGGGGCGACGGCAGAAAAGTTTAATGATAAATGGCTGCAATTACTTTGGAAAATCAACCATTCGTTCCGCGCCGTTTGCAATTTTTAACAGGCAAGACCTTTTAAAATTGGCGCTTGAAATGGATAAGAAATGGAAAGATGGCTGGAAAGAAGAATTTTACAGACAGGGTATAAAAGCAGGAACCATAAAAGAAGGATGGGAAATGCCGGAAAGCATTATACCGGAGATTTACGGAACGATTGAGCAGAAGGAAGACGGAACGCTTTATACAACAAAGGCACAGCGGACAGGGTGTAGTATGTGTGGATTCGGCATACATATTGAAAAAAGACCGCATAGATTTGACATTTTGAAAGAACGGAATCCGAAAGAATGGAATTACTGGATGTACGAATGTTGCACCGATGAAAACGGAAAGAAATATGGATGGGCAAAGGTGCTGGACTACATCGGAGTTGAATACTAAGGAAAGCCAGCAAGATAAGGCTTGCAATAAATAAACCATACCAGATACAAGGAGGAAAGCGCAGTGGAGATCAAAAAGAAAGCAGTGATCGTAAAGGATGAAGCAGGACTGCCGAACTACATGACCATGTTTTATATGACACCGGAGGACCGGCAGAAGGACCCGGAAGGAGCGCCGGAAATGTTCAAGATCGGAAATTATGCAGGGAACACCCGCCTTGCTGTCCTGATCTCACAATATACAAACGTGGTGCTAAACGGTATTCCGGCTTCCCTGCCGTACCAGAAGCCAGTGGAAGGAATGACATTTGACCAGGCAATAGAGGCTTGCATGAGAAAAGGCGAGAACTGGCATTTAATGACAAACACAGAATGGGTGTATCTTTTGGAAGAAGCGGACCGGCTGGGGCATACGATCGGGGGAAATACAAATTACGGGAAGGACGCAGATAACCCGGAGCAGGAGGCGTGGTGTTATGACGGATATACCGTACTGACAGGAACAGAACCGACGGAATGGAGCCACGATGGAACCGCAGAAGGAGTTTTCGGGATGAAAGGAAACTTCTGGGAGTGGGTTTCAGGTCTGCGGCTTGTACGGGGAAATATCGAGTACATACCGCACAATAATGCGGCGACCTGCGATTTAAGACCGGGAGCGGCTATGTGGAAAGCTACCATGCACGACGGAAAACGTCTGAAACTGATCGCAGACAACGGAGAAGTGAAGCTGACAACGGGAGAAAGAAAAGACGGTTGGACAGGCTGCCATATGTCAGAAATGAAGCTGGAAGGTTTGGAAGAAGTACCGGAAATTGCCTACAAACTGGGAATCGTTCCCCGGAACTGGCAGAGCAGGAAAGATGGAATATGGACGGACGGCGAACTTGAAGAGGCAGTGCCTCTCCGCGGTTCGAGTTTCGTCAGCACCAGCTACGGCGGAGCCGCCGCGCTGAACTTGGGCTACCCGCGGTCGCACAGCAGCTACAGCATTTCGTTCCGCTCCGCTTTATGGTTGGACGACTGGGAACTGATCACTGAAATACTGGAACGGAACGCGTAAGCGGTCCGAAAGAAGGGATAAATGAAAAGCCCTTTGCACGGGAATACAAAGGGCTTTTCATTCGTCAACATATATAAATACACATAAACATTATACCATGTTGACGGCGTGAAAGCAAGCATGAACAGGGCGTTTTTCAAGCGTTTTCCCTGAAAATGTTGACCGGGAAAGACCCGGTAAACGGGCTTGTATGGGGTATTAACATTCCTACGAAAGAGAGAAATATATAAATCATAAGATATAGCCGCACATGGTATAGAGACAGAGAGGAAGGGGGATAGAACACCCTCTTGTATGATACCCCTTTACGCTTCAACAGGTAGGATAGGAGCGCAGATGTTTTACAGGGAAAAGAAGACAGACTGCGGCGCTTACCGGGAAGCCGATATAATACCGAGAACAGATAACGCAGAAAGGGCAGTAAAAGGAAAGAGAGGGAAGAAGAGGAAAGCCACAGAGCCAAAGCAAAAGGACCTGAACGACAAGAACGCAAAGAGATACCTTGTACAGTTGGGGAATGGAAATTTCGGAATAGGCGATCTTCATGTTTCCTGTACATACAATGCAAAGAATTTATCGGAGAGCGTCGAAGAGGCAGAAAGAATAGTGGGTAACTACCTGCGGAGGATAGCGTACAGAAGAAATAAACTGGGGCTTCCACCGCTGAAATATATCCTTGTGACGGAATATAAGTTCGCAAAGGACGGAGAGCAGATCAAGAGAATACACCACCACATAATCATGAATGGCGGGTTATCCCGTGACGATGTGGAAATGATGTGGACAAAGGAACGTATAAACTGGCGGAAAGTGGAGAAAGACCCGCAGTACAAAGTAAACCCGTTGGGGTATGCAAATGCGGACAGGCTACAACTGAATGAAAACGGGATTGAAGCCCTATGCAAATACATCACGAAGGACCCGCAGGGGAAGAAACGGTGGTCAAGCAGCAGAAACCTTGAAAGACCGGTGGAGCAGCCGCCAGCAGATCATAAATACAGCCGCGCACAGGTGGAACGTCTGGCGAAGTCGGACGACTGCGGAAAAGAGTTTTTTGAAAAGCAGTTTTCCGGGTACACAATCACGGAGATAAAGCCGGAGTATTACGAAGAAACCGGGTGGCACATTTACTTGAAGATGTGGAAAAAGAAAAAACCAGAGAGAAAAGGAGGAAGAAAGAGAAATGAGGGCAACAGAAGAGGAAGCAAGAAAAAGAAGAAGACGTAAGATCATGCGGGCAATCTGGAAGCGTTATCAATACACGATTATGCTTGCGATCGCTGTCATTGCGGCGGTTGCAATCGCAGTGATTGTGATACTTGCGGGAGGAACCGGGAAAGAGACAGAAAAGGTTCAGAAGAATATTACAGCGGCGGCAGAAGCAAAGGACATTGTGATCGACCCGGAAGAGGGCGGCGACGCAGCAATGATGGACCCGGACAATTTTATTGAACCGTTCAACCGTATGTCCTGCGACTGGGGAGCCGGAGACACCGACGGGCTGACATTGTACCAGATACCGGAAGAATACAAGCGGACCGGCGGGAAACTTCCACAGGTAGTACAGGTATATACATACTGCCTCTGCCGGGAATACGAGATTGATTACAACGTCATTCTTGCCATGATTGAGGCGGAAAGCGGGTACAAATGGAACGCTGAAAGCGGGAGTGCCTATGGATATATGCAGATCGTACCGGAATACCACGCAGAAAGAATGGAATTGTTGCACGTTGCGGATATTACGGACCCTTACGGAAATATCAGGGTTGGAATAGATTATTTCGCAGAATTGGTCTGGAAGTACGAATGGAGTTATACAAAGGCTCTGACGGCGTATAAAAACGGAGAATACGGAGCAGAGACGGAGTATTTCAGCAAAGGGGAAGATACCTGCGAATATGCGGAAAGAGTAATGGAGATCGCAGACAGGATAAGAGACAGGGAGGTGTAACGATGGAAACGGGAATGAATTTAGGCCAGATGATGAAAGCAATAGTACCCAGTGACCGGGTTGTTGTGATCAATGCAGCAGGGCAGGTCATTTACAGAGGTTTTGCGGCGAACTTTGAACATACCAGAATAAGTGACGGAAGACCCGTTAAATCTTTCGGGCTGGGAATGGAGACATACAGAAAGACGGAAACCATGTTCGACTGGAAAAATGTCAGGGAACTTCCCAGGCAGATTCCGGTTGAGCAGATGGAGGAATACAGCACGAAGGACTTAAGCCACATTATCTATACCAGAATTATTTTAGGGAGTTGAGAGAATGGAAATGAACATAGGGCTTGTGGACGTGGATTCGCATAATTTCCCAAACATTCCGCTTATGAAGCTGTCAGCATACCACAAGAGGAACGGGGATTGTGTGGAGTTTGCCAGAACAGGAATAATATATGACCGCCTGTATATGAGCAAGATTTTCACAGAGAGCAGAGAGACGGAAGGACTGGAAGGAAAAGAGATCATAAGAGGCGGGAGCGGATACGATCTGGAAAACAGACTGCCGGAAGAGATTGAACACATTTACCCGGATTACGGGATTTACCCGGAACTGACAAAAGACACAGCGTATGGAATGTTGACAAGAGGCTGTCCGCGGAAAGACCACAATTTCTGTATCACACCAAAGAAAGACGGCTGTATCAGCAGGAAGACAGCAGACTTAAAAGAGTTCTGGAATGGACAGAAAAATATTATCCTGCTTGATCAGAATTTGCTTGCATGTAAAGACAGATCGGATTTACTGGGGCAGTTAAAAGAATCAGGGGCAAGGGTAGATTTTCAAGGAGGAACGGACGTTAGATTTTTGAACGGGCCGCTGTTGGAGGAATTAAGAGAAATAAAGGTAAAAGACTTTCATTTTGCCTGGGATAATCCGAAAGAAGACCTGAAAGAAAAGTTTCGGCTCTTCAAAGAAAGCGGAATAAAGAGCGTTGATAGAATCGGCGTGTATGTACTCACAAATTATTGGAGTTCCATAGAAGAAGACCTGTACAGAGTTTATACGCTGCGGGAAATGGGCTTCCTTCCGTATGTGATGATCTATGATAAACAAAAATTTGTAAATCAATACGGGAAATGGCGGGCAGGGGTTGAAAAGATATACACACGGGAACAAATGATTCACTTTAAAACCTGTCAGCATATGCAGCGTTGGAGTTCTTCCCGATCAGTGATTAAGATATGCCCGGACTTTAACGACTACGAACCGTATGCAAAATGGAAACGGTCAGGCTGTCCGGTTCCGGGAGATAAAAAATGACGAAGACAAAGAAAAGAATAAAAATGACAAAGGAAGACAGGGAGTATTTTAAGCAGGGAATGAAGACGGCGAACCCGGTAGAATTTTTAATAATCGCTGACTTTCTGAATGAAGCAGAAGAGATTTTCACAGAAGCAGATTTAAAGTTTATGCACTCATGCGCCGGGAAGCGTGCGGAAAGACTTTTGAGGAATGTTGTGGAAAACCTTTCGTTTGAAGATAAATCAGATACAACAGGAGGCGAGTTCTTATGACCAGAGATCAGGCACAAGAAAAGCTGAAAAAGCTGAAAGCCCTTGCGGAAAGGGGAGTGGGAGGGGAGAAAGAAACTGCAATGAAGCTGTACCGGGAACTGATGGAAAAATATGAAATTGAGGAAGAAGAGATTCTTTCAGAAGTTCTAAAAGTTCATTGGCTCGGGTACAGGACAGACATTGAAGAAGAACTGCTGTTGCAGGTGTTTTACAAGGTAACTGGCAGCAGGCAATACAGCAGGTACATAAACCGTTACAGCAGGAGGAAGAAAAGAGGCTGCGTGTGTACAGAGATTGAAGCAGCGGAAATAAAACTGCTGTTTGAGTTCTACAGGAACGAACTGAAAAGGGAACTGGAAACCTTCATGGCGGCATTTATCGGAGGAAACAGAATATACCCGGATAAGACAGCCCGTTGCTACGAGGAAAGAAAAGACGATGGAAGAGAGCCAACATTTGAAGAAATGCGGCAAATGAAAAAGGCACAGTTTATGGCGCTTATGATGGACAAGAGGAAGCCGCCGCGGGCAATGATCGGGGAATACGAGGAAGAAGGAGAAGAATAAAAGATGATTAAGAAAATCAGAAGAAGACTGAAAAAAATGACCAAATCGGACATATTAAGGCTGATGAAAAAAGCGGTAATGGCAGCAGGAAAGGCACTGATCTATACGTTTTATGCAGTAGCGATTATGAACGTTATTCTGAACATGGTATTCATTACATGCCTGACTATCCTTGAATGGATGGGGAAAGTTGTGATCATGCCGGATTATTTAAGGATTAACGGATATTTCACGGCGGTCATTATGCTTGCGGCAGTGGTTATTATGCACCACAGAAGAAAAGCCGAAGAGGAAGAAGCAGAAATGATAAGGCAGAGCGAAGAAAGGCAGAAAAGAACGATCGAGGCTGCAACAGTCAACAATCAGAACTGGAAAACGTGGTTCAGAATACAGATGATGAAAAACATAAATTATTTCCGGGTAAACAATCAGCTGACCGTAAGAGAAGAAAGGAAATTCAGAAGAATTGTAGATTACACAATAAGGGAACTTGACAAGGAGGCGAAGGAAAATGGAAAAAGCGCAGAAGCCGAAATGCATGAAAAGCGATAAACCCACACTGACCGGAAACCCGCCGCTGATGTTCCTGAATAGTTTCTTTTGTCCGGTATGCGGGAAGCACCTGTTTTCCTATTACGACGGAGACTTGAAGAGAAAAGACTATAAATTCAGAATTTCGCAGGATTGGAACTATTGCAGTAAATGCGGAACCCGTCTTGATCTGGACAAATGGAAAGAACAACCCGGCAGCAGGGCGGAAGAGGAAATAGACTGGGAGGAATGAAAGTGCGGTTCATTGATTTTTTCGCCGGAATAGGCGGGTTCAGAAGAGGGATGGAGCAGGCGGGGCATAAATGCGTTGGTTTCTGCGAATTTGATAAGTTCGCTGTTGCAAGCTATACGTCCATGCACCTACTTACTGATCAGCAGAGAGAAAAGCTGAAAGAAATTCCATCGAAGAAAAGACAGAAGGAGATTTTAAAAGATGAATACAGAAACGGAGAATGGTACGCAAATGACATTAGAACAGTGGTTGCCGCAAGCCTGCCCGCCGCAGACTGTTGGTGTTTCGGGTTCCCATGCCAGGACATCAGCGTTGCCGGAAAGCAGGCAGGATTCAACGGACACCGTTCTTCTCTGTTTTTCGCAGTTACAGGGCTTATTAGAGACACAGAAGAAGAAAATCGACCCAAATACCTGTTTATTGAGAACGTGGAAAACCTACTTAGCATTAACGGGGGGGGCGATTTCCTCAAACTTCTCATTGAGTTGGACGAGATCGGGTACAATGCGGAATGGCAGGTTGTCAACAGTAAAGATTTCAGAGTACCGCAAAACAGGAAGCGGGTGTTCATTATCGGACATCTTAGAGGAAAGCGTACCGGAAAAATACTTCCTGTCACGGGAGCAGGTGGAGAAAATAGCATTTCAATAATCGGACACCGGGAGGGGTACAGAAGAAATACACAGGTATTTGCACAAGACGGAATCACAGAAGCATTAAGCACCTGTCAGGGCGGCGGTAGGGAACATCACATTGCAATCCCGTTTTGTATCGACATGAATTACGGGGCGGGAATACATGAAACAGAGAGAGCAAGAGCATTACAGGCAAGATATTACAAAGGAATCAATAAGAGGTCAGGAGAAAATTCTTGCGTTGCAATCCCCGTACTGACACCGGACAGGATAAATAAAAGACAGAATGGCAGGAGGTTTAAGGAAGACGGAGAACCGATGTTCACACTTACCGCACAGGACCGGCACGGGGTAGCGATAGGAATTATTGATACACAGGGCAGGAAAGGAAAGAAAGCGGAGCCAAAGGGAATATGCCCGACACTACGAAGTGAAACACACGGAAATATACCGCAGGTGTGCATAGACATTACAGGAGAACCGGAAGGGCAGGAAAGAGAACAGGGGATTTTTGTTGAAATGCCGGAAGGCTTCGTGGTCTATGCGGTTTGGAGTGAAAAATATCATTGCTATCTGGCAATAAGAAAATTAACGCCGCGGGAGTGCTTCCGGTTGCAGGGGTGGGAAGACGAATACTTTGATCGGGCAGAATTTGTCAACAGTGACAGTCAGCTTTACAAACAGGCGGGGAACGGCGTGACAGTAAGCGTGATTAGAGCGATCGCAGAAAAGATGAAGGAGCAGGAGGAAAGAGCATGACACCAGAAGAAGCAAAAACCATATTTAAAGATTATTTCGGGTACATACAGAGGAAGGGGGCAAAGGAACTTCTGAAATGGATTGATCAGAAAGGATTTTTTGAAGCCCCGGCAAGCGCCGGACACCACGGAGCATATGAAGGAGGGCTTGCAGTCCATTCCGTGAACGTATTCCGCAGGATTTTAAGGATTTCAGATCATGAAAAGAAGAAACACCAGGAATACAACATAGAGACGCTGGCAATCGTGAGCCTGCTTCATGATCTCTGCAAGATGGACGCTTACACAAAGCAGGAAGACGGAACATACCGGGCAAGCAGGAAGTTCCCGGCAGGACACGGGGAAAAGTCAGTTTTTATTATTCTTCCGTTCATGGAACTGTCAGAAGAAGAAATTCTGGCGATCAGGTGGCACATGGGAGCATATGACTTCTGCGCCAAAGGCGGAAGCTATGACCTGAACAATACCTTCAATCAGAGCCGCCTTGCGGTCATGCTGCACATTGCGGACATGGAGGCGACACACTTTGACGAGCGGGAGGAAGACAGGCAATGAGTTACTATACACGGCAGCAGGCCAGAAGGAGAAGCGAAGCGACAGAGCAGGAAGCACTGATTACATGGTGCAGGATATTTGAAAACCGATACCCGGAATTAAAGATGATCTATCATATCCCAAACGGCGGCAGCAGAAATAGGCTGGAAGCGGCAAATTTGAAGCGGCAGGGGGTAAAAGCGGGCGTACCGGACTTATGCCTGCCAGTTCCAAAAGACGGATATCACGGGCTTTACATAGAAATGAAATACGGGAAGAACAAGCCAACAGACAATCAGGAAGAATGGATGGAAAGACTGCGGCAGTATGGTTATAGAACGGCAGTTTGCTACGGGGCAGACGAAGCAAGGGAAACCATAAAACAATATATCGGTTGGAGGGAGCAGAATTGACAGAAGAGGCGTTCAAGAAAGCGGAAAGAATCAAAGAGAACATAGACGAACTGGAAGACTTCATGTTCTGGTGTTCCGGCAGGAGAGAGGGCAGAAGAAAGATACCTGCAAGAATAGTTGTGTTAAAGCGGAAGATGATAGGCGGATTGAAAAGTAAAGAATTTACTATTTCGGAGAGATTGCAGCAGAGAATTTGTGATTGTGTGGAAGAGGAATTGAAAGAACTTAGAAAGGAACTGGAAAGTCTATGACACTGAAAGTCTATGAAAGCAGAAAAACAGTCACAGTAAAAGACCTGATCGGGATTCTTTCAGACCTTCCGCCGGAAGCGGCAGTGATCAACAGTCAGGAAAAGAATATAAAAATCTATCCGGGAAGAGACACAAAGACCGGGAAAGAAATTGTGATGATAGGTTGAGAGGTAAGGCATGAACAGCATGGAAAGGGAAATGAGGAAGCATATCCCGCATTACGGGCAGATGAAGAAAGTCGCGTCTACGATCGGAACAAAGAAACAGCGGACCGGTAACAGGAAGAAGAAAAGCAGATTAACGGAGATCAGCAGGGGAAGCGGAAAACCCGTACTCTGCCAGGGCGTAGGAGTTACCAGGGCGGCAAGGAAACTGTTTGAGTATGAGGAAACCGGACTGACCGCACAGGAGATCAGGGCGTTGCAGGAGAGGGAGAGAAACCTGACAGAACGAATTAAGAAGCTGGAAAGCTGGGAATGAAGGAGGCGGAAGCATGGGGCCGGAAAGATGTTTACTCTGCGGGGAACCGATACCGGAAGGAACACAGGTTTGCCCGGTGTGCATGGAGAAATACACAAAAGGGGAACTGGACGCACAAGTAGCACAGGAATTAAGAGACATTGCAGATATATTAAGCATTACGGCAAATACGGACGGAAATATAAAACGCTCAATGGAAGCGCTACTGCGGATTGCAGATAGGTTAAGCAGGAGGCAAGGGAAATGAGAAAAGACAGAAAGAAACCAACATATCTTCCGAAAGTCGCATTTGTCCGGCTTCACACAGGCGGGAAGGAAGTAAAAGAGTATCAGCAAGAGTTAAAAGGGCAGGGGTTTACATACAGGCAGTTTGAACACATGAAACGTTCGGATGAATATTGGAACGGACTGGAATTATGGGTAAGTATGTGGAACTATGACAATCACGAAAGCTGGCATTTATGGAACTGGAAAAAAGAAGATGATAGCAGGGTTATGCTGGCAATGTACGAAGCGGAGCAATACAATCCATTCCGCGGATACGAAAATAATTTTGAAAAGTTCAAGGCTGACTGGGAAGCGGGAATGTATGACCCAGGTTGCACCTATTCTTTTCCGCTGGAAGTAGTTGAAGTTCTGGAAGTGGTGCAGGAGGAAGAAGACAATACAGACCCAGAGGAAGTGAAAAAAGCAGTAAAGCAGGCAAAGGAAGCGGAGTATCAGAAACGCCGAAGACAGAGAATGAAAAAGAGAAACAGACATAGGAAAAGAAGTTGGAAACGGTGCGAAGTTCCAGATTGTAAAAATTGCCCGTTTCCGTTATGTGAAAATTGAAAGGAGAAGAAAGGAATGGGAAAGCGTAAGAACAGGCATTGCCAGAGCAAGCAGGAAGTTTTGCAGAGAGTATGGGAAAAGAAAAGAGGGCAGCAGGAACACCCGGCGAAAAGACAGCTGCGAACCATAAATCAGGTCAGACCGGCAATAGAGCGGGCAAGAAAGCAAATGCAGGAGAAAAACAGGAGGGAAAGCAGAAATGACGTGGAGTAGTATTGCGGAAGTATTTTCTGAAATATTGGCGGCCATATGGGTAGCGGTCAAGTTCGCATTTGCAGGAATCGGGATTCTGGCTTTCATAGGAATGTTGGGAATTATTTATATCCTGCTGCGGGAATTGTCCTGGTATGTAAGAGGGCTGTTAAAAGAGAAATTGAAGGAGGAAAAGAAAGACAATGAAGACAAGAGCATTTAACGCAGTATGCCCGTTGGAAATCGGGGACATGGTGGCGGTTACGACGGAAGAGAACGGAAAGAAGACGGCGTACTATATGCCGCAGGGAATAGTAATCGAGATCGACAGAGCAGCAAAGGTTCAGAAAGTGACGGATATTGCGGCGGTGCATTACTGCCGGAGCGGGAAGGTATGCTTCCTGTACGAACTGGACAACAGCGGAAGGTATGAAAGTCTCATGGTAAAAGTTCCGGTAAAGCAAATGTCGGATGAACTGAAACCCCGGGGAAGATAGCTTTTTGTTACGGAAGTATATAAAATACACAAATATACTTCCGTAAGATTGTGAATTGTGCCGATTGAAAATATACATCCGTAAGTATATAATAAAAACATCAAAGGAATAGAAAAGAAGGAGGCACAAAGAAATGAAAGAATCCTATTTCCACACAATCAAAAGAAGAGTGATTATGGCAGTAACGAGATTGAATGACCAGGCGGAAGAAAAGGACATAAACAGGAACCATGTAAATTATGGAGAAGCAAGCGCACTCATACAGGTAATAAAGGACATGGGGCATGAAGCTGATCTTCCGGTATGGGAAGACGAAGGGTGTCTGAAAGTTCCATTCATTGAGATTGACAAAGAAAAGATCATGGAATTTGAGAAAGGGAAAAGAAGCACAGCACAGGGAGCCGCAGCGGGGCAGCAGGAATAAAACCTGCGGGGCGGGTTCGATTCCCGCCCGGTGCATTACTGGGAAAAATATAAATCATACCAGATACAAGGAGGACAAGTCATGAAAACATTATCAATCATTAACCTTAAAGGCGGGGTAGCGAAGACCATTTCAAGTGTGAATATGGCACACATACTGGCAGCAGTACACGGTTATAAAGTTCTTCTGATTGACAATGACAAGCAGGGGAACGCCAGTAAGATTCTGAACCGGCACAATTACAGCAGGCCGGGAGTTGCGGAGATCATGACGGACCGAAAGGTTGACATGAATAAGGTTATCCAGAAGACAGATTATGAAGGTCTGGATATTGTGACGGCGAATATGACGCTGCTAAAGGCAAACTTAGAGGTTTTGCTTGATCAGCAGCGCCCACAGCAGATCAGATTTAAAAAGGCGTTGGAGCAGGTGGCAGAGGGATATGACTTCTGTATTATCGACAATGCGCCGGATATCAATATCAGTACAATCAATGCGCTTGTCGCCTCTGATGATGTAATGATACCCGTAACGATAGATGATTTTGCACTGGACGGGCTGGCAGAGTTAAAAGAGCAGATCGACAATACAAGGGAAGACTTAAATCCGAACCTGACACTGAAAGGCTGTTTCGTGACACAATTCGACAGTTCCAATGAAGCGGACCGGCAGGGGGAAGAATACCTGCGGAGCATGGAGGAATATCCGGTATTTGAAACCCATATCAGAAGAACACCAAAAATGAAGCCCAGTACCTTTGCACGGGAACCGATCATCTTATATTCAAGCCGCTGCGGAGCCGCACAGGATTATAAAAAGCTGGTAGAAGAATACCTGAAAAACTGACCGATTCGGACATATAGGGAGGAAGAACGATGGCAGGAAAATTCAATCTGACAGAACTGTTGAACCAGAGATCAAAGGAAAAAGAAGCAGAGCAGGAAGCCGGGAAACAGGAAGAAAAAATGGAAATTGAATATGTGGACGTTTACGATCTCATACCGTCAAAAGAGAACTTTTACCATGTAGACGAAAGATTAAAGAAAAATATTGAGATCATGGGGCTGTTGCAGCCGATACTTGTAAAAAGACCGGTAGGTGGAAAATATGAAGTGATCGCAGGACACAGAAGAAGACTGGCACTCATTGCGCTTGTAGAAGAAGGGAAAGAAAAGTTCCGCCAGGTTCCGTGTGTATTTAAGCAGGAAAGCGCCGTGGACAGGCTGGCGCTTATCATGGCAAACGGTTTCAGAGACAAGACAGACTGGGAAAAGATGATAGAAACCGTAGAGACGGAACGCCTAGTTCTGGAACTGAAAAAAGAAAACCAGATCAAAGGAAACACGCGTGAAATGTTGGCAGAGGTTACGGGAGTGACGGAGGCACAGCTTGGCCGGTATAAATCCATATACAATAATCTAATACCGGAACTTCTGGAAGTGTTTAAGAACGACAATATTATTATTTCCGTGGCGGTAGAACTTTGCGGATTGCCGGAAGACTGGCAGGAAAAGGCGGCAGAACGGGTCAGAGAAGGAGAAAAGCTATCTCTTGCGGACGCAAAGCAGATGAAACGGCAGGAGGAAGAAAGCAGGCAGATTCCCGGACAGATGGACATAGACATTTGCATGAATCCGCCGGAAGAGGAAGAAAAAGAAGACGGAGGGCAGCAGGAAGAAGAGAAAAGCCAAAAGAGCGAGGAAGCGTACATAGACCCGCAGCCGGAAGAGATCATATCTCTTTGCTATTCCTGTATGAATTATGAGACTTGCCATGAAAAGAAAGCAACGGTCCGGGAGTGCAACGCATACAAAAACCGCCGGGAAACACGGAAAACAGAGGAAGAAAGATACAGCGAAGAGCAGGCGGCGATAGACCGGGAGACAGAAAGGAAACTGCGGGAAATGCGGCAGGAAGAAAAGATGAATCATCTTCCTTCCGACCAGGCACAGCCGGAAGAAAAAGTACATGAAGTGAAACTAGCCGCCATGTACTATGACGATGTAAAAACCGGGAAAAAGACATTTGAATTAAGAAAAAATGACCGGAATTACAAGGAAGGGGATAAATTGCATATGCTGGAATTTAAGGACGGCAGGCACACGGGAAGAACCATATCCGCAGATATTGTGTATCTTCTGGAAGAGTACACGGGTCTAACAGAAGGGTACTGCATACTGGGAATACGAGTGACGGCGGCAGATTAGGAGGCGCAGGCGTGGGAGTAATGGCAGAAATTATAGAAATATTGGAAAAAGAGAAGATAGACACAGAGAGGGCAACGCCGGAAACGGTGCTTGCCCTTGCGGTGCGTAATGGAAAAGAAAAAGAGGGGCAGGGGGTCAAAAATGAGAAATGATAGAACGGAGGGTAAGGCAATGACGGCAGGGGAAATGAACAGGGAAAAAGTTGTAAAGCTGCTGAAATTATTCCCGGAAATTGATTCAGAAATTTCCGTAAGGCGGGGCATATTAAATGACCTTGAAAGATATTACGATACGAGCGGCGCAATCAATTATGACGGTATGCCGCACGGAATAAACCATATTTCAAACCCGACGGAAAAGACGGCTTTAAATGTGCCGGATTTTGTGCGGAAGGAAATTGAGAAATACACGGCAGAGATCGCGGAACTGCAAAAAGTGAAAGTAGAAATCCTGAAAGAAGTATCACGGCTTTCGCTAAAGCAGAAAAATATTGTTTTCGGTTTCTATTTCCATTCTATGAAATGGGAAAAGGTGGCAAGCCGGACGCATTACAGCGAGAGACAGTGCAAGAATATCAGAGACGCAGCACTGGACAGGCTGTTGTGTTTATTCAGGAAAAATGCGGCGCTGACACGGTATGAAATAAAGGAATGAAAGAGTTTGCACGTTATTGCACTTTCTTTCCTGATATAATAGATAAGCAAAACGAAAATACGCGCATTTTTTAAACTTCCGCAAAAATCGGAAGACTGGATTTTAAAAACAAACGAAGAGAGGCGGAGGCATGGGAAGAGCAAGGAACCCGGAAAGGGATAAATCTTTACAACGCTTTCTGGAAAGCGGCGGGAAAATAAGCCTTGATGAACTGGCAGAGGCGGCAGGAGTACCAAAGTCCAGAATAAGCAAGTGGAAATCAGAGGATAAATGGACAGAACAATTACGGGGGCGGCCTAAGAAAAAAGGAGGGCAGCCGGGTAATAATAATGCCGGGGGGAGAACCCCGGCGAAAGACGGGAATAAAAACGCCGTTACTCATGGAGCGTATGCAAAGGTGGGGTATGAGGATATACCGCCGGAGAAAGCAGAAGAAATAAAACGCCTGGGAGAAAAGGAAGCAGAGAACGGAGCAGACAGGCTCATGATAGAAGAACTGCAAAGCCTGATGATCAGAAAAGAATATCTTGAAGGACAGCTGAAATTATACACAGCAGAAGACGTACAGGGAAGATACTACATAGATAAGGTGGTACATATGGTAGTGCCAAAGAGTGTAGAAGAGATCGTGCAGGAGCAGGACAGCGGCATAGAAGGACAGCAGGCGGAAGACCCGGAGGGCGGAAAAGAGCGGTTGAAAACTGCAATGAAAACAGTGATCAAGTCCAGTGCCTTTGACCGGGCAATGAAGATAGAGGCAGAGTTGAACAGGCTTCATGGACGCATTATAAAGCAGATCGACAGCATGAAGTCTTATGAAATGGAAAACAGAAGATTGAAACTTGAAGAACGAAAGTATCAATTAGCAAAGCAGAAGCTAACAGGGCAGTATGATATTGACGACGAAACAGGGGAAATCATTGACGAGATCATTGACGACGACTGACCGAAACGAAATCGGGGGATAGGTTCTTTCAGCGATTTTTGTCTACTGCGGGTACGGCGACGCCCGGCGCTTGCCTAGCCGCAAAACAGATTTTTTCGCTTCCGATTCCCCCGGCAAATTTTTTGTAAGGGGGTGTTTTTTTGAAGTTGTACACGTCGGCTGCCGTTGCAAGGCGACTGGATATGACGGAACGCAATGTAAGAATGTTAAGAGACAAAGGCGTTTTGACGGAGTACAGGCCGGGGCTGTATAACATAGACGAAGCAACGAGGCAGTATATCAATTTTTTGCGTAAGAAGAACCCGGAGGCAGAAGAAAAGGTAGATTACAACACGGAACGGGCAAAATTGGTCAGAGCGAAGAGGGAAGCGCAGGAACTGGAACTGCAAATGAGGAAAAATGAAGTACACACGTCAGAAGACGTGGAACAAGTCATGTCCGATATGCTGATCAGGTTTAAAACGCGGCTGATGGCAATTCCGGCAAAATTAAGCCCGATTATGGCAAAGAAAACAGATCAGACAGACATATTCCAGACGATGAAAACGGCGGTAGATGAAGCATTGGAAGAACTTTCGGACTTCAATACAGCTTTTGGGGAGGAAAGCAAAAAGAATGAGGAATAACACGAAAGCATTATTTGAAAAAATATTCAAAGTATTACAGCCGCCGCCGGACTTAAAATTGTCGGAGTGGGCGGACGAATACAGAAGATTATCTTCCGAAGCGTCGGCAGAGCCGGGAAGGTGGAGAACATCGAAAGCGCCGTATCAACGGGAAATCATGGACGCAATTACAGATATGACGGTAAAAAAGGTTGTGGTAATGTCTGCGGCACAGGTGGGAAAAACCGACGCAATGATTCTAAATCCGATCGGCTATTACATACACTATGAGCCGTCGCCGATCATGGTTCTTCAACCGACAATCCAGATGGCGGAAGCGTTCAGCAAAGACCGCCTTTCCCCGATGATCAGAGATACACCCGTAATAGCAGAACGGATAAACGATAAAAGCAGGACGAGCGGGAACACAATTTTGCAGAAAATATTCCCAGGAGGTCATGTTACGATGGTAGGGGCAAACAGCCCGTCGTCTCTTGCTTCACGTCCGATCAGGATATTGCTTGCGGACGAGATAGACCGATACCCGGCAACGGCGGGTTCAGAAGGAGACCCGCTGTTTCTTGCTGCGAAACGTCTTACAACATTCTGGAACCGCAAAGAAGTTGATGTTTCCACGCCGACAATTAAAGGACTGTCACGGATTGAGGTAGAATACCAGAACAGCAGCCGGGGAGAATGGAACGCGCCGTGTCCGTGCTGCGGGGAATTGCAGCCGTTAAAATGGGCGAATGTGGTTTTTGACAAGGACAATCTGAATGAAATAAATTATGTCTGCGAAAAATGCGGAGCAATTTCAAGTGAAGTGGAGTGGAAAGAAGGGTTCAAAAACGGAAGGTTTGTGCATGAGGACCCGGAAAATCCGGTAAAAGGTTTCCACCTGAACACGCTTGCTTCCACTCTGGCTACATGGCGTGAGGTTGTGGAAAAATTCCTTGTGGCAAACGAGGAAAAGAAGAAGGGGAACATTGAACTTCTGAAAGTGTGGACAAATACAGAACTGGGGGAAACATGGGAGGAAGACGGGGAGCAGGTAGAGGAAGACGAACTGATCAAGAGAAGGGAAAAATACAACTGCGAAGTGCCGGAGGAAGTATTGTATCTGACGGCAGGGGTTGACACGCAGGACGATCGTTTTGAAATCGAAGTTGTGGGATGGGGTCCAGAGTATGAAAGCTGGGGTATAAAATACGCCGTTCTTTACGGAGATAACAGCGATTTGGAAAAGCAGGTATGGAAAGACCTTGATACCTTTCTGGCACAGTCATTTGAAAAGCCGGACGGAACAAAAATGAAAATTACTTGTACCTGTATCGACAGTGGAGGACACCGGGCGAATCAGGTATATAAATTCTGCAAGAAGCGGTTCAACAGAAAAGTATTTGCAATCAGAGGTTCCAATGACAGTACGGCGGCGTATATCCAGAAACCGACGAAAAACAACCGGGAGCAGGCATATCTTTTCACACTGGGAGTTGATACAGGAAAATCATTGTTACTGCAACGGTTAAAGGTTGAGGAAGAAGGACCGGGATATTGTCACTTTCCAAAAGACGAACAGGGAAAGCCATACTCCCCGCGGGGATATGATGAAAAGTTTTTTGCAGGAATTACGGCTGAAAAGCAGGTTTTGACATATCGGAAAGGAAGGCCGGTATTTGAATGGAGACTGCGGGATTTAGGACAGCATAAAAGAAACGAGGCGCTGGATTGCCGGAACTATGCGACGGCGGCGATTGAAATTACCGGGCTGCCGCTAAAAAAACCAGAGCCGGAAGAAAGTAAGCCGACAGCGGCAAGGAAAAGAAAAAGAAGAATTAACAGAGGAGGCGTTATTTAATGGCAGGAATTAACAAAGAGACAGCGCAAAAACATTTAGACGCATGGCTTGAAGCAGAAATGGCGATTACGACAGGGCAAAGCTACACGATAGGAAGCAGAGTTCTTACGCGTGCCAATTTAACAGAGGTCAGAAACGCCATAACATACTGGGAAGATAAAGTAAAAAAGATTGAGAACATAGAAAAGAACGGCGGAAGAAATAAGATCAGGCGGGTTGTGCCGCGGGATTTATAAAAAGATTGCCCGGAATTGCCCGTTTTGCCTGTTTACTTCCCCCTATTGCCCGAAAAATAATGATAATATATAAACTGCGAAAAGTAGGAAGAAGCACCTGGAAGGGTGCTTTTTTCACGCCAAAAAGCAGGAAGGAGGCGAAAGGTTGAACGGACTTGCAAAAGCGATTGACAGGGCGATTGCAGCGGTAGCGCCGCAAGTGGCACTGAAAAGAACTGCCGCACGTCATAAGATGGAAATTCTGAACAGCGGTTACAGCCATTACGGGGCAAGCACTTATAAAAAGTCGCTGATCGGCTGGAATTATGCGGGAGGGTCCGCCAGAGAAGATATAAACGACAATCTTTCTGTTTTGCGGCAGAGGTCGCGTGATTTGTACATGGGAGTACCGATTGCGACAGGGGCAGTAAAGACAATGCGGACAAATGTTGTAGGGCGGGGATTGATGTTAAAGCCAACAATCGACGCGGAGGCATTAGGAATCAGCCCGGAAGACGCAAGGGAACTGGAAAAGAAAATATCTAAAGAATGGGCTTTATGGGCGGAAAGCCCGGATTGCGACATGGCAAGGCTTGATAATTTCTATGAATTACAACAGCTGGCGTTTTTGAACTGGCTTGCGTCAGGAGATTGCCTTGCGCTGTTGCCAGTAAAGCAGAGGATAAATCAGCCATACGATCTTAGAATACAGCTGATCGAAGCGGACCGGCTGTCAAGCCCACATAACTATGATACCTATGATAATCAGATTGTCGGAGGCGTTGAGGTAGATAAGGACGGCGAAGTGATCGCATATCACTTTTCAAAGCACCACCCGCTTTCTTATGCAGACGAACAGTACGAATGGCAGCGGGTAGAGGCGTACGGGAAAAAGACCGGGAGAAGAAACGTCCTGCACCTGATGAACCGGGAACGTATTGACCAGAGAAGAGGCGTTCCGTTCCTTGCACCAGTCATTGAATCCCTAAAGCAAATGGGAAGATACACAGACGCTGAACTTGTGGCAGCGGTTGTATCTGGAATGTTTACGGTATTTATCGAGAAAGAGAATAACAGTGATGATGAACCGATCGGAAGCGCCATACCAGAGGAAGTGCAGATAGACGCAGAAGACGAAACGACGCTTGAACTTGCGCCGGGAGCAATTCTTGACCTGGGAGAAGGGGAAAAGGCAAACGCAATCAATCCCGGAAGACCAAACGCAAATTTTAGCGGGTTCGTGGAAGCAATCTGCCAGCAGATCGGAGCAGCGCTAGAAATACCATATGAACTACTTGTGAAGCGGTTTACAAGTAGCTATACAGCCAGCCGTGGCGCACTGGAAGAAGCGTGGAAGATGTTCCGAATGTACCGGACGTGGCTTGCAACGGATTTTTGTCAGCCGATCTATGAAGAGTGGCTTTCGGAGGCGGTGGCGAAAGGGAGGATTTCAGCACCGGGATTTTTCAGTGACCCGCTTAGAAGGAAAGCATATTGCCGCGCACAGTGGAACGGACCGGCAAGAGGGCTTTTGAATCCGGTTCAGGAAGTGAACGCAGCGGCAACAAGGGTTGAAAATGGATTTTCAACAAGAAGCAATGAAACTATGGAAATGGCAGGGGGCGACTTCTTCACGAACTGCGAACAGTTACGGCAGGAAGAAGCGGCATTAAAGGAGGTAAAGGACATTGCCAGCAAACAGAAACAATCAGGGCAGCAGGAACCAGAACCAGAGCCGGGAAATGGAAAACAGCGACCAGACCAACGGGAAGGGGAACCCATTCGGAGTGACGGAAAATAAGTTCTGGAATTTCATTCCCGCAACCGGAACAAAGCCGCCGGAACTTTTGCTATACGGAGCGATCAGCAGCCGGGAAAGCTGGTGGGAAGACAGGGTAACACCTGCGGCGTTTAACAGGGAACTTGAAGAACTGGGAGACGTACCGGAAATTATTGTCAGAATCAATTCGGGAGGCGGAGACGTATTTGCCGCCAATGCGATCTATACAAGGTTAAAGGACCATTCCGCAAAAATCACAGTAAAAATTGACGGATGGGCCGCTTCCGCCGCCACAATTATTGCAATGGCAGGGGATACCATAAAGATTGCCAGGAACGGTGTTTTTATGATACATGACCCGGCAATGACGGTATGGGATACCTTCCGGGCAGAAGACTTTGAGAAGATGGCGGAAGAACTGAAAGTCATAAAACAGTCGATTGTAAACACATATACCATGAAAACAGGAAAGCCGGAGCAGGAAATTTCAGACCTGATGGCAGAAGAAAAATGGTGGACAGGAGACGAAGCTGTTGAAAATGGATTTTGCGATGAACTTATGTTTGAGGAAAGCAGCACGGTTATAGAAAATGCCAGCAGGATTGTTGTAAATGCCGTGCCTATTGATATTTCGCAGTTCAGAACAGTACCGAAAGCGTTGTTAAACAGCCCGAATCATACGGGAGGTATAACAAATAAAAAGCCAGAAGAAAAGGAGGAAAAGCAGATGGAACCGAAAAACACAAACCCTGCGATCACAACAGAAGACGCATTAAAAGCCGCATACCCTGATCTTGTGGCAAAGATTGAAAATGCGGCAAGAGCAGAGGAAAGACAGAGAATCAAGGCAATCAAGGATATGGCCCCAAACGGGTATGAAAGTATTGTAGAAGACGCAATGTTTGAAAATCCGATCAGTGCGGAAACCGTAGCAGTAAAGATCATTGCACAGCAGAAACAGCAGGGAGGGGTATACCTGGCAAACAGAAAAGAAGACGCAGAGGACAGCGGCGTGAATAAAGTCGGCGCTGCGGCGGCAGTGACGGGAGCAGAGGAAGAGGACCCGTTTAATGCTGCGATTGATAAATTATTCCCGGAAAAGTAAGGAGGTAGGAAGCAATGTATGAGATCGAAACAAGAAGCCATGAACCCGTGAATTTGTTTGCAGGGGATTTCCCGACGGTCACGGAAGAAGGAGTGGCAGGGGCGGCAATCGCAGAAAGAACACCTGTAACGAAAGATTCAAACGGGAAAATTGTTGCGGTAGCGGCAGCAGGAGAAGAGGGAACGCCTCCGGCCACAACGGGAGACGTGATAGGAATTACCGCAGCGGCAGCAGAAAAAGACGGTCCAGTTGTGTATTACCTGACGGGAGAGTTTTTCGCAGACGCAATCAACCTTCCGTCCGGCGTAGAGATCGACGACATTAAGGACCCGCTTAGAAAAATTTCAATCTTTTTGAGATAAGGAGGAACAATGACAATGCCAAACGAAGTAAGTATTTATGAACCGCGGACAATGGGGAGGATTGTAGAAAAACTTCCGCCCGTGAGAACTTTTTTCAGAGATACATTTTTCAGACGCGAAGAGACGTTCAACACAGAGTCGGTTGACGTTGATTTTGTAAAAGGCACAAGAAAGGTTGCGCCGTATGTACACCGGATAATCGGAGGAAAAACCGTACCGAACACAGGGTATGAAACAAAAACCTATAAACCGCCGCTGGTAGCACCTGACAAGATTACAACGGTTGACGATCTGCTGAAAAGAAGACCGGGAGAAAGCCTGGTATCAGGAAGAAGCCCTGCGGAACGCGCGGTACTGAAAATGTCTGATGATTTTCGGGAACTTAGAGACATGATCTCCAGAAGGGAAGAACTTATGTGTGTTCAGTCTATCTTTACAGGGAAAATCCCGATCATCGGAGAAGGGCTGAACGAAGTGATTGACTTTGGGTTCACGAACACAGAGATAATTTCAACAGCAACTAAGAAATGGAGCAACGCAGGCTCTGACCCGATCGGAGACTTAAAACGCTGGCATAAGCAGGTACAGAAAACGGGATTCACAAACTGCAACGCCTGCGTCATGGCGGACGATGTAGCCACAGCCTTTGTAGGACACGAAAAAGTACAGAAGGTGCTTGATGTGAGAAACTACAATCTGGCGGTTATCCAGCCGCGTCAGTTACCAAACGGCGTTACATATGTCGGAACAATCCATGAAATAGGGATGGACGTTTACACCTATAACGAATGGTATCTTGACGACTGGACAGACCCGGAGACACCGGAAGAAAAACCTCTTGTACCGGACGGTATGCTTGCAATGTTAAGCACAAATGCGAATTATTCCATGTATTACGGGGCGATTACCTTGATCGACGAAGGAACGAAAGAGTTCAAGACCGTTGAAGGGAAATATGTACCTGACACATGGGTAAAAAGAAAACCCGCAAGACGGTTCTTGCAGTTACAGTCCGCGCCGCTGTCCGTACCGCACGATGTTGACAGTTGGTTCACGGCAAAGGTGCTGTAATGGACTTCAAAACGCAGGTCATAAAAGACCTTAAAGTTTTCAACAATCCCGCAGAGTTCGCCGCAATGGTCAATATGTGGTATGACGGCAAGACTTACACAATCCCCGCAGTTATTGACCATAAGGCGGCGGAAGACAGAAAACGGCTGCAAGGAGATAATGCGGAAGGGATAAGCGAGATAGAAGCGCTGTTATATATTTCTCATGCCGATCTTGGATTTGTGCCAAAACGGGGCATGGAAATAGAATTGGAAGAAGCGGGAGCCGTAAACGTCTACACAATCACAAAAAGCGATTATGAAGACGGGGAAATTATTCTGGAACTGGGGGCGTATGCTGAATGATTGAAATAACAGCAGAAGCAGTAGAACGGGTAGAAGCTATACTGGCAGGCGTTCCAAACGGAGCGGAACGCGCCTTGTCAAATGCGATCAACCGGGGAATATCCAGAGTTAAGACCGGGGCAATCAGAAGAGTAAAAGAAATATACACGGTACAGAGCGGCGCTTTTAACGAAGCGACAAGAATCAGAGTAAACAAAGCCAGCACGGGAAACCTTGTTGGTTTTGTTTCTTTTGCCGGGTATAAAATTCCGCTGTACAAGTTCAAAGTAACGCCAACAGCGCCGGGAGTAAAAAAACAGGTAAGGGCGGCGGTAATGAAAGGCGGAGGAACCCCGTTTGAAGACGCTTTCATTGCACAAATGCGAAGTGGCCATATTGGAGTATTTGAGAGGGAGACAAAAAAACGCTTCCCGATTGAAGAAAAAATGGGGCTGTCAGCAGCGCAGATGGTAGGAAATGAAAAGGTTATAGAAACTCTGGAAGAAGAAGCACAGCAGCTTGTAAATCAGCGTTTAGAGCATGAAATAAACAGGCTGTTGAGCGGTTACGGAGGATAGAAGCATGACACCGATTATTTTACTGGACCGGCTGGAAGAATTTGTAACAGACGTTACAAAGGATATTAAGCTGCAAGTAAAGGTCAGGAATTTAAACCCGGAGGAAGAGAAAGAGCGCGCAGCAAATGTGTATAAAATGCGGCTTCCAAAAAAGGAAGATCAGGTCCAGCAGATTCCATATATCCTCTTGCAGTTCCTTAACGGAAAGGACGATAAGAAAGAAAAAGAGCCGGAAGAAAGTATGTGTGCGGTCAGGATTGTTATTGCGACATATTCAGAAGACGGCGGCCAGGGCGCATATGATCTCCTGAATGTGCTGTTGAGGATTAGGAGCGAACTTGAAAAGACGGGAATCATCGGAGGACAGTTTGTACTCCAAAAGCCGTTGGAATACATTGTCTACCCGGACAGCACAGAACCGTATTACTTAGGGGAAATGATTACAAACTGGTCAATACCGACAATCAAAAGGGAGGTAGAAGAATTATGGCAGTGAGAAACGCACAGAAAGCCACAGAGACGGAAGAAAAGGAAAAGACGGTAAATACCACGCCTAAAGAAGAAAAATCGGAAAATGGGGCGAATAAGAAGCCGGAAAAGGCGGAAAAAGTCACGCTGGTATATATCGGGCCGCAGCTTCCGAAAGGAAAGCTGAAAACAAATAAAATCATGATCGGAACAGAAGAAGAAATCAAGGCGGAACTTGAAGAGGTGCTGGCGGAATATCCGCTGGTTGAAAAAATGATTGTTCCGGTTGCGCAGCTGGCAGAGAAAAAAGACCGTGTAAAAACGCCGGGAAATATCATGAATAAGTATTATTCAGATATTACGGCGCTGATTGCGGCAAACGAAGCAAAGGAGGCATAAGAAATGGCAACAGTTACACATGGCATAGGAACATCTAAGCAGGCAACGAGCGTTTCAACACCAAACGTGGCAGCCAGCGGGATTGTTTTTGCCGTAGGGGCCGCGCCGGTACATACGGTAGGCGGAAAAGTAAATGAAGTGATCATGGCGAACACTTATGAAGAAGCCGTGTCCGCAATGGGATATTCTGACGATTGGGAGAAATACGGACTTTGCGAAGTGATTTATACAATGTTCCAGCTTTATCAGCAGTCGCCGGTATTCCTTGTAAACGTAATGGACCCGGAAAAGCATAAGAAGCAGACGACGGAAAGCTATACACCGGAAAATAATCAGATCAGGCTTCCGCTTGAAGCGGTGGCAAGTACCGTGACGATTGCGGAAAAGACCGCAGGGGAAGATTTTGAAGTCTTCTACGACGAGACAGCCTGCGTGATCGAGTTCACAGAAGAGACAACCGGGGAAACATCGGTTACATTCGACGAAGTGGACGCTTCAAAGGTTGCGAAAACGGATGTGATCGGCGGATATGATGTTTCAACCCACAAAAACAAGGGGCTAGAACTGATTGACGATGTATTTGCGAAATATACGGAAGCGCCTGACCTTATTATTTGTCCGAATTGGTCAAAAGATAATGAGGTTGCGGCGGTTATGTCCGCAAAGGCAGAGAATATCAACGGACTGTTTGAAGCGCACGCAATCATTGACGTTGATACCGGAGCAACAGGAGGGGCAACCTATTATTCCGACGTTCCGACATGGAAGAAGTCAAAAAACATCATGAAAGCAAATGAACTGTTGTGCTTCCCGAAACTGAAACTGGGAGAACGGTTATTCAACTATTCAAGCCAGCTTGCCGGTCTGATCGCACAGACAGACAACACGGAAGCACTGGGAGGCGGAACCCCTTGTGAGAGCGCTTCAAACAAAACGTTGCAGGCGGACAGCATGGCACTGGAAGACGGAACAGAAGTCGTGCTGGATATTCAGAAAGCAAATTATCTGAATGATAACGGAGTAATTACAGCGCTGAATTTCTACAATGGTTTTGTAAGCTGGGGGAACTGGTCTGCCTGCTATCCGGCAAATACGGACCCGGTAGATTATTTCTACTGTATTTCCAGAATGTTTAAATGGGTAGCAAAGACAGTCACTCTGTCTTACTGGAATTATGTAGACAGAAAACTTACAAGAAGGCTGATTGACACGATTTTACAGGGTGTGAACGATTGGCTGAACAGCCTGACGGCAGAAGAAATCATTCTGGGCGGAAGGGTGGAAATGAGGGAAGACGAAAACACGACAACTTCCCTTATGGCAGGAAAAGTAAAATTCCATGTATATATCACGCCGCCGTCTCCGATGGTTCAGATGGAGTACACGCTGGAATACGACGTGTCCTATCTGAAAAACTTACTGGCAGAATAAAGGAGGGATAAGCAATGCCGAAAATAGATGAAATCATCACAAATTATGCGGTGTACGAAGACGCGACGGAGTATCTTGGAACATCGGAAGTTACGCTGCCGGAAATCACAAACCTTGCAGAAGAGATCAGCGGGGCCGGTATCGCAGGAAATGTGGAAGCTGTCATTATCGGGCATATCGAGGCTATGACGCTGACGCTGAATTTCAGGACGGTTACGGCAAATACAATCAAGCTGGCGGAACCCAGAGTTCACAAGCTGGATTTAAGGGCAGCACAGCAGGAGCAGAACACAAGAACAGGCCAGACGGAGGTAAGGTCAGTAAAACACATTTTGAAGGTACGGCCGAAGAAACTTGCGCCTGGAAAACTTGCGGCGGCTTCTGCCTCTGACGCAAACGGAGAATATGCCGTTACATATTACGCCATTTATATTGACGGAAAGAAGACGCTGGAAATTGATCAGCTGAACTATATCTTCTATGTCAACGGAAAAGATTATCTGGCAGATGTAAGAAAAGCACTTGGAAAGTAAAAAGCGAGAGCCAGCGGGGAAACCTGCTGGCTTTTTACAAAAATATCATATCAGATCAGGAGGAAAGAACATGGAAAATATGAACAAAACAGTACAGGAAACCGCAGAGATCGTGGAAACACAGGTTTCGGAAGAAATCGAAAAGGCACAGGAGACAGGAACGGTTGATATGGGCGCAAAAGAGGAAAAAGCAGAGAAAGAAGGAAGCCTGAACTATACTCACTATTTCAAAAAGCCCGTAGAGATCGAAGGGAAACAGTACAAGTCACTGACCTTCTATTTTGAAAAACTGACAGGCGACGACATGGAGAAGATCGAGGCGGAATTACAGGACCAGAACAAATATGTTCTTACACCGGAAATTTCTTCAACATTTCAGTGCATGATGGCGGCACGGGCAGCAGGAGTGGCAGCAGACGAAATCAGACGGCTTCCACTGCGGGATTACATGAAGATTAAGAATAAGGCAAGGGATTTTTTAATGGCTGCGGGCTATTAAAAATAAATCCCGCACAATATATACGGAAACAGGCTTACAGAATGGCAAGGGCTTCACATACACCCGTTCCATACTGGCTGTCACTTCCCGTCCGAAGTTTCTTCCGCTGGATAAATGCGGCGAATGAAGTAGAAAAAGAGGACGAGGCGGAAAGAAAAAGGCTGGTTAAGAAAACGTAGGGAGGTGGGAGAACTTGGCAGGGTCGCGAAAGGAATTTGAGTTACTTTTTCAGCTGAAAGCGTCGCTTGGACCGAATTTCAACAGTACATTCAAAAAAGCGGTAGAGACACAGAAACAGCTTCAAGAAAGTGTTAAAAACGTAAATTCCTTACAGTCTAAAGTAGATGGTTATACTAAGACTTCAACAGCGATAGATCAGCAGCGGGAAAAGCTGGCAAGACTGCAAACTGCACATGAAGAACTTGTACAGAAAATCCAGAAGCACCAGAGCAACGCAGATCAGTTAAGAAAGAAAATTGACGAGACGGGCGACGCTTCCGGGGAACTGACGGCGCAGCTGATCAAAGAAGAAAACGAAGTTGACAAGACCACCGAAAAGCTGAAAAAGAATGAAAGCCAGATACGACAGACCACTGCCAGAATATCAGATCAGGGAGCAAAGCTGGACAGCTTGGGGGCAGAACTGCGGCAGGCAGGAGTTGACACGGATAATTTAGGCGAATCAAACAACCGCCTGAAAAAATCCTATGATCAGCTGAAAAACTCACAAGAACAGCTTGCAAGGCTGAATACAGAACAAGCAAAAATTAAAGAAAGCATTTCAGGTACGAAGTCACAGCTGACGGGAACCGTGGCGACGATTGCCGCAATGGGAGCGGCTATCTATGCAGGACCGGTTAAAGCCGCCATGAGTTTTGAAAGCAACATGGCAGAGGTCGCAAAGGTTGTGGACTGGCTGAAAGACGATACCGGGGCGATTACGAAAGAGTACACGGAGTTAAAGAACGAAATTCTTGACCTAAGTACCAAAATCCCTATGACGGCGCAGGAAATCTCACAGATTATGGCCGCCGCCGGACAAAGCAATGTTGCCGCAACAAACGCCGAACTTGTGAAGTTCACGGAAGACGCGGCAAAAATGGGGATTGCCTTTGATATATCAGCAGAACAGGCCGGAGAATGGATGGCGAAATGGCGAACATCGTTTAAGATGTCGCAGGAAGAAGTTATCACGCTTGCGGACCAGATCAACTACTTAGGAAATACTTCTGCGGCGGGCGCGTCGGAAATATCAGCTATTGTGACGAAGATCGGTCCGCTAGGAGAAGTGGCCGGTCTATGTTCCGGGGAAATCGCAGCGCTTGGCGCAAGTCTTGTGGCGGTTGGCGTAAACGAAGATGTGGCGGCAACCGGAATAAAAAAGGTCATGACAACCATGACGGCAGGTTCAGCGGTCACGGAACGTCAAAAAGCTGTCCTGGACAGCCTGGGGCTGTCAGCTACGGAACTTGCACAGCGTATGCAGACGGACGCACAGGGGGCGATTCTGGACTTCCTGGCAGCGGTACAAAGACTGCCGGAAGCAGAACAGGCGGCAGCACTGAAAAACTATTTCGGGGAAGAAGCAGTGGCGGCGATTGCGCCATTGCTTACAAACCTTCCGTACCTGGAAGAGCAGTTCAGGAAGGTCGGAGACGCTTCCCTGTATGCTGGAAGTATGCAGGGAGAATATGCGGCAAGAGCGGACACGACAGAAAATAAAGTACAGCTTGCGAAAAACGCAATACAGAACCTTGTCATAACGCTTGGAGACGTATTCCTTCCGGTGGTCGGAGAAGCAGCGGAAAAGCTGACGGAGATCATCACGAAGATTGCCGACTTTGCAAGGGAAAACCCGGAACTTGTAAAGACCATAACGAAAGTTGTTGGCTCTTTAATGCTGTTGAGGACAGCGGGGCTTGTCGGAAAACTTGGATTCCTGGAAATACAGAGCGGCGTAAAGACGGTACAGAAGATACTGGCGCTTTTTAAGGGGAACACCGCGGCGGCAGCGGCAACAAGCGTAGGGCTTGGAACAAAACTGCGGTCCGTCGGAAGCGGGATACTGACATACTTTAAAAACGTAGGCGGCGCAATGAAAGGCGTTGTTACTGCGGTAGGAAACGCCTTGTCAGGAAACGTCATTGTTTCCAAAATATCCGGCTTCGTAAGTTCCATAGCCGGAACGCTGTCAGCAGGGTTCAGCGGACTTGCCGGAAAACTGGCGGGAGTGGTTACGGGGGCAGGCTCTAAACTTGTAACCTTATTTCTGAATCCGTTTACGAACATAGGCGGGAAACTTGCCGGGGCGCTTTCTGGACTTGGCGGAATTATCGCAAGGTCGCCGCTGGGAACGATAGGAACATTTATTGCTTCTGGATTCAGCAAGATCGGAACCTTATTTGCGCCGATCGGGAAACTTCTGACAACGGCGATTGGGCCGCTGGGTAAACTGGGAACAACCTTGTTAGGTCCGTTGGGAGGAATCGCCGGAAAATTCCTTCCAGTAGTCGGAGTGATAACCGCAGTTATTACGGCGGTACAGCTTTTAAGACAGAACTTTGATCAAGTCAGAAACGCAATCGGAAATATCTTTGGGGAAACCGGACTTGCTATTTTCGATAAAATCGCACAGGTTGTAACGAATGTCGGGGAGACGATCAAGAACGTTTTTTCCGATGGAAATTTAGGTGCGGCGAGAGACAAGATCAATGAGATTTTCGGGGAAAGAGGCGTAGCAGTCTTTGACACATTTGCAGGCGTATTCCAGAAAGTCGTAAGCGCCGCAGGCGAGTTTGTCAATTTTGTTACGGCGAATATCGTACCCGTGGTTGAACAGGTACTTAATTTACTTGTGACAACAATTATTCCGGGAATTATCAGCGGAATACAGGCGGCAGCGCCAGTGATCATGCAGATTTTCCAGTCAATCGCTGACTTTATCGGGGGCATTATCCCGATCATAGGAAGTTTTATAGCCGGAATCATGCCGATCATCAGCCAGGTAATCACATTCCTGCAAACGTATGTACTGCCAGTGATAAGCCAGATTTTCAATTTTATTGTATCAACCGTGCTTCCATTCATAGCACAGGGAATACAGCAGGTAGGCTCTATCATAACGACAGTATTACAGGCGGTGCTTCCGATTGTACAGACTGTATTTCAAACGATATGGAGCATAATTCAGCCGATTTTGCAGCAGATTTTATCTACAGTTCAGGCGGTGCTTCCGAATGTGCTTCAAATTTTCCGAACTGTATTCACTACAATCGGTTCATTGGTGCAGTCTATAACGCAGATTTTCTCCGGGCTGATACAGTTCATACAGGGTGTATTTACCGGGAATTGGTCGGCTGCCTGGAACGGAATCAAAAACGTCTTTCAGGGCGCTTGGGATGGGCTGGTTTCAATCGCAAAAGGCGTGATCAACGGCGTGATTGGCGTTGTAAACAGCGCAATTTCAGCGCTGAACAGTATAAGGATTCCTGATTGGGTTCCGGTTGTCGGCGGGAAAGGTATCAATATCCCGACATTGCCGACGTTTGCAAAGGGAACCAAAAATACGCCGGACACCTTTATTGCAGGAGAAAAAGGACCGGAGTTGATTACAAATGCGCCGGGAAGAGTGGTTTACACGGCGCAGCAGACGAAAGATATTTTCCGGGCGCAAAACGCAGCTGCAAAAGCGGCGGAAGCAGCAACGGCGGCAAATGTCACAAACATAACCACGAACAATACAAACCAGAACGGGCCGGGAGTGCTGAATACATATAACAGTACCATGAAACCGCCGATTGTGGAGCAGCCGCCAGAAGTCGTGCGGACTGCCGGACAGGGAGGCGGAACGACGGAGATCAACATAAACAACAGCCCAACGGTAATTGTGAACGGAGATCAGCCGGACGATCTGGAAGAAAAACTGGAAGCAAACAACCGAAAACTATTACAGGAGGTAGAAGACCTTCTGGACAAAAAAGAAGATGATGAAAGGCGGTCACGGTATGAGTAAGAAAACCTATACGACGGTATCAGGGGATATGTGGGATAAGATCGCATATGAACAGATGGGGTCTGTCCTGCACACTGACAAACTGATTCAAGCAAATATCGACTATGCCGCCCTCTTCATCCTTCCAGCCGGGATAGAATTATCTATCCCGGAACTGGAAGAGGAAGAGAATATGGAACTTCCGCCGTGGAAAAGGGGGCTGCTGATATGAGCGACAAGAACCTTGCAAGGCGCGTGGAATTACGGCTGACATTTAAAAACGTCGATGTGCCGGAAGATTTAAACCTGCATTTGGTAAGCGCCAGTTACACGGACGAGGAAGAAGACAGCACAGACGATTTTCAGTTATCCTATGACGACAGAGAAAGGAACCTGCTGGGGGAATGGCTGGTTATAAAACCGACATTTGTAAAAACAACGAAGCAGGTAACAAAACAGGTAAAAAAGACCATATCAAAAGAAAATGTGGTCAATTATGTTGTAAAAAGGGGCGATACCTTATGGGCGATCGCTACAAGATACTTGGGAGCGGGAACAAAATACCCGCAGATTGCACAGGAAAATAATATACCTAACCCGGATTTGATCTATCCAGGGCAGGTGTTCAAAATAACAATCGGGAAAAAGACGGAGACAATTACAGAAAACGTAACGGAGACGGTGGAGACAATGGAACGGGTAAGGAACCCGAAACTTGTTTCCGCCGTTTTGGTTCAGAAGAATTGGAACGATACAGGGAAAGACGTGACGCTTGACTGCGGAACATTTGAGATTGACAGTATAGACGCGTCGGGTCCGCCCACAAAAGTTTCTGTCAAAAGCACGTCAATTCCGTACACTTCCGCCCTGCGGATAGAAAAGAAATCGAGGGCATGGGAGAAAATAACGCTGAAAGCGATCGGACAGCAGATTGCAAAGGAAGCAGGGCTGCAACTCATGTATGAAGGAACAAATAACCCGACATACAGGAGGAAAGAGCAGGTTCAAATTTCAGATATTAAGTTCCTGCAAAAGTTATGTAAGGCGGCAGGAATGGCACTGAAAGTAACGGCAATGATGATTGTTATTTATGACGCTGCGGAATATGACGATAAACCGGCCGTAAGAACCTTTGAATACGGGAGCAGCGACATTATTTCTTATAAACTGGGAACAAGCCTGACAGATACGGCATATACAAGCTGTCATGTGTCATATACGGACCCGGACACCAAAGAAACCATAGAATATACATACACGCCGGACAGCAACACAGGAACCGGGCAGACGCTTGAAGTCAATGAGAAAGTAACAAGCACGGAAGAAGCAAAAGAACTGGCAAAGAAGAGGTTAAGGGAAAAGAACACGCAGGAATATACAGCCAGTTTAAAGGTGGTCGGAGACGTTTCGCTTGTGGCAGGCGTAACCGTGAAGCTGAAAGGATTTCAGATTTTCGACAGAAAATATAAGGTCACACAGGCGAAACACAGTTTGATAGGGAGCGGCTACACGGTGGATTTATCATTGAAACAGGTATTGGAGGGGTATTGATGGCAGACCTTACAGAATTAAAAAACATTGTCAGGAAAGGAATTGTCCAGAGCGTAGACACAGGAGCCATGAAAGCCCGCGTAAAGTTCCCGGATAAAGGCGGAATTATATCAGGAGATTTACATATTCTGGCAAGACCGCGGGCGGTTGTTCCGGGAGGAAATGACAGGTCGGGAAACAGGACGGCAGGAACAAGCCTGACATATGATAAAAACGATACCGCAAGAACAGAAAGTCACAGCCATGCGGCATATATTACAAACTGGACGCCAACAGTAGGAAGTATGGTGCTTTGCCTGATGATACCGGACGGAGACGGGGAAGGGTACATTCTGGGAGGGATACAGTAATGGCAAAAATCGGAAGTTTTGGAGAACTTGCCTTTTCCGTATCTGATCAGACGGTAAGAACATTTGATGGTATGAGTTGGAATATCTCCGGGAAATATTCCACACATGACAGGCATTTAAAATCAGACCTTCAGGAGTTTTTAGGACCAGAGCCGGAAGACATTTCTTTTTCTATGGTTTTTTCCGTGTTTCTGGGAGTAAACCCATTGACGGAGATTGAACGCCTGCGGTCATATGTCAAAACAGGAAGAACGGAAAGGCTGATCATAGGAGGAAGGGTCTACGGCGATTATAAATGGGTAATACAGAAAATCAGCGCAGAACTACAGAGGTTCGACGGGAAAGGGAACCTATGGGCGGCGCAGGTAAAAGTAACGCTGAAAGAATATCCGAAAAGGTAGGGTGGTAAGCATGGAAATTATACGGGGAGACGGAACGCTTCTGAATGACATAGACCTTGCGCCAGAAAACGCACATCAGGAAGTGTTGCAGAATATCGCCGTAATTTTGGACACGATACAGAAGGAAGCCCCGATGTTACGGGATTTAGGGATTCCGGGGGATATTTACGGCAGACCTCTTCCGGTAGTGGAAAATATTTTAGTCGGATATATTTATGACCAGATTGAAACATACGAGCCGCGGGCCTTACTGGGAAACATTACGTTTGAAGTTGACCATATGACCGGAAAGATTACGCCGATTATTGAATTGCAGGGGGTAAGAGAAATTGAGCAGTGAAAGAACGTATCCTGACATAAAATTTCTGGAAACAGATACAGAAATCATAGAAAGCAATATGATAGCACTGTACGAATATCTGGTTCAGCAGACACCGGGAAGAGAACATTATAAATGTTATCCAGGTTCCCCGGAAAGGGTATTTATAGCATGGATGGCAGCAATCGTGGTACAGCAAAGGATTTTGATAGAAGATACAGCGAAAAAGAACGTTCCGCGTTATGCAGAAGGAGAGTACCTTGACAGTCTGGCGGAGTTATTCAAAGACATTGAACGGCTTCCGGCGACACCGGCAGTAGCAACATTCAGGTGTTACATATCAGAGGCACAGCCACAAAGCGTCATTGTGCCGCAAGGAACCCGGATTACATTTGACGGGAATATTACGTTTGAGACAACTAAAGAACTGGAAATAAAAGCAGGGCAGACATACGGAGACGTAACGGGCCAGTGCCAGACACCGGGAACAGTAGGGAACAACCTTGCGCCAGGGCAGGTAAAAGAAATCGTGGACGTATATGATTATTATTTGAAGGTTGAGAACACCACCACAACAACAGGAGGGGCAGAGGAAGAAAACGACGCAGATTATTATGAGCGTATGAGGGAAAGCATGGAGAGTTTTTCAACAGCCGGTCCGGTCAACAGCTATATCTATCATGCAAAATCAGTAAGCGCGGCGGTGGCAGACGTGGCAGCTACAAGCCCGGAACCGGGAGAAGTGGACGTGCGGGTGCTGCTACAGGATAGCACACAGCCGACAGAAACCGTATTGAAGCAGATTAAAGAGGCATTAAATGCAGATGATGTAAGACCTCTGACAGACGTTGTGACGGTTTCAGCGCCGGAAGCAGTAGAATTTGAAATTGACCTGACATTCTACACACAGAGAAACTCACAGGCAAGTTCAAGCGTAATTGAGGAAGACGCACGAGAAGCAGTGGAAAACTATATCAGCTGGCAGACAAGCAAAATGGGGCGGGATATTAACCCGTCTTATTTGATTCAACAGCTGATGGGAGCAGGAGTAAAAAGGGTAGAGGTAAGGAAGCCAGTATTTACAACAATCGAGGAAACAAAGGTTGCCACATTAAAAAGAAGCACAATGAACGTACTGAATGGAGGCGTTGAAGATGCCTGATCAGAAAAGAATAAGGTCGCCCGGAAACGATATTTACAGCACAAAGTTTTCTGATTATCTTCCGGGCGCGCTGAAAAAGGACCCGAAAATAAAATCACTTGCAGAGGCAGTAACAGAGCAGCTGTTGGAAGTAAGCGACAGCATGGAACTTGTGCTGATCTATTCCAGGATAGATGAACTGCCGGAAGACCTTGTGGACATTCTGGCCTACGACATGCACATTGATTGGTACGACTATTCCTATCCGCTGGAAGCAAAGAGAGATATGCTGAAAAACAGCATAAAGGTTCATAAGAAAATGGGTACAAAATATGCGGTTGAAAAGGCGTTGGGCGCACTGTACCCGGAAAGCGAAGTAGAAGAATGGTTTCAGTACGGAGGGCAGCCGCACCACTTCCGGGTAATTTGCGACGTATCGAAAAATCAGATACAGGCAAGTTATCAGGATATAGTCAACGCAGTGAAGATGTATAAACGGCTGTCGTCACATATGGAGGAAGTGACATACCAAAGCCGGATTTACTGCACAATTCAGACCCACGCAGATTGCTTTATATACAGAACCCCGCTAACTGGAAGACTATCAGCAGGAACGTTCCCACAAAGGAACGTGAAAGGAATCCTGCACAACGGGCAGATCGTAATTGAAACAGATTCAGAAGAATTTGGTTACAGAACGCCAGCGGCAGGAACCATACCGGGAAGAAATACCATATTCAGGGGAACCGGGGCGGAAATATCCGCTGAAACAGATTCAGAGGGAAATATTTTCACGGTTCCGGCAGCAGGCACAAGGCCGGGAAGAAATATCATTTTCCGGGATTCAGAAACAAGAATTGAAGCCGACACGGAAAAAGAGGTCTTCCTGTACGAAGCCAGTGTGACAGGGAAAGAAAAAGCCGGAACACAGCCGGGGAGGAATACTGCTTTCCGTTCTTCTGACGCACAGATTGAGGCAGAAACGGCCTTTTACATCTACGGGTATAGAAATACACCAACAGGGAAGAAAAGGGCGGGAATGGAGCCAGAAAGAAGCGTCAGAGGGGCAAACAACAGCAGACAGGTGGAAGGAACTGTAAAGACAGAAGTTTTCCATCATGAAAGCAAACTATGTGGGAGCAAAAGGCGATTATGAAGGAGGTGGAAACCATGCTGACACAAACCGCAATCAATGATTTTAAAGACTTCCTGGACAGCATTATTGCGTATGGGAAAGTTACAGTAAACGGAACACAGACACAGGTTCCAATACACAGGAGAGAGCGGCTTTCAGACGGGCGGGTTGCGGTGTATATGAATATTACGCCACAGGTAAGCGGAACCGCAACAATTCAGAGAGTGCAGCTGTATAACAAAAACAGCGAGTTGTGGGCGGACAAAGCGGAAAATATAAAGCTGTCAAATGTGACAGAGGGCGCTTTATACCGTTTTGTATTTAAGTTTGTAGAACAGGAGGTGTAAAGGGAAATGTACGAGTGGAAATACTGGATTGATCACGTCACAGAATTTGAAGACCGGTACGAGGAAACCGAAAATGACGACGGAACCGTAACGCACACACCGGTTGAAGGGGAAGTGATTCAGCAGGGAACGCCGCAGAACGCCGAAAACTTTAACCATATGGAAATGGGAATTGTGAACGGAGCGGAACTTGCGGCGCTACTTGCGGTCGAAGCGATTCACACACGGCAGATGTTGGAGGATTTGAGCGGGGAGACGATCACTGTAACGCTTACAAACAGTCAGGCATACCCGTTCAATAATTCTATAAAGACCGTGCCGCTTTCAAAACAGAGGAACCATACAGACTATACCGTAAGCGCGGAAGTTATGGAATATTCCGACGGATTTGTCGGGGATATTGAAATAACGGACAAGCTGGCAAACGGTTTCAAAGTCGCACATACAGGGAGCGCAACAAACGTGAAACTGAAAATCCATGTGAAAGGCGGTTTTTACTAATGGCAAATGTGATCATCAAAAGAGAAGAAAGAAAACAGCACGAAGCGTATGTGATGAAGTCTTTCGGCGTGCAAGGAAGAGGAACGCCGGAGCAGAGGGAAGCTGCGGAGGTAATCGCAGCAAGGACCCGTGAGATTGTAAAAGGAGGGAAACGGTAATGGCGAAAGCAAGGAAAGCTGAAATCAATGTAGTCGAAAAAACGCCGGGAAACCACATTGCATATATGGTAGACGGAAACAAGATCACGTTCGGGGAAGATGAACTGACAATCAACCTGGAAGCGAAGGAAAGAGACTATGAAGTAACACTGGACATTTGTATTGATACTGACGGAGGAATTGTGATCGGAACGGGCGGAAACGCACAGAAGTACGCTGCGGAAATCATTATTCCGGCAAGACGGTATGACATGATTGAGAGCGCAGAGGAAGACGAGATGGGAAATCCCAGGACGGTTCCAATGCCGATTGATTTTGATATGTCACTTTGCACACTTGTTTTATGGGGAATGGAGGTATAAAGAATGAGCAATTTTGACGATATGGCCCTTGCGGTGGCTTCTTACGGAGCAAATAACAGAGTGATCTTTGATGATCTGGGTATGCCGTCTATTATGGTCGGCGTTCCAAAAATGACATATGGAGATATTATCACAGACGGCGGTTCTTCCGTCCTTCCATGGTGGAAGATGAACGGGGAAGAAAAAGAAGTGATCTGGGTATCGAAGTTCATCAATACGGTTGTGAACGGACGGGCCTACTCACTGGCAATGAAAGACCCGCACTGTTATGTGAATTTTGACAGCGCATTGCAGTATTGCCGCGCAAAGGGGAACGGATGGCATTTATTACAGAACGGAGTATTTGCGGCGCTTGTATTATGGGCAGAGAAAAACGGAACCATTCCCCGCGGTAATACGAACTGGGATAAGAGTTATGAAAAATCGTGGGAACGCGGCGTAAATACATATAAGGACCCAGCCTATGAAGATGGAAGAGGCGGAAGAACTGCAACGGGTTCCGGGCCGGTTACATGGAACCATGACCATTCCCCGGCGGGAATCTGCGATCTTTGCGGAGATACCTGGGAATGGGTATCAGGAATGAGACTGAATGACGGAGAATTTCAGATCATCCCGGACGGAGACGCAATGAAAAATGATTGTAGCATGGCAGCAGGCAGCACGGAGTGGAAAGCAATCATGCCGGACGGTTCCCTTGTAGCGCCGGGAACTTCTGGAACACTGAAAATCGACGGAACTTCTGCGACAGGTACGCCGCGCATTAACACCACAAGAGAAGTTATCACAACCGACGACAGCGACAGCTATTTCAGAAATCAGTATTTCAAGAATGTTGTTGCGAAAGAAGGAGTTGACATTCCGAATATCATGATTGCCGCCGGACTTGCGCCAGCAGAGGGCATGACTTCTCCGGGTTGTTATTATGCGCGGAACAACGGGGAGCGCCTGCCTCACCGCGGTTCGGGTTTCAACGACACCAGCTACGGCGGAGCCGCCGCGCTGAACTTGTACAACCCGCGGTCGAACGGCTACAACGCCATTTCGTTCCGCTCCGCTTTTGTGGAATAACTGAAAACTGGAAACTGATACACTGAAAGGGCTTGCGACAGCAAGCCCATATAAAAAAATGACAAGGTGGAGAAAATGGCAGAAGAAAAAGAAGAAAGCCTGCCGGAACTGGAAGCGCAGAGGGATAATGCAACAGAAAATGACTTCAAGACGAAAAACAAAGTCTATGACCTTATGCTGTACATAAACCCGGAACTTGAACAGTTCCCGCGCGCACAGAGGCGGCTTGCAGACGAGATAAGGACAACAATGCTTTCTATTCTGCGGTTGGTAGTAACTCTGGAAAATAAGCATTATAAAAAGACCACTTTAGGAGATTTGGACAATGAAGTTGACGTACTGCGACACCTTGTAAGGCTTGCCGCAGACCCGGCGCTGACAAGAAGTAAAAAGCCGTGTCTTCCGTTGAGAAAATATGAAAATATCTCAAGGAAAATCAATGAGATTGGGCGGATGATCGGTGGCTATTATAAATCATTGAAGAAATAAGCGGGCAGGTGTCCGCTTTTTCTATTGGGGAAAAGCCGTTATAGAGGACTTTTGCAGTGCCTATCCGCGGTTCGAGTTTCAACAACACCAGCAACGGCGGAGCCGCCGCGCTGAACTTGAACAACCCGCGGTCGAACAGCAACAACAACATTTCGTTCCGCTCCGCTCTACCCCTACTTGCCAGAAGTCCGGTCCACAAGTGGGCCGGTCCAGCGCGTTTGGGTTAAAGGGGTTTTTCTCCATTCCAAAGGAACCGGGGAACCGGAACCGTAGGAAAAAGATTGAATTGCCGTGAAGACAGTTAGTACCCGCACAGCCGGAGAAAGTCAGCGGATAAGCTGAATAATATGTCACGTTTGAAACGGAAGAACCGGAGTAGATTTGCACGGCGAATAGAAAAACAGGAGGTTAAGGCTTGAAGAAGATTAAGAATTTATTCCCGGCGATCTATGATTTTGAGAATCTTTTTTACGCATATAAAGCGGCAATCAAAGGGAAGAGATACAGAGCGGATGTGATGAAGTTCACGGACCGGCTGGAAGATAACCTGATTATCCTACAAAACGAATTGATCTGGGGAACGTATGATGTGGGAAGATACAATATTTTCTATGTGTACGAACCGAAAAAGCGCCTGATCATGTCATTGTTATTCAAAGACCGGGTAGCACAGCAGGCGATATACAGGCAGCTAAACCCACTCATAGAAAAACGGTTTATTCATGATAGTTACGCTTGCAGGGTAAAGAAGGGAACACATAAGGCTATTGACCGCCTGCAATATTGGTTAAGGCAGACAGAGCGAAAACCAACAAGATATTACTACCTGAAATTAGATGTATCGAAATATTTTTACAGAATTGACCATGACATACTGAAAAGAATTTTATCTGACATGATCGACGATAAACCGCTTCTGGACCTACTGGCGAAGATTATAGACTGCGAAGATACAAAGTTCGGTCTGCCGATGGGAGCGGATATAGGAGACGTGGCATTTGATGAAATGCTTTCAGATGTTGGGCTTCCGATCGGGAATCTTACATCACAGATGTTCGCAAACCTGTACCTGAATGAACTTGATCAGTTCTGCAAACATAAACTGCACCTGCATTATTACATACGCTACATGGACGATATTATCATACTTCACAATGATAAGAAGGAATTGGAGCGTATTAAACGGGCGATCGCTGACTTTCTGGGAGATAAGCTGAATTTGCAGTTAAATAAGAAAACCTGTATCAGACCGGCAAGCATGGGAATAGAGTTTGTCGGTTATCGTGTATGGTCCACACACAGGAAACTAAGGAAGAAGACTGCAAAGAAGTTAAGAAAGCGCCTGAAATACCTGTTTCACGCATACGCAGTGGGAGAGGTTGACAAAGAAACACTTGAAAGAAGTGTAGCTTCATACCGGGGAATTTTAAAACATTTCAACAGTTACGGTCTGCGGCAGAAATTGAATGAAATGTACAAGAAGGAGGTACAAAAGGAGTGGAACCATTTATAAAAGTGTTCGGGGAAATATCGCTGGCGACAGCTGTTTATTTTATTGCCGCAGCTGTTTTCTTATGGGCTGTCTACAGAAAATGCAGAAAAGAGATCATTAAGCAGTATGCGAAAAAAAAGAAAGAAAAAGAGCAGCTGCAAAGAATACTTGCACAGGTAGAGCAGTACCCGAAGTGGCGGGAGCAATCCATTGAAATCCAGAAGCAGTACAATAAAGAAATTGCAGAACTGAAAGAAAGACAGGAAAAGAACATCCAGAACGTGAAAGAACTTCAAGAAGAATTAAACAGGCGGGAGGCAAGCAGTTTGAGAAATCAAATGCTGACACTGTACAGGTATTATTCTTCAACAAAGAAAAATCCCATGCAGGCATGGTCAAAGATGGAATCCAAAGCCTTTTGGGATATGTACGAAGACTATCGGAGGGCAGGAGGAAACGGGCATATGGAAACAGTAGTAAAGCCGGTCATGAATACTCTGGAAGTAATAGAAATGAAAGATACGGAAAGATTGAAAGAACTTATGGAAACAAGGGCATAGGAGGACAGGAAGAGTGAAAGAAATTTTATGTTTTGCCGCAGGTTTTGCGCTTGCGGCAATTATTATGATTATCCTGAACCGGAAAGCAATCAGGGCGGCGAGAAAGAAAAGAAAACAGGAAGTACAGAAGAACCCGGAAAAGAAGATACAGGCAACTAAAATCATTGTATTTTCAATCATGGTCACTTATTATGCCGCCTTTATCGTGGCTGTATGGGTTGTGATCGCACGGGATATTTACCAGTTATCATCCCTTCTGACATTCACAGGCGGCGTGTCTGCTTTTGCGGTAGCGTTCTACTGTTGGAAGTCAAAGGCGGAAAATCTTGAAAAAATCAAGAAAAATAACCCGGAGATCATGGCAAGCCTGACAGATTTTTCGGGAATGAGTTCACAGTGAGGTAAAAAAGAATGAACAGTGCATTAAAAAGTGAAGTCGTGGCGGCAGCCGCGGCTATTATTTTCGGGAACGAAGGAAATTACACTTCTGTAAATGCAGACGATAACGGGGCATTAAGCGTGGGGAAAGTGCAGTGGCACGGAAACCGCGCTTTATCTCTGCTCAAAGAGATCATCGAAGAAGCAGGACAGACAACAGCAACGACAATCTTAGGCGCTAATTTATGGAAGGAGATCAAAGAAAGTTCCGATTGGACGAGAAGGACCGTAAACACGGACGAGAAGAACCGGATTGCAAAAATATTGGGAACAACTGACGGGAAAGCGGTTCAGGACGAACAGGCAGAGAAAGACATAACAGAATATGTGGAACACGGTATCAAGATCGGGATTGAGGACCCGCAAAGCCTGGTATATTTTGCAGACCTTGAAAATCAAGGAGGCGCGGGGGCTTCCGGCAGAGTAGGAAAGACGGCGGCGGCAAAAGCCGGGGGAGCCGCCAGGGTAACACTTGTTATTCTTCACGCTGCGGCTCTGGCCGATAGCGTGATGGGTAGATATACAACCCGCAGGAATGAAACGTATGCAGCGGCGGCAGCGTTATTCAATGCGGAAGAAAATCATCAAACAGGAGGTAACGTATTCATGAATGAAATGCAGGTAAGACAGAATGTAGTAAGCACAGCCAGAAAGTATAAGGGCTGTAACGAAGCGGATGGGTCGCACCGGAAAATCATTGACGGGTACAATGAACATAAGCCGCTTGCCAGAGGGTATGCCGTCAAATATACGGACGCATGGTGCGCAACGTTTGTTTCCTTCATTGCAATTCTGCTGGGATACACGGATATTATCCCTACAGAGTGCGGGTGCGAACAGCAGATCAATCTTTTCAAACAGAAAGGCAGATGGCAGGAAGACGGAACCGTAAAGCCGCAGATCGCAGATGTAATTTACTACAACTGGGATGATGGAACACAGCCAAACGACGGGTACGCAGACCATGTGGGATATGTGGCCGAAGTAAACGGAAACACAATGAAAGTGATCGAAGGAAACTATTCTAACGCCGTAAAAGAAAGAACGCTCACAGTAGGAGCGGGAAATATCCGGGGGTATGGAAAACCAGATTACGCAAAGAAGGCAACTTCCGGCGGAAGTTCCAGTTCAGGAAGCACATCTTCCGGCGGTTCTGGTAATGCGTCCAGTGGAGAACAGACCTATACCGTGAAGAAAGGAGACACACTTTCCGGCATTGCCGCAAAATACGGAACCACATATCAGAAATTGGCAAGCTACAACGGAATTGCAAACCCGAACAGCATTACCGTTGGTCAGGTTATCAGGATTCCGGGAAGCGGAAGCACATCTTCCGGCGGTTCTGGTAATGCGTCCAGTGGAGAACAGACCTATA
>ERZ1090861.76-NODE-76-length-60978-cov-7.910526_pt1 | contig 60978 bp, 58 predicted proteins | sample MGYA00478482_ERZ1090861 | MGnify/ENA primary metagenome ERZ1090861 (study PRJEB33644, sample SAMEA5815744) | chicken gut metagenome | biome: Chicken; feature: Gastrointestinal Tract; material: Caecum | place: Ireland | collected 2019-01-01 | study: A study of the... | reverse complement strand
ACGCCATCGCTCAGTGTCTCGTGGGCTCGGAGATGTGTATAAGAGACAGGTTGAAAGGAGTTTTTTATGTTATCGGAATTGGCGAAATTTTACCGTGCAGACATTGACACGCTGTCGGCACAGATTGCAAACGCGCGGACGTTGCTCGTTGGGGCTGATACCTTTACCCGTTGTGAGGTTAATCGCAAACTGTCGGTATTGTACGAAATGCGGCGTGACGCGGTTTCTGTTGCCGAAATTTTAGAGCACTACTACGAGGACGGGGTGAGCCGTGGCGGGTGTTGGAGTGGTAGCGCCCATCTTTTGGGCGAGTTTCGCACAATGGGCAATTTTTTTTAACCGCTATTTTTATTGCGAAACCGCCAAAAGCAAGGGCGCGGGAACGGAAACACCCGCCACGGCTTAACCCGTCTATCAGCCGCTTATCACTTACGCGGGCGGCAGTCAAGGGCACGAAGTGCCGCCGCAGGCGGTTTACCCTTGACGGCTGACGGCGGAAGTGATACCATGCCGCGGGCTTGCACGCGGCGGAAATCGGGCGGACGAGCCACGCCAGCCGCCCAAAGGGCGAGTGTGGCGGGGCGAGGACGGGGCGCGGCGCGGCAGAACAAGGCGGGTTGCGCCCGCACCCGCCGCAGTGGCGCCGCATTAGAGGTGCGGCGGGTACCGCCGCGCCGGATGCCGCGGTGGGCGGCAGGGTGCCGCAAGCGGCACCCGTTGCCGTGGGCACCGCTTAACTTATTATCCGTCCGCAGTTGCTGACCGTGGCGCGCAGATTATCCAATCCGCAAAGGGCGAAGCCCTTTTCCTTTACTTGATAACATAGAAACACCTCAACCGACAAAAAAACGCTTTCAATCCTTGAAACATATAGCCTTTTAGCGTTTTGCTATGTATAGTGATTTTTCCAATATTGAACTTGCCGAACTTATCGACATTACCAAATACAAGCGGTTATCCGTAGAAACTGCCGAGGCATTGCGCTACACAAAAAGCCTTGTTGACAAGGCGGATACTATCCACTATTGCGGTAGTTTGCTTTCGTTCGATAGCAAAGGTAATCTTGTATCTGCAAATTTTTGCCGGGAACGGTTTTGCCCGATGTGCCAACGGCGCAAAGCCTTGCGCACTTATGGTGAGATTTGCCGCCTTTGGGAAGTCATGCAAGCCGAATACAGTTTTGTGCACTTGGTGTTGACAATCAAGAATGTAAACGGGCGAGAACTGCCCGACACTATCAATCATTTGTTCAAATGTTCGTCAAAAATGTTCAAAATACCGAGGTTTAAGCAAGGGGTGAAGGGTGTTTTGCGTTGTTTGGAAGTCAGTTATAATGCCGATAATAATACCTACCACCCGCACTTGCATTGCCTGTGTGCAGTTCGTAAGTCCTATTTTACATCGCGATACTATCTCAAGCACGAGGAATTGCGTGAAATGTGGGCAATGTCCATAAAAGCGGACTATGCCCCACAAATAAGCGTGAAAAAGTGCGACGATGGGGCAATCGCAGAGGTTGCCAAGTATTGCGTAAAGCCGTTGGCACTCGATTTGCCGACGGATGGGCGGGCTCGGGTGCTCGATGTGCTCAATTTTGCATTAAAGGGGCGGCGCATGTTGCAATCTTACGGGGTTGTCCGAGAGACCGCACGTGCCCTGAAAATCGATTTTGACGGGGATTGTGAGGATATACCCAATGACGGGGCAAAAAGCTATTTTTGCTACGATTACGCGCAAAATTTGTATACGGAATGTTAAATTAACAGTTTACGGAATGTTAAATAGGGGGGTGAGATAATCAAAAGCGATTATGTTGACAGGGAATTTGTCGAGCATTGCCTGTATGCGCTTATGCCTGCAAATCGGCTTGTGTGTCAACTTTGTCTTGACACGGGATTGCGCATTGATGATGCGTTGGCACTCCGCACAGAACAGTTGTACGCGTCTCGGGTTACGGTTATTGAGAAAAAGACCAAAAAGCGCCGCAGTTTCACTATAAAAAAAGCCCTGCTTGCAGAATTGCAAGCACAGGCTGGCAAAGTGTATGTATTTGAGCACCGCGACGATGTAAACCGACACCGAACGCGGCAAGCGGTGTTTATGGACTTAAAGCGGGCGGCAAGGGCGTTTCGTATCAAAGTGAATTTCAGCCCGCACAGTTTGCGCAAGGTGTACGCTGTCGAACTTATGCGGAAGTATGGCGATATTGAGCGCGTGCGCAAGGCTCTGAACCACGATAATGACATAGTAACGGCTATCTACGCCATGGCGGATATTTACACAGCCAGCAGGCGGCGAAAATAGGCAACAAAAAAGCCCACCTTGACAAAGGCGGGCTTTTGTTGTACCATATCCGCGACAGTTGTCGCACGGGTTTGGATACGGTAGGTAGATTGAAAGTTGAACTTCCAACCCTTCGCGCAAGTCTAATATTAGCATATTGCGCGCCAACTGTCAACTACAAATTTTGAGGGGGTGCGCTTATTAAGCGTTTCTCGCAAGCCGTATGCCGTTTTGACATTGTACAAAACGATGATTTTGTAAGGCGCAAATGTAGCGGTCAGCGCTTTGCGCCGAGTAATTCCGAACCACTATATGTAGTGGGGTTTTTATTAAATTAGTAGGAATTATACAAAATCAATATTTTGTATAATCAAGGGAAGCGCATATACTGTATTTTCGTGGAAATAGACGGATTTTATAGTACAGCCATCATATTATACTGCGCCTTTTGCTTTGTCTCACTTTGTTGTATTTTCTATGATGTATTAACTTTTCATTGTTTTACCTTTGCAAAGTTTCGTTATACGCATGCTTTAATTATTTCTCCTTTACTGATTCCTCATTTTTGAGTAAAAGTCTTTCATTCCTTTTACTGTGAATGGACTTAAGCTCTGTCACAAAAATTTCTATCGTCTGTAGTTGTCTTTGGTTTTGCATACTCGGATAAATTTAGATTATATTCGATTTTAAAAAACGCACGTGGAAAGTCTGTTTGAGTACGTATAGATTTTCTGCAAAAAAACTTCAATGGATTCTTGCATATGCAACATAAATGAAATATCAATCTTATGCATGGTTTGCCTTTTCTATGATCGTCCGGAGTTTGTTTAGATGACAAAATGTAAAAATAGTGGTATTATACTTTAAGAAAAAATATATGACATATTGTGAAACGGTTTCACGAATGTGGAGGTGAAATAATGCCCTTAAAATATGCAAATTCGCCGGACCTTCCGCCGCTTTTACGCGATTTTGTAAATCATGAATACGCCATCCGCAATAAATCCGCTTTAACTGTAGACGAATATGTATTGGATCTGTCTCTGTTTTTCCGTTATTTAAAGAACCAAAGATCTGGTGCTTCCCCTGCCCTTTCGCTTGAAAAAACAGATATTTCCGATTTAGATATTTCTTTCTTCCGTTCTATAACGCTCGGCGACGCCTATGCTTTCCTGTCCTATTGTAAAATGGAACGCGATAACGATGCCGCTGCCCGCGCGCGCAAAACCAGCAGCATTCGTGCGTTTTTCAAATATCTTGCTGTGCAGAGAAAGCTTTTGGATGAAAACCCCATGCAGGAGCTGGAAACCCCGAAGCTCAAAAAAACGCAGCCGAAGTACCTTACTTTAGAAGAAAGCCTTCGACTGCTGGATTCGGTGGATGGAAAATATAAAGAACGTGATTACTGTATTTTAACTTTGTTTTTGAATTGCGGCCTTCGGTTAGCGGAACTGGTTTCCATCAATTACACGGACATCAAAGATAATAACACCTTGGTCGTGACCGGTAAGGGCAATAAACAGCGCACCATTTATCTAAACGACGCTTGCATGGCGGCGATCAAGAATTACATGGCAGTTCGTCCTGTGGACGGTGTAGCGGCAGCAGACAAAACCGCTCTGTTTTTAAGCAGCCGAAAAAAACGCATCAGCCCGAAAACCGTGCAGCATATCGTATATGACTATTTGGAAAAATGCGGACTCGGCGACCGTGGGCTTTCAGTGCATAAGCTGCGCCATACGGCGGCGACTCTGATGTATCGCTACGGCGATGTGGATGTCATGATCCTTAAAGAGATCTTAGGGCATGAGAATCTCGGTACAACGCAGATCTACACGCATGTGGTAGACGAGCAGCTGCAGGAAGCCTCTAAAGCAAATCCGCTTGCCAAAGTGCGGCAGCAGCCGAAAAAGGATGCGCCTAAAGAAGAAGGGTGATCCTTTCGGAGAAGAATGCAGCGAGCACCGCACCGAGCGCCGATGAAAATACCAGGCTTCCAAACAATACCGTATACCGCAGGAAATACAGGCGCAGCATTTCACCGCCCGCGCCTGCATTTTCATTTTTAAGAAGAATACGGTTCAGATCCCGCGTCATCAGGATACTCTCATTGCAGCAAAACAGGAAGCTTGCGGCGGCAATCACGGATGGGAGCAGAAATACAGCGGAAAAATACAGCATTCCGTTGATCGTATAAGTTTTATATAGATAGGCGGCGATCAGTCCGACGCCCATACCCTTAACAAGCGGCAGCGCCCAAAGCAAGGGTTCGCCCGCAACGCAAAGCCCTGAAATAAGGGCAATAAGCATATACAGTGTTTCTGTACCAAGTGAATAAAGAAACTTCTTCCATATCGGCTGCCCAGCCCCGGTTTGGATCTCATTTTCTATCACGGTGCGCAGAGCTTCTGCAATTTGTTCGCTTGCGTTGCGTACCGTGACGGCGCCTAAAAATAAGCCACAGATCAAAATAGCGGTCAGCAAAACCAGCTTGGGATGGTTTTTTAGAACCACTGTTTTTTTTCGGCTTCTGCGGTGCAGCCCGGTTGCAATGATGGTAGCACGTCTTTTTTTCCGCCTCATAAGCTTTTACTCCCTTGCTTTCCACTTTCAGGCTTTGTACAAGCCCGTTCAAGGCATATATATGTGTGGTTTCCTCAAAACATGCAAGGAACTCACAGCCTTTTGCCGAGCAGTCCGCCCGCGATCGGTAAAAGGAGGGCAAAGCCGAGTATGATAAGCACATGCAAAGAAAGCATACCCTTTGATACAATTAGCAGAATTGCAAGAATAAAAAGAAGCAGGAACAGCGAGGCAAGTAGGCCGATTTGCGCCACAGGGAAAGAATTTTTACGGCAGGCAAAAATTCCGCAAAGGAAAAATGCGGCGGCACAGCAAATGAAAGCGGCAATCTGCAAAAACAATTCTGACGGCTGGCGTTTTAAATAGACAGCAGCCAACAGTAGCGTCAGAAGCAAATAGATCACAAGAGAGATTGCAGCTGCGCGAAGCGCACAAAAGAGCATCGGGCGAAGGCCTTTGTTCGCTTCTCTGTTTTGTACTGCCCGTTTTTTTCTTCTTTTCGGCATAAAAAACACCCCCGTAACCTACTAATCGGTATGCGGGGGTGTTTATTTTTATACCGTTTTTTAGTTAAGCCTTATCAGAATCGGCCTTCTTGCCTTTCTTTTTCTTAGCAGCCTTTTCCTCACGCTCTTTTGCGGCCGCGGCTTTTGCAGCTTCCTGCTCCGCACGCATTTTTTCCGTAGCGGTGTTGTTCACCTGGATCGCCCAGCGCGCGATTTTCATTTTGTTGCGGTCGGCGCCGGTTTCAATGATCAAGGAATCTTCTTTAACCGTCACAACACGGCCCATGATGCCGCCGATGGTGGTGATCTCATCTCCGACCTGTGTGCTTTCGCGCATTTCCTGATCCTTTTTCTGCTGCTTGCGCTGCGGACGGATCATCAGAAAATACATACCGGCAACCATCACGACCAACAGCACGATCATGCCGATATTGCTGCGAGAACCGGTTGCAGAGGCTGCAGCCTCCAGGGTAAGTAAGTCAAACATAGTTTTTCCTCCAAAATTGAATTCAACGAATGTATTATACATAGAATTTGTCCGATTTGCAAGCAAAATGCAAAAATTAACAGTTTATACACACCTGTTTAGAAAAATCATATCCGCGTGTCAAGAATTTCCACATACCGCTGCTTATATTCGGTAAAGGTTCCCGCTTGCAGTGCGTCGCGAATTTCTGCCAACAGCGTATTATAAAACCAGAGGTTGTGTGTTACACAAAGCCGCATAGCAAGCATTTCACCCGCTTTGAACAAATGGCGGATATAGGCGCGGGAATGACGTTGACAGGTTGGGCAGCCACAGCTTTCGTCGATCGGTAACAGGTCTGCTTTATAACGTTCGTTGTTTATATTGATAATACCGTTTTTAGTAAAAAGGTGTCCGTGCCGTGCGTTGCGGCTGGGCATAACGCAGTCAAACAGATCGACACCGCGGCTGACAGCCTCTAAAATATTGCCCGGTGTGCCTACGCCCATTAAATAGCGAGGTTTATTCTGCGGCATATAAGGCGTCACAGCGGATATAATGCGGTACATATCCTCTTTCGGTTCACCGACTGCAAGCCCGCCGATCGCGTAGCCGTCCAAGTCAAGTTCGGCGATCTGCTGCATATGCGCGACACGCAGATCGTCATACACAGAACCTTGATTGATCCCAAATAAGAGCTGGTGCGGATTGACCGTATCCGGCTGCGCATTGAGACGCTGCATCTCCGTTTTACAGCGTTCCAGCCAGCGCACCGTGCGTGCACAGGAATTTTTCGCATAATTATATTCCGCGGGGTTTTGCATACACTCATCAAACGCCATGGCGATCGTTGAACCGAGATTGGACTGGATGCGCATGCTCTCTTCCGGTCCCATAAAAATTTTTCGACCGTCTACGTGGGAGTTAAAATATACGCCCTCTTCTCGAATTTGGCGAAGCTTTGCAAGGGAAAAAACTTGAAACCCGCCGCTGTCTGTCAAAATGGGGCCGTCAAAACCTGTAAAACGGTGCAGGCCGCCAAGGGATTTAATCAGCTCATCCCCAGGACGCACATGCAAATGATACGTATTGCAAAGCTGAACCTGGCAACCGATCTCCTTTAAGTCATACGCGGATAGCCCGCCTTTGATCGCGCCTGCCGTTGCGACGTTCATGAAAGCAGGTGTTTGCACTTCGCCGTGTACGGTGATGAATCTGCCGAGCCGAGCTTCACCTTGGGTTTGTAATACTTGAAAAAGTTGCTCCATATATTCTCCTATATCACAACAGCAGCATTGCATCACCGAAGGAGAAGAACCGATAGTTCTCTTCTACGGCGGTTTTATAGGCTGCCAAGATTTTTTCGCGATCATAAAAGGCAGATACCAGCATAATCAGCGTGCTTTCCGGCAAATGAAAATTGGTAAGCAGAGCGTCAATGCACCGAAATGTATAACCGGGATAAATAAAAATGCTCGTCCAGCCGTCCGCAGACTGTATATCGCCGTAAAGTGTGGCTACGCTTTCCAGCGTGCGGCAGGCAGTCGTGCCGACCGCGATCACGCGCCCGCCTTTTGCTTTGGTATCGCGAATCAGTTGAGCTGTCTCTTCGGAAATATGGTAATGCTCGGAATGCATTTTGTGATCTTCGATATTCTCGGCTTTAACGGGGCGGAACGTCCCGATGCCGACATGCAGCGTGACATAACCGATTTTTACGCCCTTATCTGCGATTTTTTGCAGAAGCTCTTTTGTAAAATGCAGTCCTGCCGTAGGCGCAGCCGCCGAACCGAGCTCCTTGGAATAAACGGTCTGGTAGCGTTCGTTGTCCTCAAGCTTTTGTGTGATATAGTGCGGCAGCGGCATCTCACCGATCTTTTCAAGCACAGGGAAGATACTGTCGCCGTCATATTGAAATTTCGCGATTCGGTTGCCGTTCTCCAACACCTCCAGAATCTCTGCATGCAGCAAACCGTCGCCGAAAGAAAATCGCGCGCCTGACTTTGCACGTCTGCCGGGCCCTGTGATGACTTCCCAAACATCATTTTCTTTTTGATTTAACAGCAAAAACTCTACATGTGCGCCGGTATCCTGCTTAACGCCGTACAGCCGTGCAGGAAGCACACGGGTATTGTTGAGGATCAAGCAGTCCCCGGGGTTTAGATAATCTAAAATATCATAAAAATGACGATGTTCTAAGTTTCCTGTGTCGCGGTGCACCACCATCAACCGTGAGCTGTCACGCGGTTCTGCGGGCGTCTGCGCAATGCGCTCTTTTGGTAAATCATAATAAAAATCCTGCTTTTTCATGTCGATTCTCCTGACAAACGGCGCGTTCTATACAAATCTTCGGAAAAAGATTGACGAACGCGCATAAAAATGCTATGATGACAGTACTGCGATAGAGGTGCAAAATGCATCAGTAACGCGTTTTAGGCAGCCGACTGCCGCAAGAGCGTGTGAAAGGGCATTTTGCCGAAGACCGTGCATGTCGGTTGTGCGGCGGTTTGGGGGCGCATTGCGAAAGCTGCGTCACTGTCATCAGAATTTGGTGGAGTGCTATCGCAATCACAAAACGATTGCTGTGATTGCTTCCACTTTTCTGATGACCGGTTTTTGACCGGTCTTTTTTGTGCAGGAAATAGAATAACACGTTTTGGAGGGAAACTCAAGTGAAAAAAACGTATAAAGTCGGTGTGATCGGAGCTACGGGTATGGTTGGGCAGCGGTTTTTGACGCTGCTTTGCGATCATCCGTGGTTCCAAGTGGAAGTTGTTGCCGCGTCGCCGCGTTCTGCCGGCAAGCCGTATCATGAAGCGGTCGGCAAAAAATGGTGCATGGATGTGGAAATCCCTGAAAATGTCCGTGACATGATCGTGATGGATGCAACGGGCGATGTGGAAAAGATCGCATCCATGGTAGATTTTGTGTTCTGCGCCGTGGATATGAAGAAGGATGAGATCAAAGCGCTTGAAGAGCGTTATGCAAAGGCGGAATGCCCCGTTGTGTCGAACAACAGTGCGCACCGCCATACGCCTGACGTGCCCATGGTCATCCCGGAGCTCAATGCCGAGCACATCGGGATCATCCCTGCGCAGAGAAAGCGCCTTGGTACGAAGCGCGGCTTTATTGCCGTTAAATCCAACTGTTCGCTGCAAAGCTATGTGCCCGCCCTCTATCCCCTTTCCTCGTTCGGCGTGCAGGATGTTTTGGTCTGCACCTATCAGGCGATCTCCGGTGCTGGCAAAACGTTTGAGACCTGGCCTGAAATGGTGGATAACGTCATCCCTTATATCGGCGGCGAAGAGGAAAAGAGCGAACAGGAGCCGCTCAAGATCTGGGGCAAGATCGACGGCGATGTGATCAAGCCGGCAGCTTCTCCGAATTTTACGGCTCAGTGTCTGCGTGTGCCGGTCTCCAACGGGCATATGGGTGCGGTGTTTGTACGTTTCCAGAACAAGCCGAGCAAAGAAGAGATTCTCTCGGTTTGGAAAAACTTCAAAGGCAGAGCACAGGAATTGGTGCTTCCGAGCGCTCCCAAGCAGTTCCTGCACTATTTTGAAGAAGATAACATGCCGCAGACGAGACTGAACCGTATGCTTGAAAACGGCATGGCGATCTCCATCGGCAGACTGCGTGAGGATACGCAGTTTGATTACAAGTTTGTATGCCTTTCGCACAATACGCTGCGCGGCGCGGCGGGCGGCGCAGTTCTGCTCGCAGAGCTGCTGTGCGCAGAAGGATATATGGATTGACAGGAGGCGGCAATATGAAGCAACCGATCTTTACAGGTGCGGGTGTTGCAATCATTACACCGTTTACAACGGACAACAAGGTGAATTACCCCGCCCTAAAGACCATTTTAGAATATCAGATCGAGCACGGCACGGATGCGATCGTCATCTGCGGTACGACCGGTGAAAGCGCTACGCTTTCGCATGAGGAGCATACAGAAGCGATCCGCTTTACGGTGGAGACCGTTGCACATCGTATCCCCGTCATCGCGGGGACAGGCAGCAACGATACCGCTTATGCCCTGCACCTTTCCAACGAAGCGGAAAAAATCGGCGTAGACGGTCTTTTGATGGTCACGCCGTATTACAACAAGGCGTCGCAGGAAGGGCTGGTTCGCCATTATACTTACTTGGCCGATCGCGTTTCGACACCCATCATTATTTATAATGTGCCCAGCCGCACCGGCTGCAATGTGCAGCCCGAAACCTATGCCGAGCTTTCGAAGCACAAAATGATCTATGGTGCAAAAGAAGCTTCCGGGAATATTTCCTCGATCGCTAAGACCGTTTCGCTTTGCGAACCTGACTTTTCAGTGTATTCCGGCAACGACGACCAGATCACGGCGATCATGTCGCTTGGCGGTAAAGGCGTGATCTCAGTGCTCTCGAACGTCGCGCCGCAGGTTGCGCACGACATTGCCGCAACGGCGCTGGCCGGGGATTTTGAAGCAAGCCGCAGATTGCAGCTTGAATACTTAGAGCTTTGCAATGCGCTGTTTATGGATGTAAATCCCATCCCTGTGAAACAGGCGATGCGCATGATGGGCTTTGATGCAGGCCCGCTGCGTATGCCGCTTTGCGATATGTCGGAGGCCAATACCGAAAAGCTGCGTATGGTTATGCAGAAATATAAGCTGATTTAAGTTTTTTCGAATGCAACGGGATGTGAAAAGAAAATGACGAGAATAATACTGAGCGGCTGTTTCGGCCGTATGGGCGGTGTGATCACGGGCTGTGTGCAAGAACGCAGCGACTGTGAGATCGTCGCGGGTGTGGACATCGGCAGCGGCACAGCGGATTTTCCTGTATATAAAAGCTTTGCCGATGTGCAGGAATCGGCGGATGTGCTGATCGATTTCTCGCATCCGTCCGCGCTTGACGGGATCCTCAGTTATGTGACCGAGAAAAAGATCCCGGCCGTTATGGCAACTACGGGCTATACGCCTGCGCAGGTCGAGAAGCTTAAAGCAACGTCCGGTGTGATTCCCCTGTTTTTCTCGGCGAACATGTCGATCGGAGTCAATTTGATTGCGGAGCTTGCGGCAAAAGCTGCACGTGTGCTGGAGGGCTCGTTTGACGTGGAAATTGTGGAAATGCACCACAATCAGAAGATCGACGCACCCAGCGGTACGGCATTGATGCTGGCGGACACGATTTCAGATGCAATGCAGTCAAAGCCGCATTATGAATTTGACCGCCATTCCAAGCGTGCCAAACGAGATAAAAACGAGATTGGGATTCACGCCGTGCGCGGCGGCACGATCGTCGGCGAGCATCAGGTGATCTTTGCGGGGCTTGATGAGATCATTACGATCTCTCATTCCGCGCGCTCCAAAGAACTGTTTGCCGTAGGCGCGCTCAACGCCGCCCTGTTTTTGCAGGGAAAAGCACCCGGCTTATACTCCATGCGTGAATTGATCGCTGAAAAATAAACGGAGGGCTTATTATGAAAACCGTTCAAAGCATATCCGTCGTGGAAGACGTCACCCTGGTCTCTTTGCACGATTCCCCTGTAGATATTGGTGCGGTAGCCGATATTTTTGAAAAGCTTGCAGCTGCGGGTGTGGATGTGGATATGATCTCGCAGACGCCGCCGCATCGCAACATCCCCGACATTTCCTTTACAGTTTCCGGTGAGGATATGGGGCGTGTTATGACGGTTTCCGCTGAGCTTCGTGCACAGCATCCTGATCTTAAGCTGTCTGTAAGCGGCGGGCACTGCAAGATCTCCGTTTTCGGCGAAGCCATGCGCGGCTGTCCCGGTATTGCGAGCCGTGTGTTCGCGGCAGTTGCCGAGACAAAAGCGGATATTATTATGATCACAACTTCCGAAGTGGATATTTCTCTGCTTGTTGCAAAAGAGGATATGGAGAACACGGTGGCTGCGATTGAAAAAGCCTTTGCATAACAGATAACGTTAGAGAAATAAAGAACGGTGCAGGTACAAAGCGTATCCGCACCGTTCTTGTTTTGTTTTCATCCGACTGAGATCAGTTCCTTTGCCTGTTTGCCCGTTAAATGATCGATCTGCATTTCGATAATGCATACATTTTGGAGAAAACGATCGATCTCCGTTTCAGTCCCCTGCGGGTCTCGGGGCATGTATTTTTTACCAAGCAAGCGCAGCGCAGGGCGGACTTCCTCGTTCGCTACCAATATGCGCGCTTTCCCGAAAGCGATCACGCTTTTGTAATAAGACGTAAATTCCGACGGGTGCACATCGTCCTGTGCAATTACGCAAAATGAAACCTTTGGTTCGTTTTGGATCGCATCCAGCTTGTGCCCAGAGACTGCACAGTGAAAATACAGCCGGTCTTTCCCGTCAAAGACGAAGCTAAGCGGCACGGCATACGGATAACCGTCATCACCTAAAACAGCCAGCACGCCGGAGGAAGCATCAGACAAAATTTTTCGGCTTTCCTGGTCGCTTAACGCCTGCTTGCCGCGGCGCATCGGTCGAAACATCGAAAATCCTCCTTTATGCGAGCGTTACGCGATAGAACACCTTTTTCCCCTTTTTAAGAATCAGATCACCGTTGGCAAACGCATCGGCGGAAATCGTATACAGCGGATCGGTGATTTTTTCATCCTGCAGGGAGACACCGCCTTGCTGGATGAGTCTCCTCCCCTCGCCCTTGGACTTGATAAGCCCTGCGCGAAGCATCACGTCAAGCAGTTGGATCTTACCGTCTGTAAACGCGTCTTTCGGCAGCTCGACAAACGGCATATTCTCGCTGCTGCCTGATCCTGCAAACAAAGCGCGTGCTGCTTCCTGTGCTTTCTGTGCTTTTTCTTCGCCGTGAACGAGTGCTGTAAGCTCATATGCCAGAATCTCTTTGGCTCGGTTGAGCTCACTGCCCTGCCAAGCCTCCATCTTTTCGATTTCCTCCAGCGGCAGGAACGTCAGCATCCGAATGCACTTGAGCACGTCTGCATCGTCCACATTTCGCCAATATTGATAAAACTCAAACGGTGAGGTCTTGTTTTCATCCAGCCAGACTGCCCCCGCCTGCGTCTTGCCCATCTTTTTGCCTTCGGAATTTAAAAGCAGTGTGATTGTCATGGCATATGCGTCCTTGCCGAGCTTTTTGCGGATGAGCTCAGTGCCCGCGAGCATATTGCTCCACTGATCGTCTCCGCCGAACTGCATATTGCAGCCGTATTTTTGGAACAACTCATAGAAATCGTAGCTTTGCATGATCATGTAGTTGAACTCGAAAAAGCTCAAACCCTTTTCCATACGCTGCTTATAGCACTCAGCACGCAACATATTATTGACGGAAAAGCATGCGCCGACCTCGCGTAAAAGATCAATATAATTGAGATCTAAAAGCCAGTCCGCATTGTTGACCATCAGCGCCTTGCCGTCGGAAAAGTCAATGAAGCGGCTCATTTGCTTTTTAAAACAGTCACAGTTGTGCTGGATGGTCTCAGGGGTCATCATCTGGCGCATGTCACTTCTTCCGGACGGGTCGCCGATCATCCCCGTGCCGCCGCCGATGAGCGCAATGGGCTTATTGCCGGCCATTTGCAGCCGTTTCATCAAGCAGAGCGCCATAAAATGCCCAACGTGCAAGCTGTCCGCAGTGGGGTCAAAACCGATATAGAAAGTTGCCTTTCCGTTGTTGACAAGCTCCCGAATTTCCGGCTCGTCCGTGACCTGTGCGATCAGTCCGCGTGCCTGCAGTTCTTCGTAAACTCCCATTTTTCTTCCTCCAAATATAAAAAATAAAACGCCCTCTGTTTGAACAGAGGGCGTAAATATACGCGGTACCACCTCATTCGCCGTTTCCTCACGAAAACGACCTTAGCGAGTGACCAACATCACTCTGCGACTAACGCTCGCGCACGGCAGGGCTTACTTGCTAATGCTTTTTTCCCCGCAGCTCAGGGATGTATTTCGAACAGGGCTTCGCGCTTTCTTACACTGACCGAAAGCTCTCTTTGCCGAAACGTCTGTTTTACTTCTTCCCGTCACAGCCGATAGCAGGATTATAGCGGCTTTTTTTTGTTTTGTCAACGGTTTTTTAGCAATTTGGCATTTTCGAGCATTTCCTGTGCGTTTTGCAGCTGAAGCTCGGTTACGGTAAGACCGCCGAGGATCCGCGCCAGCTCATGCTTTCTGCCAATGTCGTCCAGCGCTGCAACGTCTGTAAAGGTCTGCCCGTCATGCTCTGTTTTTTCAATGCGGAAGTGCGTGTCGGCAAATGCGGCAAGCTGCGCAAGATGCGTTACACACAAAATCTGATGGGACTTGGCAAGCTCTGCCAGCTTGATGGCGATCTTCTGTGCGGCACGCCCGCTCACACCCGTATCCACCTCATCAAAAATCAAGGTCTCGACCTCGTCCTTTTCGGCGAGCACGCTTTTGATGGCGAGCATAATACGCGAAAGTTCGCCTCCCGAAGCGATTTTCGCGAGCGGCTTTGGCGCTTCGCCCGCGTTAGCAGATAAAAGGAATTCCAGATTATCCGTACCGTTTTCCGTAAGCTCGCCGGGTGTATTTTGTACTAAAAACTGAACGGAAGGCATATCCAGAAAGTGCAGTTCTTTGCGAACGTTCTCACAAAACAGATCTGCCGCCTTTTTGCGGGAATCGGAAAGCGCTGCGGCAATTTCGGAGGCTTCCGCCTTTGTTTTTGAAACGAATGCGGTCAGCTCCTCGCGGATCTCGTCGGACATCTCAATCTGCTCGCGCTCCTGCCCGGCGTTTTCGAGAAAAGCAAGCATGTCCGCTTCTGTTTCACCGTATTTGCGTCGCAGCGTATATAGTGTGTCCAGACGTTCCTCGATCGCATCCGCAGCAGCGGGATCAAAATCGTCGGAATACAAAGCATTTCGCAGTGTGTCCGCGTATTCCGAAAGCGCATAGGCCGCTTCCCGCACGCCGGAAGCGGCTTCGGAGAATTCAGCAGAAAAAGCAGCGGCGCGATCCAGCGCGTCAGCAGCCGAAAAAGCAAGTGAAGACGCACCGCCCTCTCCCTCCGCGCCGTTCAACGCCGCGTAGGATTGCTGCAAAAGCTCGGAAATACGTTCCGCATTGCGCAGGACATTTAAGCGCTCTTCAAGCTGCGCGGTCTCGCCCTCGGTGATTTCCGCAGCCTCCAGCTCTGCAATTTGGTAGTTTAAAATATCCAGCCGTCTTTGCTTTTCACTTTCATCGGTATTGAGCGCAGAAAGCCGGCGCTTTGCATCCATATATGCGTCATACGCTGTTTTATAGCGTGCGCGCAGCGCTTCGTTTTGCGCAAGACTGTCGATATAGCCGCAGTGGTACTCAGGAGAGAGCAGGGTTTGGTTATCTGACTGCCCGTGAATGCTCACAAGGAATCTTGCAAGCTGACGAATGGCGGAAACCGTGACCGTAACGCCGTTGATTTTGCAGCTGTTGCGGCCGTCGGCAAACATGCGCCGCTGGATTAGTACGCTTCCGTCCTCCTCCGCAGGGACATCGAGCGTTTGCAGCATATCTGCGATACGAAGGTTATTTGTGTAGAAAAGTGCAGAGACAAATGCACTGTCGCATCCTGTGCGGATAAGTTCGCGTGAAATACGGCAGCCAAGCACGGCGTTGATCGCATCGATAACGATCGATTTTCCCGCGCCGGTTTCGCCGGTCATCACGTTAAAGCCGTCCGTAAAGGTAAGAACAGCTTCCTTGATAACGGCTATATTTTGGATTTGCAGTTCACTGAGCATGCGTCTCACCGCTTAACATGGTATCGATCTGTTCTTTCAGATGTACAGCCTCCTCCGGTGTGCGGCAAAGCACAAAAACCGTGTCGTCTCCCGCGAGCGTGCCAACGACGCCGGGAAGATCCATGGAATCAATAGCGGCGCCTGCCGCGTTGCCGGTGCCCGCATAGCACTTCACGGCACAAAGGTTGCCCGCACTGTCTGTAGAAAGTACGGAATGCGCAAATATTTCGTAAAACTTTTGAAAGCTGTCATTTGTCTTTGATGCATTGACCGCATATTTTGCCGGACCGTTGCCGGAGGGCGCTTTAACCAAACGCAGCTCCTTGATATCGCGGGAAACGGTGGCCTGTGTCACGTCAAATCCGTTTTGCCGCAGAAGCTCGAGCAGCTCCTCCTGTGTAGTGATATCGTGTGCTTGTACAAGCTGTAGAATCAGCGCATGGCGTTTCTTTTTCAAGGGGTCATGCCCTCCTTTGCGAAAGTTTGCTGTTGAGTACGTCAATAAAGGAATCCGGCTTGATGCGGATGAACGCAGCGCTTTTCTGTGCGCGTTTTACAATCAGCGTACTGCCCGGTTCCACACGCACGGACGCATCCCCATCACAGGAAATATAAATGTCCTCACCGTCTTGCGGGATCTCCACGCAAATTTCGGCACTGCTTTCAAAGATCAGAGAACGTGCAAACAGAGAATGTGTACAGATCGGCGTGAGCAGGATGCTTTCAATGCGCGGATCCACAACAGGGCCGCCGGCGGAAAGCGAATAAGCGGTTGAACCCGTAGGGGTGGAGAGAATGATCCCGTCCGCATAGTAACGATTTACAAGCTTTCCGTCCGCCGTAACGGTCAAGTCTATAAGCTTAATCTGTTCCCCGCGTGCAACGACCACATCATTGATGCAATGCCCGAGATACAGCGACGTTTTATCGCCTTGCCGGCGGCAGAATACGTCAAGCATCATCCGGCGATCCGTTGTATAGTTGCCGGAGATCAGCTCCCCAAGCAAATGCAGTTCATTTTTCTCAACGCCTGCCATAAAGGCAAGGTTGCCTGCATTTACACCGAGTACGGGCTTTCCATATTCCACCGCTTTTTTAGCGGCATGGATCAACGACCCGTCCCCACCGATGGCAATGACTGCATCCGCCTCGGAAAGCAACGTATCCGTCGGTAAAAAAATGCCGTGCGTATCCAAATTCCCACGCAGCGTTTCTTCAAAGCCGTATGTCACGCCCAGTGAATCAAGATAGGCACAGACGTCCTTCGTGACTTGCAAAGCAAAGTGTCGGGTCAGATTGGGCAGTAATGCGATTTTCAACAGCATTCACCTGCTTTTAAGTATGATGTGAACGCGCTACAAGCGCATCCAGATCCAAGTCGGCAAAGCTCGGATCATTTTCCTTGCGGAGAAGTAAAAGGTATTCGATATTCCCCTCAGGCCCGCGGATCGGCGAAAAATCCGCACCAAGCACGGAAAACCCGCTTGAAAAAGCAAAATCAGCTATGGTTTGCAGAACCTTGCAATGTACATCAGGGTCGCGCACCACGCCTTTTTTGCCGACATGCTCACGCCCTGCTTCAAACTGCGGCTTGACAAGGCAAACGCAGCTTCCGTTCTCCTTAAGCAGCGTATACAGAACGGGAAGAATGATCTTTAAGGAAATAAACGAAACGTCAACGCTTGCAAAATCCGGCGCTTCCGGGATATCCTCAGGGGTCAGATAGCGAAAATTGGTGCGCTCCATATTGACCACGCGCGCATCGGTACGCAGTTTCCACGCAAGCTGACCGTAGCCGACATCAATTGAATAAACTTTCTTAGCGCCGTTTTGCAGCATACAGTCCGTAAAACCGCCGGTAGACGCCCCGATGTCCATGCAAACCAAACCCTCAAGCTGTAATGCGAATACACGGATCGCTTTGTCGAGCTTCAGACCGCCGCGGCTGACAAACGGGAGCTTTTCGCCGCGCACATCGATTGTGTCCTGCGGCGTAACGGAGATCCCCGCTTTGCTGGCCTTTTGCCCATTGACATAAACCTGCCCTGCCATGATAAGCGCACAGGCTTTGCTGCGGCTTTCTGCAAGCCCGCGCGCAAATACGGCTGCATCAAGGCGTTCCTTATTCTGCGCCATAGCCGTACTCCTCCGTAACACTGAGCATACCGGCATAATCGAGCTTATAACGCGCAAGCTGCGCATCTACAGACGCGTGCTGTACGAATTCATCGGGCACAGCGGCCAAGTGGAAACGCGGTGCATGCTCAAATTCCGCAAGACGTGCGGCAAAGCTTTCCCCGATGCCGCCCGATCGTATCCCTTCTTCAAAGAAGAAGACATCTTTCGCATGGGCGGTTTGTGTTATCGGTTCCTCCAAAAGCGGAATGATCTGCGTCAGCTTGAGCACGGCGCATGAATGTCCGCGCATGAGCAGTGTTTGACGGACTTTTAGTACTTCAGAAAGTACTCTGCCGTATGTTACAAGCACACAGGATGCATTTGTGTCCCCGATCCATTCATACGGTGTAAATGTTTCTTCCACAGAAGTTTCAAACTCGCGTTCGCGCCCACGCGGATAACGAACGGCAACTACGCCCGAACGATGGTAAACAGCCTCAATAAACGCATGCTTTAACCCATCGTAGGTACACGGTGCAAATACGGTTATGTTTGGAATGGCATTTAAAAAGGCGGTGTCTAAAATCCCCTGATGCGAAATGCCGTCCTCACCGACAAAGCCCGCGCGATCGATTGCAAAGAGCATATGCAGCCCCTGCATGGCACCGTCGTGCACAAGCTGATCGAAGCTGCGCTGCAAAAAGGTCGAATATACAGCAAAAATCGGAATCATCCCACCGCGCGACAGCCCTGAAGCAAAGGTGACGGCATGCTCTTCCGCAATACCGACATCAAAAAAGCGTTTTGGATAGGTCTTTCGAAAATCCTCCAGCCCCGTGCCCAAGGACATAGCGGCAGTCACAGCACAGATCCGTTTATCTTTTGCGGCGATCTCACAGAGGAACTCACCAAATTTGGAGGAAAAGTTCGCACCGGAATACAGCGGCTCGCCGGTATCAATATTGAACTCGGAAACACCGTGGAACGTGCTTGGAGACTTTTCGGCATGGTCATAGCCCTTGCCTTTGACGGTACTGATATGCAGAAGCACGGGCGCTTTAATGGTTTTCGCACCCTCAAGCGCTTCCATGAGAAGCGTTATGTTGTGCCCGTCAATTGGCCCCATATACCGAAAGCCGAGGTCCTCAAAAAACGTGCTCTTGTAAATCAGGTTTTTCAAACGTGTCTTGATTTGAAAAACAAATTTAGAAAGCTGCTGCCCGATCAGCGGAATCTTTTGCAAAAAGCTTTCTGTCTGCGCCTTTAAGCGGAAATATCCGGGCTTGGTACGCAAGACGGCAAGATAACGCGCTACGGAACCGACGTTTTTGGAAATCGACATCTCATTATCATTTAAGATCACGATCAGCCGTTTGCCGGAGCGCCCTGCATTATTAAGCGCCTCATAAGCAAGCCCGCCTGTCAGCGCCCCATCGCCGATCACCGCGATCGCCGTATGCTTGTCGTTATCCAGCGCAAGCGCTGTAGCAAGGCCGAGTGCTTCGGAGACCGAAGTGCTTGAATGCCCGCTGAAAAACATATCATGCACACTCTCGCGCGGTGAAGAAAACCCGGAAAGGCCGTTTTCCTGCCGCAAGGTAGAAAAGTCCTTATAGCGCCCCGTGAGCAGCTTGTGCGTGTAAATTTGATGCCCGACGTCCCAAACGATCTTATCCTTTGGGGAATCGAACACCCGATGCAGTGCGATCGAAAGCTCGACCACACCGAGGTTGGAGGCCAAATGCCCGCCCGTGTGCGAAACGGTGTCGATGAGCACCTGCCTGATTTCACTTGCCAGCTCGGGCAAAGCCGATTCGTCGAGCTTTTTCAGATCGGACGGCGACTGTATTTTATCCAGATACTTCATTCAGTCAACTCCAAAACGGGATAGCGTTAGCTCTTGCGTACTGAGAGTTCCCGTGCAAACGATGCAAGAAAGGCGGTATCACCGGGAAAATCTTCCAGCGCCCGAATTGCGCGGTCGGTCAGCTTGTCCGCAAGCATGCGGCACTGCTCAAGTCCCAGCAAACGGACAAATGTCACCTTTTGGTTCTTCTCATCGCTGCCTGTTGGTTTGCCGAGTTGGGACACATCCCCTGTCACATCCAAGATATCATCCACGATTTGAAAAGCAAGCCCGAGACTTTGGGCATATGTGCGCGCAGAATTTAAAAGTGTTTCGTCCGTGACACCGGCCGCAATGCAGCCAAGCAAAACTGCTGCTTCCATCAGTGCACCGGTTTTGAGCCGGTCGATTTTTTCGAGCAGTGCATAGTCGGGCGTACCCTCTTCGGAAAGCAAATCAAGCACCTGCCCGCCGATCATGCCGCGTACACCTGCACAGGAAGCAAGGGTCTGCACGGCACGGCAAATATCCACAGCCGGTAACTGAGCACTTGCAAGCGTTTCAAAAGCCAGTGTCAGAAGCCCGTCGCCGGCGAGCAGCGCATAGCTTTCCCCGAATTGCTTATGGCAGGAAGGCTTCCCGCGCCGAAAGTCATCGTCATCCATACACGGCAGATCGTCGTGGATCAGCGAATAGGTGTGTACCATTTCTATCGCGCACGCAAAAGGCAGTGCTGCTTCCGCCTCCCCGCCGCAAGCTTGGCAGAATTCCAGCGTGAGCACGGGACGCACACGCTTCCCTCCGTTTTCGACACTGTACCGCATGGCGTCCGGTACGATATCCTGCCCTTCACAGGGAATAGTTAAATATTCTGACAATGCGCGGTTGATGGCGTCAACATGCTTCATATCTCGTCACCTTCTGTCTCGTGCTGCACTTCAGAAAGCGTACGGATCTTCTGCTCTGCAGCGTCAAGCGTCTTACTGCAAAACGCCGCAAGGTGTGTTCCCTCTTCAAAAAGCTGGAGCGAATTATCCAGTGAAGCGGTACCGCTTTCCAGTAGCTTTACAATCTCCTCAAGTCTTGCGACCGCTTGTTCATACGTCATATTTTCCATGTACATTCCTCATTAAACGTTAAGTGGGTGGATGCCCGTGATCGTGCAATCCGCCGTTCCGTCGGCAAGACGTACATACATCGGATCGCCGTTATGCAGGGCGGCAACGGACTTGATCGGTGCGCCGCTGCGGTCGCTTGCAAGCGCATAGCCGCGTGCAAGCACGGCAAGCGGGCTTAAAGATTGCAGCTTTGCAGCCAATTCGCCGAGCTTTGTGCGCGCGGCATGAAAGCTTGATTGCTGCAAACTTTGCAATGCGTTTGTAACCATAAGCAGCCGCATACGTTTTTCATCAAAGAACAACTGCGGTTGCTGAAATGCGCCGCGACTGCAGAGCACGGCAAGCGCACTGCGGCGATCGGACAGGCCGTCCAGCATTGCCGTGTTCAACCGCGCTTTGGTTTGTAAAAGCTGCGTCCCGAGCGCCGTGTGATCCGGCACGGCAAGCTCAGCGGCAGCGGAAGGCGTCGGTGCGCGCAGATCGGCAACGAAATCGCAGATCGTAAAATCCGTTTCATGCCCTACAGCGGAGATCACGGGAATTTTTGAGCGGTATACGGCGCGCGCGAGCTGCTCATCGTTAAACGCCCAAAGGTCCTCCGCAGACCCGCCGCCGCGTCCCAGGATCAGAACGTCGGCACATTTCAAACGGTTAAAGGAGTCCAACGCCTCAATGATTTGTGCGGGTGCCTCCTCACCCTGTACGGCAACCGGTGCAAAAACGACCTGTGCCGCCGGGAAACGGCGCTGCAAAACATGCAAAATATCATGCACGGCGGCGCCCGTTTCGGAGGTGATCACACCGACGGTATGCGGAAAACGCGGCAAAGGCCGCTTATGTGCAGGGTCAAACAAACCTTCCCGCGCGAGTTTTTCCTTCAACTGTTCAAATGCAAGACTGAGCGCACCTGCGCCGTCGGGCTGCATATCGTCCACAAAGACCTGATAGGAGCCGCCGGCTTCATATAAGGATACACGCCCGCGCACGAGCACACGCATCCCATCGGATACTTGAAAACGAAGGCGTGCCGCTGCATTTCGAAACATTACGGCGCGCACCTGCGCTTCCTCATCTTTGAGCGTAAAATAGAGGTGCCCGGAGGTATGGTGCTTGAAATTGGAGATCTCGCCGACTAGAAAAATGTGATTCAAATTTTCATCGGCATCCATTTTAGACTTTACATAGCGGTTGAGCTGTGCGACCGACAAAACCAACGGAGCGTCATACAGCATGTGTTTCATATCCTTCGTGATACAGCGCGGCAAGTACGGCAACACCTGCGGCATTATCCGCAGAGAAAGCGGGTTCGGCAAACTTCGCACCGTAATTTTCAGAAAAATAGCTTTGCAGCGTGCGGTTGGAGGAAACCCCGCCGGAAAACAGAACGGGAAGATTTCCGTATTCGCATAAGAGTGCCTGCAGCATACCGTCAAGCGCTGCGCGGATGCTTTCTATGCAGAATTTTGCGATATCAGCCGCCGGTTCTCCGGCGGAAAACATGGCTTGACAGCGATTTTCCACCCCGGAAAGACAACAGTCCGCGCCTTTCATCGCCGGTTTTATGGAAAAAGTGCGTTTGCTTTGGAGGGCAAGGCTTTCCAAAGCAGGTCCGCATGGGAAAGCAAGCCCGAGCATCACCCCGACGCGGTCGACCGCTTGGCCGGCATGGAGATCCAGCGAACGCGCAACACAACACGCTTCAAAAATGCGGCTCTTATGCGGTGTAACGAGCAGTGCTTCTGTCGTTCCGCCTGAAGCATGAAACGCCAAAAACGGCGCTTGAATAAGCTCAAACACATCGGCGGAATACAGTGCCGCAGCAATATGCCCCTCTTGGTGCGATACTTCAAAGCAAGGGATCGAGCAGGCAAGACTGATCGCTTTCGCTGCCGATTTTCCGGCCAAAAAGCAGGGCATATAGGAGCCTTCCGCACGGCGCGGAAATACGGAAACACCGACACCGTCCAAATGCACGGGATCGCCGCTCAGCAGCTTTTCAAGCACTTGCGGCAGCTGTACCGTGTGGTGAAATACCGCGTCGCTCTGCCGAAGCCCTCTCGCTCCCTTTTTTACGGGCAGCGGCATCTTCTGCTGTACCACGGTGCCATTTTCACTGTCATACAGGGCGGCGGAAGTGGTGTAATTGCTCGTATCAATCCCGAGGTACAGCATCTTGTTCCCTGCTTCTGATAAATGTGCCGAGTATGCCGTTGATGAAAGCGGCATCATCCGTTGTGGCATATTTTTTTGCAAGCTCTACCGCCTCGTTGGCAGAAACGCCGCTTGGCACGGAATCAACAAATAAAATTTCGCAAATGGCGAGCCGTAAAACAGAAAGCGCCACCTTGGAAATCCGTTCTTTTTTCCATCCAATGGCATATTGCTCGATCACAGCGTCAATCTCTGCAAGCTTTTCGTACACCTGCTTAAAAAGATAAGTAGAAAATACAGTCGGCTCCATAAGCCGCGCTTCCGCTGCAAATCCGATGATGTCATCCTCGGGTACATCCATATTGAATGCTTTTTCAAATATCAAGATGAACGCCTGTTCTCTTTCTTCGCTCCTTGTCATATGTTCCTCCCGTAAAAGCCAAACAAGCCCTCCGCCCGAACTTGCGGAGAGCCGAATGTTTGGTTTATGCTCCGGCGGTGGTGTCGGCGTCAAAGTCGATCCCCTGCACGCTGACGTTCACCTCGCCTACGACCTTGCCTGTCATGCTTTGCACGGCGTTTTTGACGCTGCGCTGTACGGCGCTGCTGACCGTTTGAATATTCGTGCCGCTTTTCACACGCAAATAGATGCGAATACGCACGCTGCCGTCGAGGTTAAACACACGAACCGCTTTCTCGCCGCACTCGCTTTTGCGCAGACGGGAAATCAGATCCGGCGTTTTGGGAACAAAAGCGCTTACGCCCTCCACGTCTTTCGCGGCATTGAGCGCGATCGAGGCGATCACATCATTGGAAATTACGATCTCGCCGCCGGCGGTTTTCTCATTTGTGTTCATAGGGAAAGCCCACCTTTCTTTCCCCTATTATACCACAAACTGCAAAATACTCAACTATTTTGCTTCAACTATCGTAATTTTTTCTGCGGGAAGCCCCGTTTTATTGATCACAATCTCCTTGACCTGTACAGCCGTTGTATCGTTGAGCGTACCTGCCGCCAAAATCACTTCCGCCGTCTCTCCAAGCGAAACAAGCGCTTTTCCGCCTGTTTTTGCTGTGATCAGGTTTTCGATCTCAGATTGTGCTTTGATATTCTCAGAAAGGGCTTCAAGCGCAGCCTGTGCTTCTTGTTTGCTTTCGGCATCTGCCGCAGAATCATCAATTACCGCCTGCAAGGTTGCCTTTGCTTCATCTAACGATTTGGAACGATTGAGTTCCGCCGTTGCAAAATAATCCTCCCCGCCTTCGGCATTGACATATTGGGCCTGCCCGAGATTTGCCTCGGCTGTTGTTTGAGCCTGCACGCTTTGCTGGATCTCGTTGACGGGACGCGTATAATACCAATTCACATACAGCGCCGCGCCGAGCGCGATAACCAGCCCGAAAAAGACGATTTGACGTTTACTGACGGTTTTAGACATATTTATTCCTCCTCAGGTTTCATTTTTAATACGCTTACTCGGTCCGTCCCCACGCCAAGCGCAGTGCTGACCGCCTGGGTTATTGCGCTTGCGACCTCCGGCAGGTTTGCTCCGTCGCAAACAACGATCACGCCCTGTACTTCCGGCGTCTGCGTGCGCAGAACCATGCCTGCATCGCCGCCGGTGCCGTCAATAAGTACATATTCCGAATCTCTGCTTTCCGAAACGGCGCCGTCGTCGCGGTCGCTTTGTACGCTGACATCGGTAGCATAAACCGTCTCGGAGGAACTTTCCAGTGTAAGCAGCACACGTACACGCCCGGCGTTTTCTACCTCTGAGATCAGAGCTGCCAACCGGCTTTCCATCGCCTCGCAATAGGCATCTTCACTGTCGGCACTGACCGTGTTTTTCGTATTTGCATTCTCCCCCTGCGGCAGAAATTCGGAAAGCGCCAGCAAAAAAATCGCAAGGATACCGATGCAAACGGGGATCCAAACCTTTTTTTCGGTTTTTAAGCGTGCTTTTATTCTTTGCAGCGCCTCCATACACTCACCTTTCGATCATTATGATTTCAGCCGGTATTCCGAGAGCCTCCTCCAAACAGGCGCAGATCTCATCATCACTTTTGTCGGAAGCGGTCACAAGACGCACCGAAGAAAGCACCAAATAGTTTTCTTCGTCAAGCTCCGTTTGCAGCGTGAGTTCCTCCACTTCGATGCCGGAGGCGGAAAGCTGTTCGGAGATCGTCATTTCCAGAGTGTGCGCATAGACCTGCTCCTGACCGACGTCGTAGATGTCCTCCTCCTGTATCTGCGGAAAAGTCAGCTCGCCGGCGCTCAACAAATCGGCAAAAGGTGAGATCAGCATAAAAACCATTAAAATTGAAATCACAGTCTCCCCCGCTTTCTTTACGTTGCCTGAGGGGAACAGCATCCGAAACAGTAAGACTAAAACGGAAAAAACACAGATCGTTACAGCCCAGCTTTGAATGGTATCCATTTCTATCCTTTGAATTGTAAAATTACGCCTGTGGAAATGATCAGCAGAAAACCGTTGAATATCACAAAAATATTGACAAGCGACACGGTAGCAGCGATCCCTTCCAACAGCTTCTTGATTTGTGTCTGACCGAGCATTCCGCCGATTGCTGCTGCGAACATAAGCGTAAGGTACCACAAAAGCAATTCAAGAATAACGGGAAGATGCATTAGAACGATCACGACGATCCCAAAAACACCGACCGCATTTTGGATAAGCCCCATGGAACCGAGCACGGATGTATATGCCTCCGAAAGCGTACTGCCGACAACGGGCAGTGTTCCGCTGACGAGCATTTTTACGCCACGTACCGTTACGCTGTCCCCGGAAGCGGCAAGCGCTCCCTTGATTGATAACAGACCCGTAAAAATCGTGGAGCCAAACCCAAGTACGATGCAGACGGCGCGTTTTATAAAAGCTGCAATGGCATCAAAGGTATACTTTTCATGCAAAGATGAAACAATGTGCAGCATGAAAAATGCCTGCACCAGCGGCAGCAATGCCTTGCCGTTGATAAAGGAAAGCAGATTAGATAGTCCCAGCATCACGGAACTGTATGCCGCAGAAAGCAGCGGTTTGCCGCTCATGGCAATGACGCCTGCAAAGACAGGTATGTAAGCGAGCAGAAAATCCGCGCCAAGTTCCACGGCAGACATGGCCTGTGCCATGCTTTCCGTGATCGGCTGCAAAACGGTCAGGACGATCCAAAGTATGCAAAACAGAGAAAATACCGTGCGTATGGTCTCTTTTTTCTCTAAAAAGCCGTCTGCTGCCGCACCGAGTACCAAAAAGGCACAGACCAAACCGACGCAGCGAAGCGGCTGCACTGCTTTTTCGCTCAGGATATCCAAAATCGCCGTTACGACTTTTCGCGGCGATAGAGAGGCGAGCTCTTCATAGCTTCCGGAGGTGACGCCGATCTCTTCAAGCGCTTCTTCCGTTTCATCGTCTAACGCATCATAAAGCTCCGAATAAGCCGCCTCTGCTTCGCTTAAATCACTTTCAGCCGCAAAAGCGGGTACAATGCCCACCAAACAGAACACACTGACCAAAGCCACAAGAAGTATATATTTCCGGATTCTTGGTTTTATACGTCTATCCATGTCAGGCTCCAGGAGATCAATTGTGCTGCAAGCGGCAGCGCCATTAAAAGGATCGCACCGCGTCCCAAAAGTTCCACAGCAGAAGCCAAAGCCGACTCACCGCTGTCCTGACAGAGATTCGCTGCAAGCTGCGCGGTCAGACAGATTCCGAGCGCTTTGACCAACAGCTTGAGTACATCACTGTCGATACCTGCTTGCGCACTTAAGGCTTGCAGCTGGCTGATCGCCTCAGCGGCAAGACCGACCACTGGCACGCCGATCAGCAGCAGCACAGCAAGTTTTAGAAAAAAGGCGTACTCCGACCGCACATTTTTCAAGACGATGATAGCGGCAAGCGCCGCTGTGCACAGCCCTACGATCTTCAGCATCGTTATAAGTCAAACGTCGATCGAACAATATCGTACAGACTGCTTAGCTGCGGAAGAAGCATGACGGCAATCAGAATGATCCCCGCAAGGACAGTCAGCATGGCGTATTCCTCCCGTCCTGATTTAGACAACACCTGGTTGAGCAGTGCGACGATGATGCCGATCGCGGCTATTTTGAAAATAAACTCAATTTCCATATTTCCTCCGTCCGTCCGCTGCTACAAAAAGAGAATCACAAGAAAAATGCCGCCAAGCACGCCGAGTGTACGGTAAAGTCCGCCCTTTTTTCGACTTGCCGTGAGCGCAGTAGCCTCAACCGTCTCCAACTGAGCAATGAAATACGTACAATTCGCACGCTGTCCGGCTCGATCCGTATTGCCGAAAGCAGAGCAAAAAGACCGGATGAGCGTTATCTCCTCTTGCTGCAGTGCACCGGAATTTTGCAGTTCCTCAGCGGCTTGCTCCCATGCATACTGCAGGGATTCGCCGCTTTGAAACAGTCGATTTACCGTCTGTAAAAAACGAAAATCTGAAAATTCATTTTGCGCTGCCAATTTATTAAGTAACGCATCTGTTGGGCGTAATGCAAATTCAATTTCACTTTGAATCGCGGTGAACAGCCGGATAAATCGATTAATTTCACGCGGACGTCTGCGCACCCGAGCCGAATAGTATGCGCCCGTCCATACGCATATTGCCAGAATCAGCAAAAGCCCGATCATTTTGAGCATCCCGTTCACCAACCCGAACCGTTTTGCGGATCCTGCCGACGTTTGCACCTGTTCCTAAAAATAGGACGGTTGTTATGCACCCATCGGCAAGCAGCTCCCGTATCCCGACCCGTCTTTCCAGATCTTCCGGCGAATCAGCATGCGCCGTAGCCGCAAAATGCACCCCGCAGCGGCAGCCCTCTAAAATCGCCTTAGCATCGTCACTTGAGCCGATCTCGTCGCAAAAAACCATGTCCGGTGACAGTGTCCGCACGGCCTGCGCGATACCCTCCGCTTTTTCATACCCATACAGTACATCACCCAAAAAAGCAGCGGAAAGCGCACCGTCATGGCTTGCAGGGAACAACTCATAGCGCGCATCGATCACGGCACAGGTGTAAAGCCTGCCCGAAAAGCCCTGCGAAATTTGGATTGCCAGATCGCGCAGAACGGTTGTCTTCCCACTCATCGGCGGACCTGCTAAAAGGATGTTTTGCAAACCGGCTTGAAAACAGGTGTTCAATACTTCGTGCGCTGCACCTTGGATTCTTCTTGCAATGCGAATATTCAGTGCAGTCGGACTGCGGATCCCCGCAACACAACCGTTTTGCCGCACGGCGGTACCGCAAACGCCGATACGATGTCCGCCCGGCAGTGTCAGGAAGCCGTTTTTCAGTTCATCCTGATGGCTGTGCACCGAAAACCCGCAGGCGCGTGCTACAATATCCGAAATCTCGGATTCCGAAATTGTCGGCAAATTATCAGAACAAATACAAGTCGTCTTGCCGGTCTTTGTCAAAAAATATGTGTTTTGCGGCGTGACTAGTACAATGGGACGACCGCTGCGCAGACGGATCTCTGAAAGCGCGTCAGCCGTCTTTTCGTTGACGCGACACAGCATTTCCTGCAAATGTAACGGCAAAACAGAAAGCACCTGTGAAAGCTCCGTTCCTTCTTGGCATTGCATTCTCGTTCACCTCACTTCAATATATGGTTACTTGTCCCGAAATAGAACAAGAATTTGTTGCATGACCTTACCGCCTGTGGTATACTAAATATAAATTTTTTGACAGATTTCAAAGGATAAAGCTATGGCGAAAGAGAATGTAAAAACCATTAACTCCGTTTTTTACCGCAACCGTTTCGTATATCTTGCGGGACTTTGCGCCGCAGGCATCATGGTGCTTGTCTTTTTTTGCTATGATTTGGTGCCTTTCGGGGATATGACGATCCTGCGCATGGATCTGTATCATCAGTACGGCCCGCTGTTTGCGGAATTATATGACCGCGTTACCGAGGGCGGTTCGCTTTTGTATTCATGGCAATCGGGGCTGGGCGGGAATTTTCTCGGCAATTTTCTGAATTATCTTTCCAGCCCCTTTACCCTTTTGATTTTTATTTTCGGGCATGAAAATATCACGGAAGCGATCTCTGTGATGATCCTGCTCAAATCCGTTGCGTCTGCCTGCACTTTCGCGTACTATCTGAAAGCAAGCATGGGCCGCAACGACGCAAGCATCGCCGCATTCGGTGTGTTATATGCGTTTTGCGGTTACTTTGTGGCGTACTATTGGAACGTGATGTGGATCGACGCCATGTACCTGTTCCCGCTGGTGATCTTGGGGATCGAGAATATCATCCGTCACGGCAAACCGGGACTTTACTGTGTTTCTTTAGCGCTTTGCTTCATCACAAATTACTATATGGCGTATATGGTCTGCATTTTCGCCGTCCTGTACTTTTTGACTTTTTATTATTCCAAATACGCACTCACCGAAAAATTCCACCCGATCGTCGAAGGGGAACCGAAGCCGTCGATCGTAAAACGGCTTAAAAATTCCGTATTCTTTTGTGCCGGTTGGCAGTTTGCTTTTTACTCCGTTCTTGCCGTTTCTTTATGCTGCGTGCTGTTGTTCCCGCTTATTGAGGTTCTGTCATCCAGCTCTGCGACTTCGGGCAGCGCACCGGAAAGCCTGCAAAAGTATTTTTCCGTTTTTGATTTTCTTGCCAATCACCTTGCGGCGACGGAGCCGACGATCCGCAGCAGCGGGACGGATGTCCTGCCGAACGTATACTGTGGCATTTTAACGCTCATCCTTGTGCCGTTGTATCTGTTCTGCAAGACGATTCCCGCGCGCGAAAAAGCGGCGCATATCTGTCTGCTTGGTATTCTTTACCTGAGTTTTGACTTGAACGTCTTAAACTTCTTTTGGCACGGTCTGCATTTTCCGAACGATTTGCCGTACCGCTTTTCTTTCATGTATTCCTTTATCCTGCTTCGCATGGCATACCGTGCATTCACGCAGCTCAAAGCCTTTTCCGCGCGTCAGATCCTCGGTGCGGGCGTTGCGCTTGTGTTGTTTATCATTTTTGTTGAGGAACTGACCTCCAAAAATGTGGATGACATTTCGCTGCTTTTGAGCCTTGTGTTTGCGGTTGGGTATGTTGTGATCCTGCATATCTTCAAAAATAAAAAGTATACGGCATCCGCCGTCTCTGTGCTGCTGTTGTGCACGGTGCTCTCGGAAATCGCGCTTGCCGACACCAACAAATACTCCATGAACCAATCCAAAACCAATTACACATCGGATTATCAGGATTTCCGTGCGTTGAAAACACAGCTCGACGAATATTACAGTGGCTTTTACCGTATGGAACTGACAAATTTGCGCACGCGCATGGATCCGAGCTGGTACAATTACAACGGCGTTTCCGTATTCTCCTCCATGGCGTATGAAAAAACGGCAAATCTGCAAAGCGATGTCGGTTTATTCAGCAACTACATCAATAGCTATACCTATAACCTTCAAACGCCTGTGTACAATGCCATGTTCGGGCTGAAATACATTGCAGACAACGATAACAACAATATGAGTACGCAATTTTACCGCAGACTGTTCTCGACAGATGGGTTTATCGCCTATGAAAATTTGTATGATTTGCCCGTCGCGTTCGCCTGCAATTCGGCAGTTGCATCTTGGGATGCGGGTGCAACAACGGATCCGTTTGCGGCACAGGAAAATTGGTTTGCGGCAGCGACGGGCATCCCCTCCGTCTTCGAAAGGCTCAATGTCGACTACATTAGCTATAACAACATTGCAGAATTTTTTGAAGGCGAAGTGGAAAGCGGCTCTGTTTCCTACCAAAAACTCGACGCAAACGCGGGCGCAAGCTTTACGATGGAATTTTCGCCGCAGACAACCGGCAATGTGTATGTCTACATTCAATCGGACGAAGCTGAAACCGTCACCTTTTCTTCCAACCTGTTTTCAAAATCCGTCACACCGTCTGACGGCTATATCCTTGACCTCGGAACACATAACGCGGGTGAAACCATTTATGTGGATGTCGCCTTAAAAAGTACGGCGCAAAACGGAACGATGGAGTTTTACGCTTACACCATGGATATGACCGCGTTTGAAACAGGATATGAATCGCTTGCAGACGGCGGGCTGACCATCGACGCATACAGCGATACCTACCTGCACGGAACGCTGACCGCCGGCGAAGACGAGATCGTTTACACCTCTATCCCCTATGACGAAAGCTGGCAGATCTACGTGGATGGACAGCCGATCTATTCGAATGATATTTTTGCTATCTCGGAAGGGCTCTTGGGCTTTAGAATCGGTGCGGGCGAGCACGAGATCACGCTGCGGTATGTTTCAGCTGGACTTTATACAGGCGCAATCGTGACCTGCATCGCGATCCTTTTCGGAACATTCCTCGTGATCTGCCGCAGGCGTGAATGGCTTTGGTATAAACCCAAATACACAAAGAAATGGACGACGCTTACAAGCGAAGAGACACTGCCGATACCGGCTGCAAAAACCAAGCCACAGGATAATTTCATTGCGGAATATTTAGATTTGGATATCATCGTAGAAGACCGTAAAAAGGATTCGGATTCCAAATAATATATAAGCATAAATAAAAGCACCTTCGATCGAATCGGAGGTGCTTTTTGTATAGCTTATGAACTTTTATAAATTTCTTCCGAGCTTGAGCTCAGCAAACTGCCGAATCGCCTGGGCGGTCTTTTGGAACCCGATGCGCCCGCTGTTGATGCACAAAGAATAGTTGCGCACATCGTTCCAGTCATGCCCGGTGTAATAGCGATAGTAATCGCTTCTGTGCTTATCGATCTTTTTGATCTTACGCTCGGCGTCCTTCTCGCTCAAGCCTTCGATCTCCACAATATTCTGCACGCAGGTTTCAGGCGGCGCCCAAACAAGCACGTCTACGAGATTCTCGAAGTCCCGCAGCACATAGTCCGCACAGCGCCCAACGATCACACAGGATCGACTTTCGGCAAGTTCCCGAATGATCTTTGCCTGATAGTTAAATAAGTTCTCATCGGAAACAAAGTCGCTGCTTTCGGGTGGGATCAATTCACCCGTGTATTTATGTGTGGTCGGTGAGAAGATCCCTTTTTTGATCTTTTCGTCGGATTCCCCGAACAGTGAAAGGTTGATGCCGCTGTCCTCGGAAGCCAAATAGAAGAGCTCGCGATCATAAAACGGAATATCCAGCTCTTTCGCCAGCATTTTGCCGACGGTCCTGCCGCCGCTGCCGTAGCCGCGCGCAATGGTGATCACATAATTGTCGCCCATATTTACCCTGCCTTTCCGGAATTACTCCCCCAAATAGGCTTTTTGCACGGACGGGTCATGCATCAGATCCGAGGCTTTGCCGGAAAGTGTGATGGAACCCGTTTCCAAAACATAGGCGCGGTCTGCAATGGCAAGCGCCTTCTTGGCATTTTGCTCGACCAACAGAACGGTCGTGCCGCTTTCGCTGATAACACGGATAATGTCAAAAATTTCCGAGACAAGCAGCGGCGAGAGGCCCATGGAAGGTTCATCCATTAAAATGATGCGGGGATTGCTCATCAAAGCCCTGCCCATGGCAAGCATCTGCTGTTCACCGCCGGAAAGCGTGCCTGCGATCTGGTTCTTGCGTTCTTCCAATCGCGGGAAACGTGCATAAACCTTTTCAAGGGATTCGCGGATACCGGCTTTATCCTTTCGTGTATATGCGCCGAGACGCAGGTTTTCCAGCACGCTCAGCTGTTGAAAAACGCGCCTGCCTTCCGGGACATGTGCCATTCCCATGCCTACGATCTTATGCGCAGGCGTTTTGGTAAGCTCTTTTCCCTCGAAAACGACACTGCCGCTTTTTGCCGGGATAAGCCCCGTAATGGTGTGCAGGATCGTCGTTTTACCTGCCCCGTTTGCGCCGATCAGGGCAATAACCTCACCTTTTTCAACAGAAAACGAAACGCCTTTTACCGCACGGATAACGCCGTAGCAGACTTCCAGATCTTTGACTTCAAGCATTGCCATGCCGTTACCCTCCTTTACTCTCCGAGATATGCGGTAATGACTTCCGGATTTTTCAGAACTTCTGCGGTATCGCCGCAGGCGAGCACCTTACCGAAATTCAAGACAGTCAGTTTTTCACAGATGCCGGAGACCAAATGCATATCGTGTTCAATCAGTAAGATCGTCATGCGGAATTCATCCCGCACGAATCGAATGGTATCCATAAGCTCAGAGGTTTCGTTCGGGTTCATCCCTGCCGCAGGTTCATCCAATAGCAAAAGCTTCGGGTTGGTTGCCAGCGCGCGTGCGATCTCCAGCTTGCGCTGTTTACCGTAAGGCAGGTTAGAGGAAAGCAATTCGGCATCGTCCTGCAAGCCGAACACAGACAGCAGTTCCATGGCGCGGTCGTCCATTTCCCACTCTTTTTTAAAGTAAGACGGCAGCTTGAGCACACCGGCAAGCGTGCTGTATCTGATCTGATTATGCAGACCGACTTTTACATTGTCAAGCACAGACATCTGCCGAAACAAGCGAATGTTCTGAAAGGTTCTTGCGATCCCCATGCGGTTGATCTCAATTTGTTTCTTTCCGACAATGTTTTTACCGTCCAGAAAGATCTTGCCCTCCGTCGGCTTATAAACACCGGTGAGCATATTGAATACCGTCGTTTTACCTGCCCCGTTGGGACCGATCAAGCCGTAAAGCTCCCCTGCCTCGATCTGCATTGAGAAATCGTCCACAGCACGAAGCCCGCCGAACTGGATACCGAGGTTTTTTACTTCCAGCAATGCCATCAGGAATTCGCCTCCTTATCCAATCTGTTGCCCCGCTTTTTGTTCTGCAGCAGGTTCATAATGGAGATCTTCTCTTTGAAAAGATTGATCTTCTCATTGTTGTTCGCAAGCATCATCAAAATCAATACGATCGAATAAATCAGCATGCGATAGCTGTCCATCCCGCGCAGGAGCTCGGGCAACGCGGTCAGAATGATCGCGGCAATAATCGAGCCGCGTGTGCTGCCGATGCCACCGAGCACGACAAAGACCAGAATTGTAATAGACATGTTATATCCGAAGTTCTTGGTCGTTGCAGTTAAAGAGGACAAATTATGCGCATATAAAACGCCTGCGATCCCGGCAAAAAACGCGGACACGGTAAATACGACCAGTTTATATTTTGTAATGTTGATCCCAACGCTTTCAGCGGCAATACGGTTGTCACGGATGGACATGACCGCGCGCCCGGTGCGGGAATGGATCAGGTTAAGTGAGACAAACACCGTGATCAGCAGCATTAAAAAGCCAATCAAAAACGTGGAGTCCCGCGGTGTGCCTGTGATGCCGAGTGCTCCCTTAATAATTACACGGCCGTTTTCCGTCAAACCTAACGCGCTGGTATTCTGCATGGAAACGTGCAGCCCGTTTTCGTCGATGCCGACATACAAAATGCTGACAATATTTTTAATGATCTCCCCGAAAGCAAGGGTCACAATGGCAAGGTAGTCGCCTTTTAATCGCAGAACGGGGATTCCAATCAACAGCCCGGCAAGGCCTGCGCAAACGCCGCCCAAAATCAAGGCGAGCAAAAACCGAAACCAGTCCGGCTGAATCATATCTTCAAACGTAACCGAGAAAAACGCGCTTGCATATGCACCGACACACATGAAGCCGGCATGCCCCAGCGACAGGTCGCCCAAAATTCCGACGACAAGGTTCAGAGAGACCGCCATGATGGAGTAGGTGCAAAGCGGCACCAAAAGACCTTCAAAAAGATTGGAAATATTGCCGGTCGCCGTCAGAATTTGCACCAAGACAAACATCACGGCAAGCATGGCATAGGTAATCAGGTCGTTTTTGGTCGACGCCTTAAGCGTTCTTTTTTTTGTAGCCACGGCGTTCACCTCAAACTTTCTCACTGATCTTTTTCCCAAGAAGCCCGGTCGGCTTAACGAGAAGCACCAAAATCAGCACGGCAAATACGATCGCATCAGACAATTGTGTCGAAATATACCCTTTACTCAAATTCTCAACAATTCCCAAAAGCACGCCGCCGAGCATCGCGCCGGGTATAGAACCGATCCCGCCAAATACGGCAGCCGTAAAGGCCTTGATACCGGGCATTGCACCTGTTGTCGGCGAAAGCGACGGATAGGCCGAGCACAGCAGCGCCCCTGCGACCGCAGCCAACGCAGAACCGATGGCAAAAGTCAGCGTGATGGTAGCGTTGACGTTAATGCCCATAAGCTGTGCCGCACCGCGATCCTCCGAAACCGCGCGCATCGCACGGCCGGGCTTTGTTTTATTGATGAACAGCGTCAAAGCGATCATCAGAACAACGGAAACCACAATGGTCGCCATCGTTTCCCCCGAAATATGCAGCTGGCCGTCAAACAGCGACAGCGCCGGCAGAGAAATAACGGAAGAAAAGCTTTTTGTGTCCGAGCCAAAAATCAAAAGTGCAGCGTTTTGCAGCAGGTAGCTGACACCGATCGCCGTAATCAGAACCGCCAGGGACGAAGCGTTGCGCAGCGGCTTATAAGCAACGCGTTCGATTACAACACCGACGACCGTACAAACCAAAATAGCCGCCAGAACGCTGACAAAAGCCGGCACACCAAGCGAAGTGCTGCAAATGAAAATAATATACGCGCCGACCATAATCACATCGCCGTGCGCGAAATTGAGCATTTTTGCAATGCCGTACACCATGGTATACCCCAAAGCGATCAGCGCGTAGATACTGCCAAGGCTGATGCCGGATACCAAATAGGAAATAAACTCCATAGCCATCCTCCCATATGTGCTTTGAAAAGGCGCAAAAGCTGCGATTTTTCAAAGCACATATGCTGTCGAAAATCCCAAAGTATGCCGTATGGAGAGTTCTCCATACGGCATACTCGAATGCAAATCAAGTGTTACTGAAGCACGGTATATGCGCCGTTTTCAATGCGGACCACAATGGGGGGCTTTTGGGGTTCGCCGTCCGGACCCCAGGTGATCCCCTTGCCGGTCACGCCGGTGTAGGTGATCGAGGTGATCGCCGCCTTCAGCGCTTCGCAGGTGTCGGAAACCGACATATCCGGCGTAACGCCCGCCTGCTCGCAAGCCTGCTTGATGATATAGACAGCATCATATGCGTCAGCCGCAAACTGGTTGAGCGTGGACGCCTGATCCGGATATTTTGCCTCATACGCCTTAACGAAGTTCTGCGTATTTTCATCCGTTGCGTTCGGCGTGAACGGGGTCAGCAACATAACGCCTTCGACCAGTGAATAATCAAAGTTCTCAATACGAAGCAAACCGTCTAAGCCGTCGCAGCCGAACCACTGTACATCAAGGCCGGCCGTATTCGCCTGCTGGATGATCTTGGAAGCTTCCGTATAATAGATCGGCAGGAAAACAAGTTCCGCGCCCGAAGATTTGACGGACTGAATCTGCGCGGAGAAATCCGTGTTGCTGTCCGCAGTGAAAGATTCGTCCGCAACGATTTGCAGACCTTTCGCCTGCGCTTCCGCAGAGAAGCTGTCGCGGATGCCGGACGAATACGTATCGGAAGCATCATAGATGATGGCGACCTTTGAAGCAAGGCTGTTTTCCGAAATATAGTCCGCCGCCTCAACGCCCTGCTGCGGGTCGGAGAAGCACACGCGGAACGCATTGTCGCCTTCAATCGCGTCCACTGCCGTCGCCGAGGGCGTCAGCAGGAACATATTATCCTCTTTAGCACGGCCCTGGAAGGAGACACAAGCGCCGGACGTAACCGTACCGAGCGAGATCTGCATACCCCAGTCCATCAAATTTGCATAGGCGTTCGCAGCCTTTTCGGGGTCAGATTCATCGTCTTCCATCTCCAGCTCTACGGTGTAGCCGTTGATGCCGCCCGCCGCATTGATTTCATCAACCGCGAGCTGCGCACCGTTTTGAACGCCGATACCGTACTGCGCGTTGTTACCGGTCAGCGGGCCGCTCAGACCGATTTTGATGGTCTTTTCGCCCGTGGTGCTGCCACCAGCAGCGCCCTCGTTCTCGGAAGAACCACACGCCGCAAAGCACAAAACCACAAGGGTCAGCGCCATAAGCACGGCAAGAACCTTTTTCATTTTCATAGAAAAGCCTCCCAATATAGTTTTGCAGGAAAGAACATCTAGTCCTGCATATTGGACATTGATTAAGAACGGAAACAGTATATATGGTTTTCACTGATTTGTCAAGAAAAATTGCGCATTTTCGGAAATGATTTTATGAGATTTGCAGTATATGACACATTGGTTTTTATGCAATTTGTCAATCAGAACACTGCGTATAAGCGGAACTATGCCGCTCCCTGCATCAAAAGATCCTCATATGCCGCGTCAAATCCGTCCACCGCGCCGTCACCGTTGACGTCCATACGAAAATGCGTTTCCTCCGAAAGCTCCGCACGTACCGCCGACTGTTCGGCGATTTGCTCAAAATCAACGGAATTCACGTCATTGTCCGCGTCCACGTCCCCCTTGAGCACGATCAAAACAGAAAAATAGACGCGGTTTTTCCCGCTGCGAACGGTAACTGTCGTCATACCCGGAACGTCGGATTGAAATCCGCTTAAAGCATATTCCGAAAGCACCTCCTGCGCGCCGCCGGAATAAGCGGCTGTTACGCGCAGTCCTTCTGTATTCAGCGCATCCCCGCAAAAATAAAATTTTTGAGTCGGCGCGCTTTCCAATATAAGTGAGGTTTGCGAAATGTCGATATAAACCGGATCTGCGGTAAGGCCACCGATTGGATCATCGTTTGTGTCGATAGCTTCACATACCTCCAAAGAAAACGCCGCCGTGCCGACCGCACCCTCCGCGATTTGGAAAACAATTTCACAAATCGGTTCATCATTGGTCAGTATATCTTCCGCAACGGTCGCAAAAGCGATCGCTACGCTTCCGTTCCCAGTAGGTTCCGCCAAAGCAATACCACCGCAGTCGGAAACCGAACTGCTGTCATACCGCAAAAGCGTATCATCGTAATGCAGCAAAAGCGAAAAGCCGCCGAAATTTCTGTTTTCTTCCGCGTAAACACGCAGGCGTACGATCCCGCCGTCTTCAACAGCGCCCACAGAAAGGGAAAAACCGTTGTCCGCCGCGCCCGAGGGAAAAAGACAGGCAAAACACAAAATCAAGATACAAAGAAAAAAAGCGGTCAACGCTGCAAAGCCTTTTCGAAAACGCGCCATAATTGCTTCTCCTACGCTGCAAAATAAAAAATCAATACCCTTTCGCACCACTCAAGGATTCATCATTCTCGATCCATTTCTGAACATTGATGATGCGGTATTCGTCTTTGGTGTCTCGAATGATCACGTGCATAATGCCGGCATTGATGACCTGCCGCTTGCACATGGGGCAGCTGCTGGCGCTTGCCACATATTCACCGGAGTCGCACTCTTTCCCGACAAGATACAAGGTACTTCCGAGCATCTCTTTTCGAGAGGCACTGATGATCGCATTGGCTTCGGCGTGAACGCTGCGGCATAGTTCATACCGCTCGCCGCGCGGGACATTGAGCTGCTGACGCACGCAGTAATTGAGATCAGTGCAGTTTTTTCTGCCGCGCGGCGCGCCGTTGTACCCCGTTGAGATCACTTCATCGTTTTGTACGATCACAGCGCCGAAGTGGCGGCGCAGGCAGGTGCTCCGCTGAGAAACCATTTCTGCAAGGTCAAGATAGTAATTGATTTTGTCCCGTCTCTCCATGCTTTTCACTCCCGAAGCTATTTTTTATTATTGTAGCATATTTAAGCCTTTGGTACAAGCAAAATTTCTCAAAAAAGAGGGCGTCCTTTAGCCGGACGCCCGTTTGAAATCAGTCCAAATAATCTTTCAGTTTCTTGCTGCGGCTTGGGTGGCGCAGCTTGCGCAGCGCCTTTGCTTCGATCTGCCGGATTCGCTCGCGCGTGACGCCAAACGCACTGCCAACTTCTTCAAGTGTGCGCGGATGCCCGTCCTCTAAGCCGAACCGCAGGGAAAGCACCTTGGCTTCCCGCCGCGTCAGCGTTTTGAGCACCTCGGAAAGCTGTTCCTTTAAAAGTGTCATGGAGGCTGCATCTGCAGGCGCCAGCGCGTCTTCATCCGGGATAAAGTCGCCGAGATGGCTGTCCTCCTCCTCGCCGATGGGCGTTTGCAGGGAAACCGGTTCCTGCGAAACGCGCAGAATCTCACGCACCTTGTCCACCGGCATATTCAGCTCTGCTGCGATCTCCTCCGCCGTCGGGTCGCGCCCGTTTTTGTGCAGCAGCTGCGTGTTCGTCTTTTTGACCTTGTTGATCGTTTCAACCATGTGTACGGGGATGCGGATGGTACGCGCTTGATCGGCGATGGCGCGTGTAATCGCCTGACGGATCCACCACGTTGCGTAGGTCGAGAATTTGAACCCCTTTGTGTAGTCGAACTTGTCCACGGCTTTAATAAGCCCCAAATTCCCCTCTTGGATCAGATCGAGAAACTGCATGCCGCGCCCGACGTACCGTTTTGCTATGCTTACGACCAGTCGAAGGTTCGCTTCTGCGAGACGCTGCTTGGCCTGCTGGTCGTTTTCACTGATGCGCATGGCAAGCTCGATTTCTTCCTCTGGCGTCAGCAGCGGCACGCGGCCGATCTCTTTGAGATAGACCTTAACGGGATCGTCCATGGCGGCCGCGCGGTTTTCCGACTCGGCAGCGGCAGCCTCCTGCCCTTTGGGCATCTCGCTGTCGAAATTCAGATCTTCCAGCACCGAATCGCCCATGTCATCCACGATTTCGATATTCTGTGCCTCGATGGTCTCATACAGGCGGTCGAGGTCTTCCATATCGACGTCCATTTCCATAATGACTGCGTCGATTTCCTGTGTCGTCAGTTTGCCGGCTGCTTTCCCCTTCTCTAAAAGCGTCTGCAAAGACGTTTTCTTATCGTTCTTATCCATATTATCTCCTTACACCTTATGTAAAATTATCCACATAATCCTTCAGCTTTTTGCTTCGAGTCGGGTGGCGCAGCTTGCGCAGCGCTTTTGCTTCGATCTGCCGGATTCGCTCACGTGTGACACCGAATTCACTGCCGACCTCCTCGAGCGTGCGCGGATGCCCATCCTCTAAGCCGAACCGCAGGGAAAGCACCTTGGCTTCCCGATGCGTCAGCGTTTTGAGCACCTCGGAAAGCTGCTCTTTCAACAGCATGCGCGAAGCGGCATCCTCAGGAGCCAGCGCGTCTTCATCCGGGATAAAGTCGCCGAGATGGCTGTCCTCCTCCTCGCCGATGGGCGTTTGCAGGGAAACCGGTTCCTGCGAAACGCGCAGAATCTCACGCACCTTGTCCACCGGCATATTCAGCTCTGCTGCGATCTCCTCCGCCGTCGGGTCGCGCCCGTTTTTGTGCAGCAGCTGCGTGTTCGTCTTTTTGACCTTGTTGATCGTTTCAACCATGTGTACGGGGATGCGGATGGTACGCGCTTGATCGGCGATGGCGCGTGTAATCGCCTGACGGATCCACCACGTTGCGTAGGTCGAGAATTTGAACCCCTTTGTGTAGTCGAACTTGTCCACGGCTTTAATAAGCCCCAAATTCCCCTCTTGGATCAGATCGAGAAACTGCATGCCGCGCCCGACGTACCGTTTTGCTATGCTTACGACCAGTCGAAGGTTCGCTTCTGCGAGACGCTGCTTGGCCTGCTGGTCGTTTTCACTGATGCGCATGGCAAGCTCGATTTCTTCCTCTGGCGTCAGCAGCGGCACGCGGCCGATCTCTTTGAGATAGACCTTAACGGGATCGTCCATGGCGGCCGCGCGGTTTTCCGACTCGGCAGCGGCAGCCTCCTGCCCTTTGGGCATCTCGCTGTCGAAATTCAGATCTTCCAGCACCGAATCGCCCATGTCATCCACGATTTCGATATTCTGTGCCTCGATGGTCTCATACAGGCGGTCGAGGTCTTCCATATCGACGTCCATTTCCATAATGACTGCGTCGATTTCCTGTGTCGTCAGTTTGCCGGCTGCCTTACCTCTTTCCAAAAGTGCAGTGACAACTGATTTTTTATTCGTATTCTCCATATTCTGTCCTCACACAAAATAATAAGCTCCGAAATCAGTTCGGGCGAAAGAGCTTTAAGAAATCAGCATCGGAAAGCGCCGCCGGATCTTCAAGCCCGGACTTAGCCTTTTCCTGCGCCAACACGCGGATACAATCCAGACACTCCTCGGGCGTGTCGGCAAGATTCGGGATGAGCGTCTGAATGGCGGCGACAGCGCTTTTTTCTTCAGCGGTGAACGAATCCTCCAACATGGAAAGCGAAAAATGCCCATGTTGTGAAATACAGCCCGCAACAGCATCAAACACGCGTGCGTTAAAGGCGGTCACAAAATTTTCAGTCTTTACTTCTTCCTTAATTTGACTGAAAAACTCCGGATTATGCATAAAAGACGCCAGCAGCGTTTCTTCCGCTTTTGCTGCGCGCAAATGCTTTGCACGTTCGGGATTCACCGTATCCACCGCTTTTTGTGCGGGAGCGGAAAGCTCGCGGATGTCACGCAGTCGGTTTTGGGTTTTACGCTTCACATTGCCGCTGCGGATCGTCTTTGTTCTTGACAGGATCGCATCTTTAGAGACAGAAGTTTCTTCCGCAAGACGCGCGGCATAAATATCGCGCTCTACAGGACTTGCTACGTCGGCAAGCACTTGGCAGGCATCCTCCAAAAAAGCGGATTTCCCGTCCGAGGTGGAAACATCGTGTGCGGAACGCGCCTGCAAAATACGATATTCCACATCGTTTGCCGCATCATTCAACAGCGCGCGGAAACGTTCAGGCCCATGCGTTTTAATGATCTCATCAGGATCTTTGCCGCCCTGCATACGGATGACTTTCACATGAAGCGTCGTCTTTTCAAACACGGAAAGCGCACGGCGTACTGCCTTTTGACCGGCCTCATCATTGTCGTAGCAAAGCAGGACTTCTGAGGTGTACCGAGACAGCAGTGACGCCTGCTGCTCGGTCAAAGCCGTACCCAAGCCTGCAACAGCATTGTCAAAGCCGGCTTGGTGGAGCGCCACCACATCCATGTTCCCCTCACACAAGATCAGGTTTCCGGCTTTGGACTTGCGTGCAAAATTCAGGGCAAACAGGTTTTCACCTTTTTTGTAGATCAGCGTATCGCTTGTATTAACGTACTTGCGCGGCGCACCGCTGACAAGCGCACGCCCGCTGAAAGCCAAAACATTGCCGCGCAAATCTATGATCGGGAACATGACACGTTCGGAGAAAGCATCATAATAGCTTTTGGAGCCGCCGCGCTCACGCATACGCAGCAAATTGGCTTCATACAGTTCACGGTCGGAAAATCCCTCATGGTTTAAGTACCGGCGCAGGTTTTCCCAACCGGGGGGCGCAAACCCAAGCCCGAATTTTCGAATTATTTTATCCGTTAACCCGCGTTCGTGAAAATAGGCAAGCCCCGCCTCACCCAAAGGAGAATACAGGGTATTATGAAAATAGCGCGCGGCAAGGCGGTTCGCCTCAAACATCCTGCGCCGCTTTTCATACAGCCCCGCGTCATAACCGCTGTCCTGCGGAACGGCCAGCCCGACACGGTCCGCAAGCAAACGGACCGCCTCGGTGTAATCTAAATTTTCGATATTTTTAATAAAGGTGATCACATCGCCGCCGTTACCGCAGCCGAAGCAATAATACGACTGTGTTTCGGGGTAAACGGTGAAGGACGGCGTTTTCTCATTGTGAAACGGACAAAGCCCCGTTAAGATTCGTCCGCGGCGTTTAAGGGTCACATAAGACGACGCCACGGACTCCATATCTGCACGCGTGCGAAGCTCCGACAGAAAATCCTCCGAAAAAGCCATGGCCGTCACCTCTTTTCCAAATCAACAAAATCAGCCGAGACCCTTTTCCAGCCAAGCGGCCGGAATAAACAAGCGCTGATACACGCTTAACACATAGCTGTCCGACATGCTGGCAACATAATCGCACGCCGCGCGTGCAGCACCCTCTTCGATGACCGTCTGCCAGCAGGATGACGGCATGAGGTTCGGATTCTCCGAAAAATATGTATACAGGCTCTTGATCAGCGCTTCGGCCTTTTTTTCTTCGCCTTTGCAAACAGGATTCGTATACACATTTTTAAACATAAAGCGGTTTAGCTCGGAAAGCGCCTGTTCCACATCGAGCGCCATAGCGATCGTGTCCGTACTGTTGTCGATGACGGAACGCACCAGCGTGTCGATGCGCTTGGATTTGCTTTCGCCGAGCGTTGTGCGCACGTCCAGCGGAATGTCGCTTTCCGCCATGACGCCTGCACGCACCGCGTCGTCAATATCGTGGTTTAAATAGGCGATCTTATCCGCCAAGCGGACAATGCGGCCTTCCAGTGTAACAGCCTGCTCGCCGGTCGTATGGCGAACAATGCCGTCGCGTACTTCAAAGGTCAGATTTAAGCCCCTGCCGCCTTTTTCGAGCTTGTCCACCACGCGCAGACTGTGTTCGTAATGGCGAAAGCCGCCGTCGTACACTTCGTCGAGCGCGCGTTCGCCCGCATGACCGAACGGCGTATGCCCAAGGTCATGTCCAAGCGCGATCGCTTCGGTCAGATCTTCGTTTAAGCGCAGTGCACGCGCGATCGTGCGCGCAATTTGGGAAACCTCCAGCGTGTGTGTCAGGCGGGTGCGATAATGATCGCCCTCGGGAGAAAGGAATACCTGCGTTTTGTGCTTGAGCCTGCGAAATGCATTGCAATGAAGGATCCTATCCCGATCGCGCTGAAACGCTGTTCGAATATCACATTCCGGCTCTTCACGCAGTCTGCCGCGCGTATTTGCACAATGACAGGCGTTCTCGGAAAGCGTAAGTTCTTCGATTTCCAGCGTTCTTTCCCGAATGGATTTCGCCAAGCACACGACCTCCTTAAAGTCATCTGTTTCTTTATACGCAAAAAAGAGAACATTCCCTTTATTTTTCGGCAAATTTTTCGCCGATTTTTTCAAGCCTAACCTTTCCTGCAGAAAGGTCGAAAACTTTTTCATAAAGCAGGGGCGCTTTTTCCCCGGGCAGGACGATCTCAAGCGTTACATCCTCAGCAAAATCAGTTTTGGTCACCTTGGCGTCAAAGCTCTCCAGCAGCTTCATAAGCTTTCCGTGAAAAGCATACTCCACCCGTGCGCGAAAGAGCGTCTGGCGCTCCATTAAAACGATTTTACCCGCTTCTAAAGCCAAATGCGCCGTATGAGAATAAGCGCGTACAAGTCCCCCGCCGCCGAGCAGAATGCCGCCGAAATAGCGTGTAACGACGATGACGGCATCCTGAACGTCCGCTTTTTCCAAAACATCTAAAACAGGAACGCCTGCCGTGCCCTGCGGTTCGCCGTCATCGCTGTACCGCTTCACGCCGCCGGCTCTGAGCCGATAGGCAAACACATTGTGCCGCGCGTCGCGATGCTGACGGCGGATCTCCGCGATAAATGCCTGCGCCTGTAATTCATCTCTGACGGGTGCAACCGCGCCGATGAAGCGCGACCGCTTTTCCGTGAATTCTGCAACGGCGTTTTGATGTACGGTTTTATAGGTTTCGCTCACAAGGTCACCCCAAAGAAAAAAGCGGCACAAACCTGCACCGCTTTTTGCTTATTTCTTTGCGTCCAGATTGAATCTTCTGTTGAAGCGATCCACACGCCCGCCGGTATCTACAAGCTTTTGCTTGCCGGTGAAGAAAGGATGGCATTTGGAACAAATGTCCACGCGCAGCTCCGATTTCGTGGAGCGGGTCTCAAATTCATTGCCGCAGGCGCATTTCACAGTCGCGGTTTTGTATTCGGGATGAACACCCTGTTTCATTTTCATTCACCTCTTTCGGGATTCCATCAAATCAGCATAGGGATTTTACCACAACGCCGAAAAAAAAGCAAGCCTTTTTTTCTAAAAGCGCTAAATATTTACACGAACGGCTTGCCCGAGCGCAAAAGAATACAAATATGCCTCCCGCACATCCGCTTCAAAGATCTGCTTCGCAGCATAAGCATAAACGCTGAGCTGCGTTTTGTAACGTGCAGCAAGCTCTTCGGGCGCACGGACACGGTCTGTCTTATAATCCACCAGCACGATGTCACCGTTTTCGCCAAACGCACAGTCGATTATACCCTGCAGCAGCACTTGCTCATTTTCATATGCTTGATTTACTTTTCCGACTGCTTCTTTCGCGGGCAAAAATACGGTAAACTTCTGTTCTCGGCAGATAAAATCTGCTTTTTCCATGCGCGCAAGCAGCGGAGAATGCAAAAAATCTGTCAGTGCCGCGCGGTCAAGCACTTCACAGGCATCCTGCGTCAGCTTGCCGATTTGACAAAGACGGCGGATCTCTGCTTCCAGATCCTGCTTTGCAGCTGCAAAATTACAATATTGAGCAAAGGTGTGGGTCGCAGTGCCGCGCATGGCGGGCGTCATGCCGCCTTTACCGAGAAAAGCGGGTCGCGCCTCGGCAAAGAAGGAAAACGCATCATCGCGCGCATTGAGTGCAGAAGCGCTGATTTTTGCCGGGCAGGCGCGCAAAGGCAGGAAAGGATAAATATATTCGATTCTTTCTTTTATCGTCTGCATGAGCACGGGATCCGCTTTTGCACATATCGGCGTTGTTTCCACGAATGACTCTTCCTGCGCTGCTTCTCGCGGTACGATGACACGCAAACGGAATTCGGTCTTTGCTTCTTTTTCCCCAGCATAATCTGCCAGTATGCGCAGTGAATCCGCGTCAGGGTGTTTCATATATGCTGCGCAGATCCATGAAAGATAGTTATTCACGCCTTGCACATATGCGGTCGAAACACTCGTCTCACCGAGCACATCCTCTGCCGCTTTTTGGGCGATGCGGGCCGTGCCGGTTTGACCGTTTCCGGATCCTACAAGGATCAGCCGTTCTTTGGCACGTGTCAGCGCAACATACAGCACACGCAGCTCTTCCGCCTGTGCGTCCGCCTCTATACCGAGTTTTGCCGCAACATACGGAACGGACGGGAAACTTCGCCGCCCATTCGGATCATATATTTTCAATCCGAGTTTCATCTTCGGGTGGATTAGCAGCGGCTTCCTTTGATCGGAGGCGTTGAAAGCTGCGCCGCATTTTGCAAGAAATACCACCGGGAACTCCAAACCTTTGCTCTTGTGGATCGTCATAATACGCACAACGTCGGCATATTCGGAAACGCCCGTTGCCGCCTCCACATTTGCTTCATTGTCCTGCAGACGATTCAAGTACCGCAAGAATCCGGAAAGGCTGTTATTGCCGATTTCGGCATAGCTTTCCGCATAGCGCAGCAAAAGCTGTAAATTCAGTTTTCGGTTTTCGCCGCCCGGCATTGCGCCGACGATCGCCATAAAGCCCGTCGTCTCATACACGCTGCGCAGCAGCGCTGCGGGCGTAAGCACGGTGGAAAGCGCATGCAGTTCGCGATAATCCGCCAAAAATCGGCGGCATTTGTCCAGATCCGCGCGTGAAAACTTACAAAACAGAGGCTCATCATGCGAGAGCATTTTGATTTCGGCAAGCTCGTCGGGCGTAAAGCCCCAGATCGGGGAAAACAGGCAGGCGCAAAGCGGGACATCATCATATGGATTGTTGAGCGCTTTCAGAAGAGAAACCATGGTGCGAATTTCCCGCATGGCAAAAAAGCCGCCTTTTTTTTGAAAAAATGCCGGAATTCCTGCTTCCTCAAGTGCGTTAAAATACTGTTCGCCACCCGTAAGCGAGCGCATCAGGATGCAGATGTCCCCATAGCGCACGGGGCGGGTGCCGCCGTTTCCATTCGAGACGGGCGTCTTATCGGCGATCATGGTTTGAATACACTGCGCAATATGCGCCGCCTCAGGCGAAATGCGATCAGCCCTTCCGGCGCTTTCGGGCAGCAAATGCAGCTCTACAGGGACGTCTTCTGCCGAATCATAAGCGGCAGAGGCATATAAACGCTCCGTCTCACCGTATTCCACACCACAGGTCTCTTCGGTCATTAACTGTTCAAATAGGTAGTTGATGCCGTTTGCCACCGTTTTACGGGAACGAAAGTTATTTCCAAGCGTAATGCGCGCGGGAAAATGTATGCCGTCATAATCCGCGCTCGCCGCTCTGCGACGCAGGAAGATCTCAGGCATGGCAAGACGGAAGCCGTAGATGCTCTGTTTTACGTCACCGACGCAAAAGAGGTTCCGTTCATTATCGGAGAGCGCCGTAAAAAGCAGTTCCTGCGCTTCATTGGTATCCTGATATTCGTCGAGAAGGATCTCTTTGTACTGTGTACGCAACGATTCGGCAAGCGGCGTGCGCGAAACGCCGCCGTCTGTATTCCTTTGTACGAGCAGGCGCAGCGCCGTATGTGAAATATCGCTGAAGTCATAAGCGTTTTCCGAGCGTTTGGCTTCCAGAAGTCGCGCAGAAAAATCCAGCACCGTACCAATGAGCACCTGCACCATCGGGCGCAGGGTGTGCATATCTTCCCGATGCTCCGTCTCTGTCGCAGGGAACAGGTCTTGCAGTTTTCCGAAATTGTTTTTCACCTTTTTGCGCAGCGCGGCAACGATCTCTTTGGTACGGTTCCCTGTATACCCTTTCGGAGCACGGCGAAAAGCATCGGCCGAATAAGATTCGGTCAAGCGCTTCGCTGCGTCCCAATCGGGCGTACAAACAGCGTCCAGCAGCTTTTGCGCAAAAAGGAGATCCGCTTGCAGCGCAGGCGCATAAGCCTCGGAAAGCGGTGGCTCCGTCTCTAAAAGCTGTAGGGCTTTTTTTAATAACCGCACGCAGTCTCGAACGCGAACCGCTGCACTCTCGAGGATCCGTTTTCCCCAAACAGTTTCGGCAAGCGACGTTTTCTCGTCATAAAAAGACGGAATGCTTTGCAGCCAAATCTCAGGATCCGGATAGGCCTGCGCATAGCGGTATAAGTCTAAAACCGCATCTGTAAGCCGCCGGTCATTTGCGCCCTGCATCAGAAGGCCCGAAAGCATTTGAAAGGCAGGACTGTTATCCTCATAAAGCTTTTGCAGACAAGCTTGTGCAGTTTCCTCCTCCATAGCGCGGCGTTCGCTGTCATCCAGAATACGAAAATCCGGCGATATGTCTGCCTCATGGAAATAGGTCTTGACAAGCGTGCTGCAAAAGCTGTCCATGGTGCAGATCTGCGCAGAAGAAAGCAGCATCTGCTGCCGCAGCAGATATGTGCTGTTCGGTTTTTTTGCAAGCTCCGCTTCCAGCGCCTTGCCGATACGCTCACGCATCTCGGACGCTGCCGCCTTGGTAAAGGTCACGACAAGCAGCCGGTCAAGCGGGCACGGCGCGGTCTCATCACAGACTAAGCGGATCACACGTTCAACAAGCACTGCCGTCTTGCCGGAACCTGCGGCCGCAGAGACAAGCAGCCCGCCGCCGCGCGCAGATATGGCGTTTTGCTGTTCTGGCGTCCAAGTTCGAACGGTACTCATCCCTGTTCCTCCCCTTTCAGCAATTTTTTCACATCGTCAAACTTGCCGTAATGAATCAGGTCGCGTGCGTCGTCCCCGGATTCATAGCCGCAGACACAAGCATAATCGCAGTACGTGCAGGCGATATTTTTGCCGTTTTGTACGGCGGGCAGTACGGGTATGCGCCCGTCTTGCAAGGAGGATGCCATACTGCAAAGATTATCGTTCACCTTATCTTTCAATGCGTTAAATTCCATCCGATCCAATAGCTTCCCAACGAACCGTTCACCGCGAGCACTGACCGGTATAAAACGGGCGGAAACGTCGCGGTCCATACCGAGGATCACATCCGTGTCGTCAAGCACTACGCCGTTCATGCGGCTGTTTTGCAGCCTGGCGTTCTCGATCTCTGTTTCGTCGGCATTGCGTTCCAACTTGTCCTCTACGGATTTTGCAGGCAGATACAGCACGCCGGACGGCACGATTTCGCCGAATTTTTCCGCGCCGTTTTCCTGAATGGCGTATAAATAGATAAGCATCTGCATATTTAAGCCCGACAGCACCTCAGAAAGGTCAAAGGTCTTGCCACCGGATTTATAGTCTACGACGCGCAAATACGTCTTCCCGTTTTTTTTCATGGTGTCCACGCGGTCTACGGAGCCGACAATGCGAAGCGAACCGCCGTTTTCAAGCGGGAGACGGTAGGGCGCGATCTCACCGTCCGGGGCGATCGAAAGCTCAAAGGCAGCCGGCACAAAATCACTGACCGCAAATTCACAGACAAGCCGCTGCAGAACATCTGTTACCGTGTCCGTGAGACGGTCCAACATGTGCGCAAAGCGCGCATCTTTCCCCTCGAGCCCGCCGAGTCGGCTTTCGGCATATTCGGAGAGGGTTTCTTCCACAGCCGCTCGCAGTTGTTCGGCAGACATAGCGGCAAGCGTGTCCCTGTCATAACAGGAAAGCACGTTTTCAAGGCAATAGTGGATGACCGTGCCGCTTTGCGCGGGATCAAGTTCTGCCTTCTTCAGCGGCTTGAGTTTCAAACCATATTTGCAGAAATAGGAGAACGGACATTTATAATAGGTCTCCGCGCGCGAAGCGGAAATGACCATATCCTTTCCGAACAGCTTTTCGGAAACCGTTCGGTCGGAAAACGCAGCTTGCCTGTCGGAAACCGTTCGCTCCAGTGCGGAAAGCCGGGCAGCAAAAGCAGGATCGTCTCGAAAATACGCGCGCAGCGTTTCGGAAAGCGTGTCATGCTGTAAGAATTCCTCTGCAAGCGTCTCGAAAGCGGCGGCGGGGCTTTGCACGCGGTCGATCGGGGCGGTCAGCGCATCATCCACTACGCACATGGAAGGAAAAATATCCTGAATTTCCCGCACGAGTGAAGACGGTCGCAAAGAACCGCCGTGAAAATCGGCAACCGACCACGAAACGCACAGCCGTTCACGCGGGAGGGTGAGCGTATCGTAGACAAAGCTGCGTTCGTCCACCGTTTTATATTCCGCTGTATCCGACAGTTCCACGCCAAGTGCGGACAGCGTTTTTCTATCTGCGTCACTTAAAACACCATCGGTCGGCGGGTTCTCAGGGAAAACCTCGTCATTTGCACCGACGACGAATACAACGCGCGGCGCATCAATTCGAATACGGTCTGCCGTACCGACAGTCACCGTGTCCAAGCCCTGCGGCAGCTGCCCGATGTCGGCGCTGTCCAGCAGAATACGGAACAGTTCATAAAATCGAGCGGGCGTGATTTCCCCCGTTCCGCAAGCAGCGGCGAGCGCATCGAGCATTTGCATAAGCAATTCCCAAACTGTGTTTTGCTGCTCGGCAAGTTCGTAAAATTCAGCGTCCAACAGTTCTTTTGCAAGTTTTTTAAGCGCGGCGGGTACTTCCATGCGTGTTAGAAAATCATAAAGCACACGAGCCTTTGCAGCGCCGTCGCCCTCGGCAAAACCCTTTCTGAAACGCAGAACGGGTGCAACAGCGCGCTGCCGCAATTCGTTAAGATATTGCAGACGCTCCGCGTCACCGTCCTGCATAGCAACACCCAAACCGGACGGATTCTCCGTAAAATCGGATCTCCATTGCGCGCGTTCAATGCCCCACAGCACAGTATAGCTTTCCAAAGCGGCGATTTCCTCAGCGTTCAACCCGCAAAGCCCCGTTTTCAAAAAGCGAAGCAGCGCTTCCGTGGTGATCCCCTTTACGGTCATGCCAAGCAAACAGTCGGTAAACTGCATCAAAGGCTGCGCAGCGACCGGCTGGCGACGGTCTTCAAAGTACGGCACACCATACTTACGAAATGCAGCGCGAAGCGCCGTATCATACGTATCTTTTCGCCGCTGGATCACGGCAATATCACGTGCGCGAAAACCGTAGTCCCGTAAAAGCACACGGATCTGCCGCGCCACATAATCGCTCTCCTGTGCACGGTTTGGCGCGGCGCAAAGCGAAATGCAGTCGGTCTTTTCCAAAAACGGTTTTTTCGTACAGCAATACAGATTGCGCTCCAAATGCAAAAGTGCCGCCGGCTTGCTGTTCCTTGCTGCGGAAAACCAAATTGGCTTTGCTACCTGTACGGATTGCCGCGCGGCTGCCGCTTTGAGCATTTGCATTTCCCGCTCGATATTGTCAAATACACAGGCGTTGATTTCTTCTCCGTCATCCGGTTTCGGCAGACAAAGTGTAATATACACGTCGCGGCAGACGCGCATCAGCGCTTCAAGCACATTACGCTCCTGTTTTGTAAACCCGGCAAACGCATCTACAAATACGGTTTTATCTGAGAAATACGACCCGGTCAAAATCACATCCGTTAGTCTCGTAAGCTTGTCCGCGTCATCGTCAAAGCGTTCGTGCAAAAGTGCTTCATACATCTGCACAAGTAAGGAAAGCTCAGAAACCTTTTCTTTCAGCGCGCCGTTTTCCAAGTGCTCGCCCGCCGCCTGCAACTCAGGGACGGATACAGCACATTGCTTAAGCTCTTTGGCAAACGCAACGAGCGTGTGTAAAAGGTTCGGCCGCTTTGCATAACGTCTGTATATGCGCGTGTGCTCACCCAGTGCATCAAGCGCTAAGCGCATCAGCACTGCACGCATACCGTCGTCTATCTCGGGTTTGGCGGAAGAGGGCTCGTTTTCCAGCGCTGTTTCGGCAAGGCGGGTAAAACTGAGGATTTCAAGTTCCTGCATATGCTTTGCGCCCACGCGAGCGAGCATGGCGCGTTCCGACGCATAAGAAAACTGCTCGGGAACAAGCAGTATAAATCCCTTTTCCCCTGCCTGCAACCGATCTGCCAGCGTGTCGCGTACATACTTGGTTTTCCCACTGCCGTTTCTGCCAAGTAAAAAACGAAGCATAAGCCCGCCTCCTTTCTGAAATATTTTACCACAGGGCTACACGTTTGACAACCGCGTACAACAGCATAAGTCCAAAAAAGCGTACATACTATTGCATCGGCAAGACATTGCAAACGGTACGGATTTGTGCTATATTGAACGCGGTGATGCGGATGCGAAAACGGTTGAAAATAAAGTCAAAAAAAATACTGCGGCTGCTGCTTATCGGTTGTTTTTCGGCGGTGCTTGTGCTGTTCTGTGTCACAGCGGTATATTGGCAATCACAGAAAGAGGAGATTTCCGTTTGTCTTGACGCAGGGCACGGCGCGCACGATGTCGGCGCCGTAAACGGCGAACGCTACGAAAAAGATGACAATCTGCGTCTTGCCCTGCTTGTACGGGATGCCTTGGAGGAAAAAGGCGTTAAAGTGTATATGACCCGTTCGGACGACACCTTTCTTTCGCTTCAGGAACGATGCGACTATGCCAACCGCCGCAACTGCACGCTGTTCGTAGCCCTGCACCGAAACAGCGCCGAAAGCGGAAAAGGCGTGGAGATCTGGGTACAAAATACGCCGGGCAAAATCGATTGGGCGCTGGCGGAAAACATTTTGTTTCAAATGGAAAACGCGGGTATTTCCGAGAACCGCGGTGTAAAAACAGGCTATGTCCATAATCCTGACGGCAACTACTATGTAAACGCCCACACAAAAATGCCCAGCTGCCTTGTGGAAGCGGGGTTTGTGACCAGCGACGAGGACAACGCTTTGTTTGATGAAAATTTGGACGCATACGCGCTGGCGATCGCGCTCGGCATCTATGAGACGCTGACGGATATGCAGTCCGGCGTTTTGCCTGCGGAAGAATAACGGCAGATGCGAACAGACGCTGTGAGGAAACCCTCACAGCGTCTGTTTTTCTCGAATTTGCTACGGCAGACGACAGATCGTTTGCACGAGCAGCAGCAGGATCACGCCCGGTGTACCGCCGAGCGCGGCAACGGCGAGACTCGGCAGATTTAACGGGAGTGAAACGCCGAAAAATTCTCCGACAAAGTTCGCGGCAAAAAATGCCGCTGCGCCCTGCACGATGGTTAATAACAGTGCGGAAACAAAACGTCCGCTGCGTATCATAGCGATCAAAATACATGCGCCGCAGAGTCCCAGCGCGGCATAGATCCATCCTGTCAATTCAATCGTCTCCCGTGCGTTTTGTACATTTTATGAAAGACGAAAAATGATTTATTCCGATTGTTTATTTCTTTTTTAAAGGAATATACTTAAATGAGACAAATTTGCGGAGGGATCTTATGCGAAAAGCGATCGTAACGTACGAGCAGTTTTGTGTTACCAAAAATCAAAACGTACTTTTGGAGGAACACCATTATGAGGACGGCACCTATGCCATCCACTGCAAACACAGGGACACATGTGATGATACAGAGTGCCGATGCATCCGACAGCTGCAAAAAAGCCTGAAAATTTCTAAAACTTTGCAAAAATAACTGCAAACGGTTGACCGAATATAAAAAATTTAGTAGAATAAATAAGAAATACTTAAATTTTCTGCTTTTTATATATATTCGGTGAGAAACATGAAGAAAATCCTTGATTTTGAAAAGATAGAAATTATTGACATTATTCCTTTTTCCTGCGGGATCCTGTTCCCAAGAAAAGAAATTTTACCGGATGATAAATGCAAAGTCACGTTTTACGGCTTTGATATGGAAAAAATGCGCAACGCACCGGTGACCCGAAGCGTGTATATGCTCAATAAATTCGGCAACGGCTACCAGCGCATCGTCGATGAGGTCGGTGATTATCTCAACTGTGATGCGGACAGCTTTTCCGGGAACGGAACCGTGATCGTGTACCCGACAGGGGAAACCGGTGTCTTCGATTATGAGGGGAAGCCCATTTGGGCAGGCGATCTGCTCTACCATGACTGCCCCGTACAGGACGTCGCCTCCGATGGGAACCAGATCTGGTGCACCGTGCCCGACCAGAATGCGATCATCAGTTATTCCGTTGCGCACAAAAAGTTTTATATGCGCATCGGCGGCGAAAACTCTGCGGCGTTCAGCCGTCCGGTTTCTCTCTCTAAATACGGAAATGAATTGTTTATCTGCAACGCAGGCTCTTACAAAATCCGCACGGTCAATTTGAAAGATTATTCCGTACGTGATTTCCGCACATTTGACGAACCCGTTCGCCGCTATGTGCGTACCTGCGGCAAGGAGATTGTCCAGCTGGATTCCGGCGTCTATATTTTATAATTTTGCAGATCAAGCTAAAAACCGCGGAAAGCACAGGCTTTCCGCGGTTTTCTTATATGCTTATTCCAGCGGGATGCCGATCGTCAAGATCTCAAAGGGTTTATATGCGATGCAATCGGACTCGCCTTCTTCATCCTCCAGCATATTCAAAAGCCGTACCTTTTTCGGCAAGCGCAGCGTACCGCGATGCCCCTCGGTCTCGGTCAGGCGGACAACCACCATTTTGCCGTCCTCCGACAGCTTCATCGCCTGCAAAAACAGCCCGGGGAAGGTGTTCTGGCATGATACGTCTGCTTTCACGATCGGGATGTTGTATTCAAGCGCGATGCGGTTGATATGTGCCGACACCGCGTCGCCGGCGTGCGGCAGAATCATATAGCAGAAGTGGTGCAGCCCCATATCACTCGTCGGATCGGGGCGGATCGTCGCGCGTAAAAGGCTTAATGATATTTTATTTTCATCAAAGCCAACACCGTATTTGCAGTCGTTTAAGAGCGCAATACCGCCGTCCGTTTCAGCAAGATCGCACCATTTGTGGTGGCAGACTTCAAACCGGGCCTGCTGCCAGCTTGTATTCTTGTGTGTCTCGCGGCGGATAAAGCCTGCGCCGATGTCGCAAAGTGCTTCCCGCGCAAGCACATTGCAGGAAAACTCCGCCTTTGCAAGCCTGTGCTTTTCCCGCCAGTCCACGACATTTTCCACTTCGATGCCGCGGGAAAGACGAAACAGCCGAATCAACCGTTTCCAAGTGCTTTGCCCGATTTTTAACTCCGTTTCAAATACGGCGACCTCATCGTTCTTCTCGGCAAGGTGCAGTGGTGTTGCGACCTCGACCGCCACACGGCGGTCTTTGTAATTGGGCAGGATGTCCCATGCGTCATACACGCCGGGCTTATCCTCATACACGCAAAGCTCGTTGAACGCGCCGTCCACCCATTCCCGGGACAGCTCTTTGTCATACAAACTGCGCATACTGCCGTCATCGGCAAAATCGACCACATAAAACGGTGTTTCTACCCGTTCACCGACAAAGCACCATTCCTCAGCCGTGCCGACGCTGCGGCGGATCTCGCCGTGTCCGAGCGCAGGGAGGTTCGGAAGGCACCAATACCCTTTTTTGCCGTACCGCGTGCTGTCGCCGTTTTCATTTTCGATAAAGGTCAGCTGTGTCCGCGGGAAGTTCAGCGAATTGAAATACTGCTCGCCGCTACCGATGATCGCATCAAGTTTTTCTTCGATCTCCGAATAATCCGCCATGGTATCGCGATAAACGGGCGTGATATGGCTGCCGGGCAGAATATCATGGAACTGATTGATGAGCAGCTTTTTCCAGCAGTCTTTTAACGCCTGTGCCGGGTACGTCTCGCCGCCGAGCGCGCGAAGCGTGGAGATGATCTCCGCCTCACGCAGCTTAAACTCCAGCCGGCGGTTCGCTTTTTTGATCTCCGCTTTCGTTGTGAATGTGCCCCGGTGCATTTCCAAATACAACTCGCCGTCCCATTTGGCGAGTTTACGGTTGCCCTTTAAATTCTTTTCCAAAAATTCCTGCGCACCCACATGCTCGGTCTTCGGCATCACGGAGACTTTTTCAAAGCGGCGCATAAGCTCCAGCATTTCCTCCGTACAACCGCTGCCGCCGTCGCCGTAGCCGAACATGGAAAGCGTCTGCCCGCCCGTATTTTTATCTTGATACGCCTCCCAATTCTCTTGGATCTGAGAAGGCATGTTCCACGTGATGAAGTGCGTCGGCGGCACGCAGGCATATACCTCGCTGCCGTCTATCCCGCGCCAAATAAAGTTGTTGTGCGGGAAACGGTTCGTATCATTCCAGGTGGACATTTTGTTGGAGACAAAATAGTCCACACCGCTTCTCTTGAGGATCTGCGGCAAGATCCAGCTGTTGCCGAATACGTCCGGCAGCCAGCAGTTGTTTACCGTTTTGTCGAATTTTTCGCGGAAATACTGCTGTCCGTACAGACACTGGCGAATGAGGCTTTCCGCAGCGGGAATATTGCAGTCAGGCTCTACGTACATTGCGCCTACAGGTTCAAACCGCCCTTCGGCGATACGTGTTTTGAGTTCCGCAAACACTTCGGGATAATACTTCTCTAGCGTTTCATAGGTGAACGCCTGCGTATGCGTATACTTAAATTCCGGATAACGGTCCATTAAACGCAGTTGAATGAGCACCGTACGCAAATTTTTCTGCACAGCGTGGATGCGCCGCCAATAGTAAGCAATATCCAGATGCGAGTGCGCCAGCAGCGCCACGTCGCCGCTGCCCTTATAGTCATCGTTTGCGTAGATGACCTCGTCCACATACCGTTTCGCATCCGCAAGCCCGGGCAGCGTGTCGTCCTCAAAATCGATGAGATTGAGGGCGTTGTTCAGCTCGCGGTTGAGGAAGGCGCGATAATCCTCTGAAAACAATTCGCAGTCCGCAATGTTCAGGAACAGCTCCAAGTCGTAAACCAGATCCTGCACGGCGTGATCCACCACGGCAAGATACGCACCTTCAAAAATCTGACGGCACCCGCGCACGGAAAGCGATTCCGGATTGCGCTCGTCGTCGGGTTTGGAACGGTTGTACCCCTGCATCTCAAAATGCAGCTTTTCTGTATTCGGCGCAAGATAGGGCGTGAGCAAAATGCGCTCACGGTTCGGGTCGACGCCGCCGACATATTTGCCGTTGACCTTGACAAGGATCTCCGCTGCGGTTTTAAGCGTCAGCCAAAGCTCTTCGCTGCGATAATCATCAGGGATGACGACATCCCCGCGAATAAATGCCGTGCCGTCAGGGGTAAAATACATGTCCCCTTTGCAAAGCGGAGCATAATCGTCGGAATAATATTCAAATTCCATCTCCGAGATCTGCCGCGCCTCACGGATCTGAAGTGTTTTGATCTCATATTTCTTTTTATAAATATGCCGTTTCAGCCAGCCGAAGCGAAGCCTTGTCCACTCCTCGGGGCGCATACTGCGGCGGACAACCTGTATATGTGCCATAGCTACCTCCTTATGTGTCCCAGAAGAACGGCTTTTTACGAATCGCGCGTACAGAAACACGTTCACCGAGATCCTTTAGGATCTCCGCCTCGATCCAATGCACACAGCGGTCCAAGATCAGGCATTTAGAGCACTCGCCTTGAAAAACGAGCGTCAGTTCGTCGCCGCGGCGCTCTGCAAAGCGCACCTCGCCGCCGTCCCCCTGGATCTTCGGGCGAATAACGGTTTCGATATATTGTTCCATACTCATTCCCCTATCGCCTCATGAATCGCAGCACGTAAAACGTCTAATCTCTCCTGCGCCTCTGCTTTATCTGCGCCGCGAACAGAATAATAGATTTTCAGCTTTGGCTCCGTCCCCGACGGGCGGATCGCAAGCCAGCTTTCGTCCTCGAACAGATATTTCAGCACATTTTCTTTCGGAAGCGCGCCGATACCGACCGAATAATCCAAAATTTCCCGTACCCCGTCAAAGGCAGCCGTCCCCGCCTCACGAAACGCCTGCATGATCGAACGGATGCGGCTCGCGCCGTCCTTGCCCTTGAGCGTTACGGAATCCAGTGCATCCAAATAGTAGCCGTATTCCGTGTAAAGCGAATCCAAGGCATCAACAAGCGTTCTGCCGTTCGCTTTATGATAGGCAGTCATTTCGCAAATGAGCATGGAGGCAACGACGGCATCTTTATCGCGTGCATGCGTGCCCGCAAGATACCCGTAGCTTTCCTCATAACCAAAAACAAAATAACGATCGCCGCTTTGCTCAAATTTCGTGATCTGATCGCCGATGTATTTAAATCCTGTAAGCGTTTCCACGATCTCCAGCCCGTATTTGCGACCGATATTGGCGCCGAGGTCGTTGGTCACAATGGTTTTTACGAGGGTCGCGCCCGGGCGCAGGGTGTCTTTCTTAAAACGAAGAATGAAATCCGCAAGCAGCGCACCGACCTGATTGCCCGTGAGCTGTACATAGTCCGCATTATGACGTACCGCGATGCCCACGCGGTCACAGTCGGGATCTGTTCCGAGCACGAGATCCGCCTGTTCTTTACGCGCTTGTGCAAGTGCGTAAGTCAGCGCGTCACGTTCTTCCGGATTTGGAGAACGAACGGTAGAAAAGTCGCTGTCCGGCATCTCCTGCTCAGGCACGACGGAAACGTCATAATCCGCAAGAATGCGCCGCACGGGAATATTCCCTGTACCGTGCAACGGTGTATAGACCACCTTGATGTCATGGCTTTCCATATAGAGCGACTGTGTTTTTACGGCGTCCAAAAAGGCGTCGAGCACCTCGGGGCTGATAAAGCGCACAAGCCCGCTGGATTTTGCGACTTCAAAGTCCAGACGCGGCACCGCGCGAAGGTCGGTAACAGCATTAACGCAGGCGATGACCTCATTTGCAAGTGCGGGTACAAGCTGGCAACCGTGCTCGTCATAAACCTTATAGCCGTTATACTCTTTAGGGTTGTGGCTTGCCGTGATCACGATTCCTGCACAGCAGTGCAAATACCGAACGGCAAAGGATAATACGGGTGTCGGCGTGATCTCTCGGAACAGGTGCACAGTAATACCCTTAGCCGCAAGTACTTGTGCCGCACATTCGGCAAACGCACGTGAGTTCCGCCGCGAGTCATAGGCTACTGCAACATGCTTTTCCCCTTCAAAATGCGCAAGCAGATATTCCGCCAGCCCAAGCGTTGCCTTTGCGACCGTATAGGAATTCATGCGGTTCGGCCCTGCGCCCATAATGCCGCGCAAACCACCGGTGCCGAATTCCAAATCTTTATAAAAACGATCCTCTAATTCCTTTTCATCCGTGATTTTCAAAAGCTCCTGTTTGGTTTCATCATCAAACAGCAGCCATTCATTATAACGCTCTGAATACTGCATGGAACACCTCACTAAGCTTATTTAATGAACATATTTTACTGCATGCATGCTGCAAAATCAACAAAAAACAGGAAATAAATTTGGGTGCATTCCACGACGTTTTATGGTATACTTTGGTTACAATTCTCTTTGAGGAGGTTATTATGGAAAAATTCAAGCTGTTTGTCGAATATCAGGTTGCAAAAACCACCTATGTGACCAACCTGTTTGAAACTGAGCATTTCCGTATGCACTGTAAGGCGTTTCGCGATCACATCAAGCTGACTATGCAGACGCCTGTACCCGTGCGTATCCACAAGCTGCAAATCACCATTCCCTATACGTTTGATCGTGATGACAGGCTTTTTTTGAACGGTTATCAGTCCTGGACGGACTGCCGCGAACTGTTCGTGGACGATAAGCCTTCTTACTTGCAGCCGTATTTTAAGCCCTTTATCATGGCTTCGTCGTTCCGCTCCTCCGGCGACTATACCTTTACGAAGTACGGCACAAGGGCCGGGTATTTCCACGGCTTCTCCTACGCCTATGTTCGCAGAAACGAACAATATGACCTGTTTGCGTCGCTCAATGAGAGAACAGGCTACACGATTTTCCGTTTTAACTGCCCGCAAAACACAATCACCGTGGAAAAGGATCTGGACGGCATCGCGATCGACGGGGAATACGATGTGCTCGATATTGTGAATCTGCAGGGCACCATGGACGAGGTCTTTGACCGCTGGTTTACGCTGCTCGGAATTCCCAAAGCAACCGCGCCCGTTCGCAACGGTTACACCACCTGGTACAACTATTATCCAAATATCAACGAGAAGATCGTGACCGACGACCTCGAAGCGTTATCCAAGGTGGACGCGGATATTGATATTTTCCAGATCGACGACGGCTACCAGACGAATGTCGGCGACTGGCTTTCCGTGGATCCCAAAAAGTTCCCCTGTGGGATGAAGGTCATCGCAGACAAGATCCATCAGAAAGGGATGCAGGCAGGTCTTTGGCTGGCGCCCTTCGGTGCGCAGTACATGTCCGAAGTCGCAAAGGCACACCCGGATTGGATCATCCGTCATCCGAACGGCAAGCCCGTGCGCTGCGGCTTAAATTGGGGCGGCTTTTACGCGCTGGATATTGAACACCCGGAAGCGCGCGAATATATCCGTCACTTTTTTGACGTAATCCTCAACGACTGGGGTTACGATCTTGTCAAGCTCGATTTCCTGTATGCAGCTGCGATCATTCCGAACCACGGCAAAACGCGCGGGCAGTTGATGTGCGAGGCAATGGATTTTCTGCGTGAGTGTGTCGGAGATAAGCAGATCCTCGGCTGCGGCGTTCCCCTCTTCCCTGCATTCGGCAAAGTGGAATACTGCCGGATCGGCGCGGATATGGGGCTCCGCTGGAACTGCCCGACCTTCAGCCACCGTGAAAACGTTTCCACGATCAACACCCTGGGCAACACGATTTTCCGCCGCGCGCTGGACGGGCGTGCGTTCCGCAATGACCCGGATGTTTTCCTTCTGCGGGAAAACAACATGCACTGCACCTTTGAGCAGCGAGAGATCATCGCGACGGTCAACAAGCTGTTCGGAAGTGTGTTGTTCACCTCCGACAACGTCGGGGATTACAATACGCAGCAGATGCAGCTTCTGCTCAAAACGTTCGCAAAGGATGACATTCAGGTGCAGCGTGCGGAATTCCGACCGTCTGCGCGCCGCATAATTGATATTGATTACACTGAAAACGGCGCGCAGAAGCATTTCAGCTTTGATATGGATAAAGGTAAAATTATTCTGTAAGCGAGTCAATTTTAACGTGAACGAGCTTCCCTGTATATGAAGGGAAGCTCGTTTTTTATCATTCCAAAAACTGCCAGCGGTATTTTTTCAGGTCTACATATCCTTCGTCACTGACTGCCACGCCCTCTTCTCGCAGCAGCTCGATCTGTCGGTTTTTGCCGCCGAACACAAAGGCGTCGGACACTTTGCCGAACCGGTTGACCACACGATGGCATTTGATGGTCTGCGGATCGGGATTGGCATGCAGTGCGTAGCCGACGACACGTGCCAAACGAGGGTTCCCGACGGCAAAGGCGATGTCACCGTATGTGGAAACATATCCTTTCGGGATCTTTTTGACGGTTTCATATATTTTATCAAAAACAGGCATCGAATCACCGCTTTTATCATACCGAAAAAAGCGCAGATTTGCAAGGACTATTACAGATTTTCCACGCCGTTGCCGACACGTTCCACTG